>Ga0116226_10002593_pt1 | contig 15783 bp, 18 predicted proteins | sample S1TSphfallax_FD_89692 | JGI IMG/M metagenome (GOLD analysis project Ga0116226, IMG submission 89692) | Host-associated microbial communities from peat moss isolated from Minnesota, USA - S1T2_Fa - Sphagnum fallax MG | ecosystem: Host-associated > Plants > Peat moss > Unclassified | place: USA...
GCCGTCGGCGCGATCGAATACGCCCTGCTGGCGTCGTTCCTCTCGCTCGGCATCATCGTCGGTGCCACCGCTCTGGGAACCAAAATCGGTGCGTATTTCTCCGCGCTTGGCACGGCCATCGCCGCCTGGTCGGTCACATCGTAAGGTTTGGGCCAAGGGGGGCATCGATCTTTACTTCGAATGCCCCCTGTGTCCACCTGCCTTAAACGCTATCTGCTCTTCTCGCTGCCGCAACAGCTGGGCAAATCAAGCGGCGAAGTATCCGCTGGTAAAGGCAAGGCCTTACCGCGGTGACTGCAACCTTAAACGCATCGGATAAAGTAATGTCAACCCAATCCGTAGCGGATTTAGACGTCGGCGCCCTGTCCGCCATAACGCCGATGGCCTTGTTAGACTGCATGTCCACTCCGGTTTTTCTACTGCGTAGCGACGGATTCATCGTGCATTCGAATGCCGCTGGTAGCGATTTGCTCCGGAACAATAGGGTTATTCGGGCTGCCGGTCCGTTACTGATCGTCTATCGACCATCGGACACCAAGGCGCTGACCGGCATCATGGCGACGGTGGCGAAACAAGAGAGTGCTCAATCCCTCGCCCTGACGAGTGATGATGGCACTTCGACCCTCCTTCTCACGATCGCGCCCGTTCCCGGCAACGATCTGTTGGTCGTTTTCGCAGTCAGTCTGCAACCATCCGGCCCAAACTTTCAGGACTTTCTTAAAGCAGCTTTTGGTCTGTCTCCGCAAAGCACTCAACTGGCAGAGAGCCTGATGTACGGTTTGAGCCTGGCCGAATTTTCGAGTAAGACCGGTGTGACGTTGGGTGCTACACGCACCCGGCTAAAGAAGCTGTTTGCGCGTACCGGCACTAGATCTCAGGCTATGCTGGTGTCGGTACTCTGGCGCGCGGCAACTATTGCCACAAAAGCGTGCGGCCCCGATGCCGTGGCAGCCGGCAGATAACACGGGACCAGTGCCCGGCCGCCTTTTCCTGCTAATCCTTGCCGGCACGTCAGCAGCAATGTCCACGCCCTTCACCACGTTAATGTGGTGGTTCGGAGTTCGCCTTGCTTTGCCGGGTGGCCACCGCCACCGTCCGCTCGGGCCTGGGTCCGCCGAGTGACGCATAAGCACCAATAAAGCGAACGGCCTCCGTTGCCGTCATGCGTGGTGTCAGTAACTCGGCTGCTTTATCGACCTGACCGGCGGCAGCGTAGGCAAGCGCGAGATTGCTCCGATCGCGGTCGGTAGCCGCGTCTTGGCGCACCTGTGCCTCTAGCATCGGTATCGCTTCGTCGACCTTGCCCTCAAGCGCCAGGGTCAACGCCAAATTGCTCCGCAGACCGCCATCTGACCCCGAAATCGTGATGGCCCGGCGAAACGTCGCTTCGGCGGCCGGGAGCGTTCCCGAAATTACGTCGGCAATCCCAAGACCGTTCAGCGCTTGGGGGTTATCCGGCGAACGCGTCAGGATCTGCTGGTACACTTCGCGCGCCGCGGCACCATCCCCTAGCCTTAAAGTCAGCCGCCCAACAAGCAGTGCGGCACTGATATCGGCCCGGTCAGAGTCGTAAGCTGCTCGGACGATATCGAGGGCCTCCCTGTTGCGCCCCGCAATAGCGAGGGCGGTCGCCTGTTGGACCCGGCTAAGCGCACGGGCTTCTGCATGAGACGATACCGCACCTGGCAAGGTCGAGGCGTTATCACCCCCGTTCGCGTCCGCCAATTGGTCGAGCTGAGCCTTCAGGTCGGCCCGCATGGCAATGTCCCCTGTCCGGGCGCAGCCACCGGTCAGCAAAATGATCAGCCCCACGAACGCCAATGAAGCCCGACGGCAGGTCAATTCAGATGCAATTAAATGAGTCACTTTTGATCCTTGTAGGTTCCGTTTGAACCGGTAATGGTTGAAAAGACAGCCTCTGGTAAAACGCCGGCATTAATTCACGCTCTTCGCTCGGCCAAGAACGCTGGAAACGGTGCTGACCGAGTAATCGGCCGCTCATGATCGACCTGACAACAGACGGGCACGAACCCGCATCGCTTCACCCGTCGGCGAAATGACGCGCGGGAGGCCGGTCATCCCAGGCAACGGAACAGCCCGGTCTCCTAATGAGGACGGACGCTGAACGATTACCCCGGCTATGAGTTCAACCCGCGCGTCTCGTCTGATTGCCGGGCTCCCGACGCTGACGCGCGATCCCTCCCACCGGCTTAGAACCGCAGCCATATAGGGTTCTGCCAAGGCGGCTGTGGCGGAATGATAACGACCTATCGTCGCATCCCAATGTCCTGTCGCCAAATGCAATGACATTAGAAAGCGGGCAGCGTAACGTGCGTTTGCATCGGGATCGAACCCTTCGTCCAACGAGCTGAAGGCGTCGGGATGTTGCTGCAGATTGATCTGGAAGCATCCAATATCGATCGACCGCACACCGGACCCCAACAGGTTCCGGACGAAGCGGACCGCGTCGGCCTTGGTCTCAAAAAATTTGGAATCGCCGGCGGCATTAACAGCATAAGGCCACGGCAGAAACTCCCCGGACGCCCCGTCCAGCCGGCCGCTTTCCTGCCGCCCGATGGCCAGAAGCAGACCCGGCGGAAGGTCCGAATCCCGTTCGGCGGCGCTCCCCGCATCGCGGCATGCCTGACGAATTGGGTCCAGCCGAGCCTGCAACGCAGGTCCGGTCGTGGACCCCGCAGAGAAAGCAGGATCCGGGACAGCCGCAAGCAGCAATACGGCGAACAGTTTGAACAGCCCCCCGCTTGCCGGTTGCATCGAACGTTTCATTTGGAAAGACGGAGAGACGCGAGCTGCTGTCCAATTGTGCTGAACGTGGCTTGCAACTGGGCGTCCGTAACGTCTAAAAAGTAGTTTTGCGGCGTCGATGCGCAATTCTGAAATAAGGTTTGAGTATCGGCCGAGATTGTCCCGTCATGATTGAATAGAATTGTATATATAATGATGCCGTTTTGCTTTATGATTCCGCAAAGTTGGGTCATTTTACTATTGATATTCGCCGTTGCCTGACCTTGTGTGTTCTGTCCTGCGGCAAGTCCCATATTATTCTCCAACAATCGGCCATAACCGGTGAAATCGGTATTGCCGTCGTTCTCATTTCCCGCTCCATTCCAGTTTTTCACCGGGCAGTTGCCCGACGGATTGGATGTCGGATAGTAGCATGCGCCCGGCGCGCGATCCGGATAGTCAAACCATTGGTTGTTGCCGTCGGTCATCAATACGATGACCTTTTGCATAAGGGGTGTGTTGTAGTTCAGTGGCAGCGTGGCGTTCCCCCACCCCGCCGCGCCGCGCCATCGCGGGCTAAGCGTCCACCATCCGGCCTGCAGCCCAAGGTTGATGAAGGTGCCTCCTCGGAAGTTCGCCACCATCTGGGAGACGACCGACAGCACCGTCGTGCGGCTTGCAGTCTCGGGAAGAACCGAAAGCCCTGTTCCCGTGGCACTCTGTGAGCACCCCAGGTTGGGGCCGACTGCCGTGTTCTGTGCAAGCGTGGATTGCTGGCTCTCGGTAATGGTGCTCGGCGACCAGTCATTATCACCAAAATCGATCACCGTCCCATTGACCGTCTTTGTGTAGGTGCCCAACGTCGACGGATACAAAAACGGCGTGAATGGCGCGCCAGCGGGCGGCACATCGGTAAAGTCATTGGTCAGCGAGGTGACGCTGTCGACAGTGTCATAACGTGCCATGACGCAGCCCATCCAGCTTGTATTCGCAAAATTCTGGATGATGTTGCTTCCGGGCTTTAGCCAGTTACTGTTATTTGCTCCGATATTGACCTCGGCGGTGAATGGCACCACCGAAACCCACAGATTGGGTTCGGTGTCTTGGGTGCCGTTACCATAAAGAACGTTGACCAGGTCAGTCGCGGACGCCACAACGGATTGGATGGGCCATCCTGCCATGGACCCGGTGTTATCAAGTACCAACGCTAGTTCCAGCCCCGTGGCCGCGCGGGTGGCCTGTGAGACGACCTTGAGAGGAACACTACTCACGCCGACAATGTTCATAAGGGTTGTCGGAACAAGCGCGTCGGCTTCGAACGAAACGATGTTAGCCGATAGGTCCGACAGCGTGGCGGCGGTGATGGTCGTTCCAAGATATCCGACAGTCGACCCGGCGCTGCCGCGTCCAAAGTTGACCCAAAACAAGTTGGTCGCATTAAGGGCATTTGCCGTCGTATTGGCCACGGTGTTAGGAGCCATGTCTCGGGCGCCAACCAGCGCCGCCGCGTCGACAGCCGTCTTGAGCCGCGACTGGACCATTACGACCCGCGTGACATCGATTCCCAGGCCAACGATTGCTACGAGGGTGACCAGTGCAACCGCGGTCAGAATCGCTGTCGCACCTCGCCGGTCGTCCCAAATACGCGCTAATTGGGCGTGCTGAGTTTTCCAAAACGCGGCTCGAACACCGAATAGGCATATAGCGACGTAGAGCCAATCCCACCCATGAAGATCCGACTGAAAGACCATGGTGAAATACCCGTATATAATTCGGTAGTAATGACGCTGTGTCCGCTCGGCACGGTATAGCCGGATGGGAAGCTTGGCGTTCCACCCTTAATGCCGAACCGGCTGGGGTAGGCGCCGGAGTCGCCGGAACGCTCCTGCCAGACGATCGACGTCGTCGTTCCGTCGTTGGTGATACCGCTGATGATCGTGGCACCGTTGGTTCCGCATACAGACATCGGGCTGGCAACACTGTAGGCCACGGCAAAGTAATTGAGCGAGGTGGACGTCGACGCACAATATGATGCCGGGAAAGCACTCGCCGGAAGGTTGTTCGCGGCAGCCACAATATTGCCAACCGCCGTTGCTGCATCGTCCAGGCGGAACTTCTTTATAAGCCAGAATGTGATGTCGGCGCCCCCAAGCATCAGCAGCGCCACAAACGGCAGAACCAGCGCGAACTCCAGCGCCGCCAGACCGCGCCGGGCGTAGGCGTCAGTTTGCCGGGAATGCTTCATTCTGCACGACCGTCGTGAGATTGTATTGAAAGCCTGTTAATCCCGTGAGCACCGCTGGCGGATACAGTGAGCCAGAGAACAGCCAGGGGCGCAGATAGGTAATTTTGTACTGCACCACCGCGCCCGGACCGCCGGCGGAACCGACCGTCGCCGCGCTCGGCGTTCCGACGACGGAAAAATTCGCGTAACTGGTGAGTGTCACCCCAAGGTAGGAGGCGTTGATCAGGCCGATGCCTGCGCCGGCAACAATCTGTGTGATTGCGGCTTCTCGTGTGGCCGGCGGATTGGCGCTCATGCTCGCCGGATACGCCAATCCGGTTATGCCGAAACGGGTTGCCTCGCGAAGTCCGTATTGCAGCACGGCAGCGGTCAGCAATTGAACGGAGCCCTCTACCAGCAGGACGAATAACAGGACGGCCGCCGGAATGACTGCTGCCATCTCGATGGCGGTGTGGCCAGATCGCCGTTGCATTCGTTTGCGTGCTGGCCATCGGCAGCTTACCTGAAGGCCCATGGTTTCTAGCCGTTCATCATGCGGTAGGCACGGATGCCGGCGGGCGCCAGTACCACGATGATCACACAGGGCAGGAAGAATCCGATCATCGGCAGCGTCAAAAGAATGGGCAGGCGTGCCGCCCGCTCTTCAAACCGCATCAGCATTGTATGGCGCATTTCGGCAGACAGAATCCGCAGCGCCTGGGTCAGCGGCGTGCCATACTGAAGCGTCTGGGCCAGCGTCCCTCCGAGTGCGATCAGCGAATCAAGGCCAGTACGGACCCCGAGGTTGATCAAGGCTTGCCGGCGATCCGGCAAGACCCGCATTTCGCCGGCCGTTAAAGACAGTTCGTTCGCCGTTGGCGGATCGCTGTCGCGGAACTCCATCGCCACCCGGGACAGCGCTGTCTCAAGCGGCAGACCCGCATCGGCGCAAATAACCAAAAGATCGAGTGCATCGGGCAGTCCGCGTTCCACCTGCCCCAGATAACCGTCTCGCAACCGCTTGATGGTTAGATCCGGGAGCAACAATCCGATCGACGCCCCGCCAAGCGCGCCAAGCCACCTTACGGCATCGATGCCGGTGTTGAGGCTTCCGGCAAGAACCCAGCAAATCAAAGGAAGCACGATCATGCACACGATCTTGCTCCCGACAACAACGGGCACAGCGCTGGCTGAACGGTAGCCGGCAGCGGCAAGCGTATGCTCAAGCGCCGCGATCGCCTTGCGCGACAGGATGCCGGTCTGGATTACGGCACCGCCCAATCGCCGCACCACACTCAGCGCATTCTTCATACGATTGATGCGCACAACGGGACCAGCCAACGTTCGTCCCTGAGCAAGCAATATGCGTTGGCGGACCAGATCTTGACGACGGACCGTTCCGGTCAGGACAAATCCGGCGATGATGATGATGATCAGCAAGGCGCCCGAGATGACCGGCAGCAGCAACATGACCGTCATGAGAGGCTGTTCCGGATCATCGACCGCATAGTGAAAAAGCCGACGGCCAAGCAAGTCAACGCACCTAAAAGGAACATTCGGCCAGCCGGGTCCAGCACGAGAATTAGTATGTAATCGGGCTGGATGATCAGCAGAGCCCCGGAAACGAGAAAAGGCAGCAGTGTCAAAATGACCGCCGTCGCGCGCCCTTCCGAGGACAGCGCCTTGCCGCGTTGACGAAGGGCGGATCGCTTGCGGATCAGATCAGCAAGATTCTCCAGCGTTTCGGTCAAGTTGCCGCCGGTCTTGGCTTGCAATGTGAGAGCCACCGCCAAAAATCTGTACTCCCGCAAACCGGTTCGGGCGGCGATTTTCAACAACCCGTCTTCCAGTGTCCGCCCGAGCGAAATCTCACCGGTCACGATGGCAAATTCGGCGGCGGTCAACGACGGGGCGTCGCGCGCGACAACCTGGAACGCTTCGGTCACCGGGATGCCGGCGCGAACGGTCCGGACGATCATCCCAAGCGCATCGGGTATTGGGCGCACCAAAGTGTCGCGATACTTCGTCAATGCGCGATTGAAATACCACCGCGCCGCCAAAAACCAGGCGACTGGCCAAGCCAGCCAGCCCAGATCGCCGGCAAAAAACTTGGCAATCTGGGCAATCACAAATCCGAAGACAAACATTATCAACAAAACTGCCCACCAAGGCGTACCATACAGATCAGGTCGATCCACCTCCAATCCAATCAAACGGCCCAGGCGCTGCTTTTTGACGGCGGTCGATTGCGCCTCTATCAGTCGCAACGGCCGGGCGGCCAACGCCGCGCCGGCTGGCGTGTATGGCCGAACGACAGCCGCGGTCCGCTCCACGATCGCACGATTTCGCGAATCCAGCACCAACAGTAACCCTGCGGATGCCACCACGAGTACAAACCCGCCGGTGCCGAACAACAGGATCTGGTTCAGGTGCGGTGCGCTCATCGGTCAGCTTCTTCAAGGGCCGACATCCACATCCGGTCAACACCGAAGTATGACAATCTTTGCAGACAGCTCGGGCGCATTCGGGACACCCGGTAGTGACCGCGGATTTCACCATTCGCGGTCTCACTTTCGAATTCGTACTGGAACACATCGTTCATCGTAACGACTTCACCCTCGAGTCCAACGACCTCGGTGATCTGGGTTACGCGGCGCACGCCGTCGCGCATGCGCTCAACCTGTACGATCAGGTCGACTGCGCTGACGATCTGGGTCCGGATCGCCTTGAGCGGCAGGTTGGGCTGACCCATCTGAACCATGTTTTCGATACGGGTCATCGCGTCACGCGTGGTGTTGGCGTGGACCGTACTCAGGCTACCGTCGTGGCCTGTATTCATTGCCTGCAACATGTCGAAGGCTTCCGCGCCACGAACCTCGCCAATGATTATCCGGTCCGGACGCATGCGCAGCGCGTTACGAACGAGGTCGCGGGCAGTCACTTCGCCACGACCCTCAAGATTAGGCGGACGCGTTTCGAGACTGATGACATGTGGCTGCTGCAACTGCAGTTCCGCAGCGTCCTCGACGGTGATGACCCGCTCATCGCGCCCGATCATCTGGGAGATCGCATTCATCAGGGTGGTTTTGCCGGACCCGGTGCCGCCCGAGATGATCACGTTCAACCGTGCCCGTGCGGCTGCCTCCAGCACGCGGGCCATCGGCTGAGTCAACGATCCGTTTGTCTGTAGCACCGAGAAATCGATTATCCGGCGGGCGAATTTCCGGATGGACATGCAGGGGCCGTTCAGAGCTAACGGCGGAAAAATGATGTTGACCCGCGATCCATCCGCGAGACGGGCATCGACCATGGGGCTCAATTCGTCGACCCGGCGTCCGACAGCCGCGGCAATCCGCTGTGCGATGTTGGCAACATGGGCGATATCGCGAAACCGGACGTTGGACAGAACGACCTTGCCGCGTTGCTCGATGAAGACCTTGTCAGGGCCATTGACCATGATGTCGTTTATGGTGTCGTCATCGAGAAGCGGTTCGAGCGGGCCCAGACCGAGCATGTCATCGACGAGTTCGGCGGCAAGCTGGCGCTGTTCCCGGCCGTTGAGGTGAATACGCATTTCGTCGGCGATTTCTGCCAGCAATCGCTCCACCTCTGCGGTCAGTTTGTCCGGTCCGAGGCCGCTGACCGTCGCGGGGTCGAGTCGGGAAAGAAACAGCATCCGGAGTTGTGTGACCGGATCAGGTCCTTCCAGAGGTTGGATCGAAACCGTGGGGCTGACGGCCGGCGCTCGCGCAGTCGCCGCGCCAGGGGATCCGCGGCGGCCGAAGTCCATCGGCGCTATCATCGCCCAAGAAGACGGGCGATCATGCTCCGGCCCTCCTGCGCTTTCGCGCCGGTTGCGGTGGTGATCTGTTGCGACAGTTGCTCCATCGCGTGTCGCATGGCGCCTCCGCGGCTGCGCGCTGCGGGCCTGCCGATCGTTGCGGCATATGAAAGCAGTTTTGGCGCGTGGGGAATGATGACCTCGGGGGTCTGCTCGAGCGCGTCGATAACCTGCTTTCGGGACAGCATGCCGCTGTAGCCGACGTGATTGAGCACGACAATGGGCGGCCGCGATTGCGCCGATCCGGCAGGCAGTGCGAGGAAGCGTAACGTATCGCGTATCGAGGCCAGCGATCCGTCCATCACCAACACACGTTGGTGGGCGGCGTTCAGAAACACACGATTGAAGCCATTACAGAACCGGGGAACGTCGACGACAATAAAATGATAATACCGGCGCAGTTGATCGAGTAACGCAGCAGCGGACTCGGGTGGAATTGATGGGATGCGGTCAAAATTTTCTTCGGCACACAGGACGTGCAATCGATCACTGACGCTGCGTGCGCCTCGCTGCAGGAAGACCTCATCCACTTTCTCGGGATGTTCAAGCGCGGTGCGCAACGCGTCGCTTGTTTCGGCGGACAGCATCAACGCGGCGCTGCCGCCATGAAGGTCCGCGTCCAGCAACAGGGTATGCCGGCGGGTTGCCTCGCCGAGATGGCTGGCAAGGTTGGTTGCGACAGTGGTCCCACCGACGCCGCCGCGCACTCCGGTGACCGCGATGATTCTACCGGAACGAATATGCAGATCAGTCGAGTTGCGGCCTATCACCACGGGCCTGAAATGGCGGGCTACCGTTTCGTGGTTCAGTGGCTTCGGCAGATATTCGATGACACCAAGTGTTCGTATTGCCTGTCGGTAAAACTCCATATCCTGCGTGTCACCAATGACAAGCACCCGCACCCCCGGCTCGACGAACTGCGCCAGGTCGTCAAGCACACGCAACGGATTCTCCTCGCCGGATACGTCGAGAATAAGTACGGAGGTGCCTGACTCGCGCTGCAAAGCCCGTCGGGTCGCTGCGAGGTCAGCGCGCTCAATTGCGTTTTCATCCTGGGATAGGTCACCGAGGGCCTCGCGGAGGACCGTTTCGGTTGCCTTGTCGCGGACAAAGGCGCGCAACCGGGTACGGCCCGACCGGCCGTTATCGCCATCCGAACCAGAAGATGCCGGTGTCAGGTCAGCGATGACGTTCACTGTCCGGTTCCCGCGCCGGCGGCCGCGCCTGTATTCACCGGTTTGATGTCGGCGATGCCTGTTTCGGCCAACGGTTTGACGGTGTTGGTCCTCAGGCGCGTGATTGCGGCCGTCGCGGTTTCGCCGATGGCTGCGCCATCCCCGCGCCCACGCTGCAGGTCGGCCGGATTGGCAACCATCGCCTCCAGATTGGCATCGTTATAATGTTCAATCTGCCAGCTTCCGACGCGAGCATTGGGATTACCGGCGGGGCCGGCGCACCCCGATAAAAAGGACGCTGCGATCAGCACTACAACTTTCGATCCCATAAAGTCCTCCTCAGTTAAGGATGAATCCTGCGCCGCCCTGGAGATGATTGGTTACGAGATCGGGGGCGATCGTTCGGCCGCGCTGACGCTGCAGAATCACGCGTTCGTAATCGTCAGGCGGGACGTAAGTATCCGTCGGCACGCCAAGCCTGCGCGGATCATCGACCGGTCGAACGATATAGGGGGTGACGATGATGACCAATTCGGTATCGGATCGCACGGAGCTGCTGGATCCAAAAAGTGCGCCGAAAACAGGAGATTCACTGGCGTAGGGCAACCCACTGCTGCCTATTGTGTTCTGATTCAATGTCAATCCGGCAATGGCGAAGCTCTGTCCACTGCCTAGTTCTACCGTGGTGTCCGCCCGACGAACGATCAGCGCCGGGACGGAAATTGTACTGTTGCCGGCGGAAAGCTGTACCGCGCCCTGCGTAGTAAGCTGGCTGACCTCCGGCCGCACATGCAGACTGATATGATCAGACCCAATGACCGTGGGCACGAACGCCAACGAGATGCCATATTGTTTATACTCGATCGTGACGGTGTTGTTTTGCTGAGCGACCGGGATCGGATATTCCCCGCCGGACAGGAAGCTTGCACTTTCACCGCTTATGGCGGTTAGGTTCGGCTCCGCCAGGATCGTTGCCAGATTATCCTGCGCCAGCAGGTCCAGTAACGTGTTGATGCTGAGTTGCTTGCCATCATACCCTGCGAGCACCCGGTTTGGCATGGCGGATGCCGAACTGAATGGGTCAGATATTGTCGCGCCCAAAACGCCATAACGGCCGATCGTGCCGAGGGCCGACCAATTGATGCCAAACTGCCGGGTCACCTGGCGTGAGATCTCGGCTACTCGAACACGTAGATTGACCTGCACGCTCGATGAGACGGAAAGCTGGTTGTTCAGTGTTTGCTTGTCGGCAAGATAGCCTTTGACCGTACTGCTGATTTGCTCCGCTTCGGCTGCATTGCGCGCTTGCCCGGTAAGTGTCAGGCCGTTGGTCGATGTTTGAATCTGAACATTGCTGGATGGCAGCGCCCGATGCACGGCTGACTGCGCCTCGGTCGCGCCGTAAGACGTTGGTTTGACGGTCACCTCGTATTGCCCGATTACCTTGCCGGCCTGATCGACTGCGGCGACAGTGGTGCGACCGGGGGCGATGCCGAATATGAAGACACTCGTTGGACTAGCCGGCCGCACTTCCACAACTTTTGGATCTGCGGCAAATAGGTTTGTCATCGCTCTGTTGGTCTGGATAACTCTGCCCGATCCAGCGTCGAGGACGATTGATATCGAGGCGCTGGCGGCCGAGTGAGCAGCTACCGCTTTCGGATACGGCTGTTGCGCCTGCGCGGACGCGGACGTCAGTGCGGCGCAACAGACGAGGGTAGCCATGAACGCACGCATCAGTAATGAAACTCCAGAGGGGTGGCCTGTATGCCGCTGAACACATGAACCGTCGCATCTTGACCTTGCGTTGGCGTTCGAAAGGCGCTGGACACGTCGCTGCTCCACACCAACCGGTCTGCTGCAACGGTCACTCGCTTTTCAGTCAACGGCCTGTCGCTGTCGGCCGGCGTGACTGCGTCGCCTGCCGAGCGGACGACGAGGGCAAGCCGGCCGAGCGTTTCAGCGACTGAGATTTTTTCTGCATCCCTTGCCAGGACCTCAATCGTTATTGTTCTTGCCGTTATATTAGCCGCTGCCAGTGTGGTATTGGGCGCCACACCTTCGGTAAGGTGCTGATCGACCGCAATGATGCGAACGTCCTGCAGTACGGTCTCACCTACGACTCGCCGCCCTATTGGCATGCTTTTGTCGTCCAGTTTTTGTGTCAGAATGACGTCGACGTGGTCGCCTGGCCATATCAGCCCGGCCGAGCCACTGATCGCATCAACGCCGATCGTTGCGGCGCGTGACCCGGGTCTAAGGACCGCTGCAAGAAAGCCGCGCTCACCTGGGCGGATGATGTCGTCATGAAGGATCGGCTGTCCCGTCTCGATCTGGTGCCGCACCATGGATCCTTGTGTCGCGGCCCGCGTGTCCAGGTTGTCGACCCAAGCGCCGCCCGGAACGTCACCCGGCGGCATCGGCTTGGAGGTTACGTCGTCCGGCAGCAGCAGCGTCCCGCCCCTGATCGTGCGTGAAGCCGCGAGAACCTGTGTCATGGGGACAACAACCGTTGCTGCGACAGGCTGGGTAGCATCGACTCTCGCGGCTGGCCTGAGGCCAAGAAACACCGTCACCGCAATGCCCGCCAAGCCGAGGCCTATGAGCAGAAATAGAGCGATTCGGGCTGCCATTGGTTCCTACCTCGCAAATATCGTGAAGAGGCCGCCAAGCGCGATCGCGGCCGCATAAGGAAGCGGCCAGCGCTTGTGGATGCGCCATCTTTCGGCCTTCAGAACTCGCGCAACGAAGCCTGTACGCCGGCCGTGGAGCGGGCGTTTCGCCGTGGTGAAAAGAACGAGATAGACCATCGCGAGCAGCCCGCCGGCCAGCGAGACAGAAAGGATCAGGACGCCCACGGATCGAGGTGAAACGGTAAGCGCGAGGGCCGCAATCAGTTTGACATCGGCGCCGCCCAACCAGCCGCGCTGGCACATCAATGCCGCCACGACAAACACCGCGATGCTCAGGCTGCCCGCGATCAGTGGCGTTCCATCGATTACCTGCAGCATGAGCCCGGCAACAAGGATTGCAATGGAGACCCAGTTCGGCACCGTCCGCGTCGCAATATCATGCAACGCCGCCAAACAAAGTAGTCCAGCAACGATCAGTTGAATGAGGTGAATGCTGTCTGGGGTGATAGAAGTCGAATCAAACGTCAAGTATGAACGAGCCGGCATTCGCATTTCCATGTTCAAACGTTAGCACCCGGTTATTGCCTCACGACAGGCGGGGAATTGGAAACATCAGGCTGCATCACTACCCACGAGGGCCTGGCCGTTTGGCGATAACCAGTGTCTTCGGAACATCTAGACCCGAATTTGTGAATTAAGGGTTAACGGCCCCAAATTTCATGCCGGGCGGCTCCGACATTGGGATTTCACCCCTGATCGGATTTTCTCGAGATCGATCAGCACTGGCCGGCCGACACGTCGGCGATTATATATCAGACCCCAGGAGTTCTTGTGGCTATGGTCGCTGCGCGCCAGAGCATCGATACTAGAGCAGACTGTGACTTGTTGCCGGTTCGCGCAAAAAGCTTCTTGAGCCGCGTCCGCGCGGCACCCAGCGTCACACCGGTCTTGCTTGAGAACTCGGCGAGGCTCATCCCGTACATCAGACTTTCGGCCAACTGCGCACTCTGCGGCGAAAGGCCAAAGGCATTTTTCAGAAAACTTGTGAGGCTCGGTCCCAACGGCTGGAGATCGGCGATACATACGGCCAGCAGGTTTTTCTGCGGGACCGGCGTAATCGTCAGAACAAGGCTGACACTACCATCACGGCCGAGTAGGCAGAGCATTTCCGGATGCTGGCTTTCCGCAACCCGCGCCATAACACCGGCAAGAGCCTTGGTCTCAGACAATCGGCGGGCAACTAGCCGTGACTTTGAGTGGCGCAAGGCGCGGTTAGCATCTAGAAGTTCGCTACCGGCAGTGTTCAAATGAACGATCAGTCCACCCGGGGTCGTAAGAAATATTGGCGTCGGGATGCAATTTAGCACGGCTGCCGGCTCCAGGGCGCCTGCGCCGTAAGCCTCCACTGGCGCCGTAACATTGTCACTTTTCATACCGCGGGTTCCGCTTGGGTCTAAAACCATCCGATGTCAGCCTGGCCTGTAATCCTCAAGCGCCGCCGATCGGCGTTTCCGTACAATAAGGTCCGCGTCACACCGGGCGAGGCAGTGACGATTTGCGCGACGAATGGTCGGGCCAGAATCATCCGGACAACCTTGATTGCGGCGCTACGAAAATGTTGCGAAAGCACGCGGTGTGTTCAGCTCCTATATTTGCCACTCGTTCGATGACCAAGGTGAATGTCTCTGCTTTTTCGCCCTCAGGAGATCTCTTCGAGAGGAATGTTTAACTTGCAGAGATAAATTAAAGGTTAACACGTTCGGTAACGGTCACGATCGCCGCAATGCATAGGTACCCTTGTCTATTGCTCGTGGGCAAAGTTCGAAGCTGAGATCTGGTGAACGAAATCAGGATGCAGGTTGCGCCGATCCGCATTTCCGGGCGCGCCACCTTTCGACATTCGACCGGCAGCGGGCAGGCAGCGCAGGAGACCGAGCCGCAAGGTAAAGCCGCCGCCGAGGTCGATGCGCTCTGGCGCTGGATATGGAGAGCATCAGGATCCCTGGGGTGTTTGGCAACGGCCGGCCCGAGAGCGTTAATCTGACCGGATGAAACGACGGTCGAAGTCTCCCGGTTCGGAAGAGAAGTCCTCCGCTCCTACGGCGGACGCCGCCACAATTCTGCAGGTCAAGGTCTGGCTGACCGGAATCAGCCCCATGCTGCCGCGCGACAATCAAGGTGAGACAACGACAGGTTTTCGTTTGATGCCCTTGATGACCTGGACTCCATGGTTGAGGTTCTCCAGCAAGTCGCGCTGAAGGATGGGTCGGAGCCGCTGGCGCTTGACCAAGAGACAGGCTTGCGGCTGGAGGATGCCTTGGAGCGGGCCAAGGCTCGCGAGGAAGCACAGGGACGACCGTTTTCGCGCTGGCGAGCACCTCAACCTCATGCACCAGCAGTGGTCACAGGCTCCACCCGCCGCAGTGCGAGCAAGTTGGCAGCGACCAGCGCTGCTTCGTCGCCTTGCCCTTGCCGGATGCCGGAGATCAACACGTGAGCGGTCGGATCAGTCAGCTGGTCGAACCTGCGCTGCAGCGTGGCGGCTGTCGTTTCGGCATAAAGGCGCGTCGTGGCTATGCTGTCGTGTCCGAGGAAACGTTGCAGATCGGTGATGTCCGTGCCGAGCGCGAGCGGGCGGGTCGCCACGGTGTGGCGGAGCAGATGCGGGTAGACACGTTTGCTGATCCCGGCAGCAACGGCGACGGCGCGGACGATTTGGCCCACCCGCTGGCGCGTCAGCACATGTGGCGCCGGGCCCGAACCTTCCTGACGGCTGACAAACAGCGGTCCTGCCCGCCGCGTGCCGATATGCAGCCGCAGCAGCTGCGCCAGGTCGCGCCGGATCGGCACCTCGCGGCGCTTTCCGCCCTTGCCCTGCCGGATGGTGACCACGCGCTCGGCCCGGTTGACATCCTCGACGCGAAGCTGGACGAGCTCCGAGGCCCTGGTGCCGGTCTCCAGCAACGTCTGCAGCATCAGCCCGGTGCGGCCGTCGCGCGCGTAGGCCTGATCGAGGAAGCGGAGCTCTTCTTCGACGGTCAGCCGATCGACGCCGCCGCGATGTTCCGGGACCGCCCGCAGCCCGGCGCGTTCCCTGGCGGCTTTGAAGACGTCCTTGCTCTGCGCGTAGTCCACGCCGTCACGCACAAGGATGGCGGCGATCGC
>Ga0116226_10002594_pt1 | contig 15782 bp, 10 predicted proteins | sample S1TSphfallax_FD_89692 | JGI IMG/M metagenome (GOLD analysis project Ga0116226, IMG submission 89692) | Host-associated microbial communities from peat moss isolated from Minnesota, USA - S1T2_Fa - Sphagnum fallax MG | ecosystem: Host-associated > Plants > Peat moss > Unclassified | place: USA...
AGGGGGTGTACGTGATGAATAAACGCCCAAATTTTCCACCAAATTAATTTAGCTCAACGAACTTCCTTGAGACTGTCCGTTTGTTTAGTAAATAATTCAGTGAACAAACTCATGACTGTGCGGCTTTCGCGAACCTTGATATTAGCACTAATGGACATACCAGATTGTAAAGAGATTTCTCTACCTTGAATCGGGAGATATTGTTTATCTAGATGTACTTTAGCTGGAAACCGATAAAATTTGTGATTTTCATCTGGAGGTAGAGCATCCGAACCAATTTCTGTGATTTCTCCCTTGATATCCCCAAATTCACTGAAAGGAAATGAATCAATTCTTACGTCTACCTTCATCCCTTTGCGGACAAAGCCAATATCTTTATTAGTAATGAAAACTTCTCCTATTAAGTTTTCTTTCGGTACAATATCCAACAACTTCTGTGTAGTATTAGCGACATAACCAGGATTTTTAGCTTGCAAATCAAAAACTGTTCCTCCGACAGGAGCGCGAAGTTCCTCATATTTAAAATTAGTCTGAGCTTGAGAAATTTTGCTACTCACATCTGCCAATTTTTGCTCATTATCCACAATTATTTTCATGAATTGTGAATCAATTTCTGCAATACGTTTTTTGTTATCAGCTATTTTTTCTAAAGTAGTTTTATCAGTATTGGCTACTGTATTAGTCAAGTTTTGTTCGCCTTTTCTTATATCAAATCTTAGCCGCTTCTCTTCCTCAATTAATTGATCTATTTCAGCTTGGAGATTTTCCACTTGCTGTAGCTGATTTAGATATTGTAGTTTAGAAACGCCCCCCTGTACAGCCAGAGAATGTAACCCACTTAAGACCTGTTTCTGAATCTGTAAACTATATTCAGTATCTCTACGCTTGACTTGAGTTTGCGCCAATTGTTTCTCAGATTCTTTTACAGTTAAATCAGCTGCGGCTGCGCGGGAATCTAATTCTTTCTTAGCAGATTCTAAACGGTTTTTTTCTTCAGCGTCAAATTCCACGCCTGTAGTTTGGTTCTTTAATTGAGCCCGGAGTAAATTATTCTCCTGGACTAATGCTGCTCGACTTTTTAAGAGAGAAATGTTTTCTGGTGGTAAGTTATTGGCGAACAAATCTAATCTAGAAGTCATTCCATAATTAGTATCTCCCAACAGACGGCGATAAGTATTATCTTCTTGCGTAATACTCAAGCGAATTTTATTTAAAGAGCTTAACTCAGCCAGGGTAGAAAATGAATCGAAAGTTAATAACAAATCGCCTGGTTGTACTTTTTGTCCTTCTTTCACATAAATCGCTTTCACAACACCATTAATTGGAGCCTGAATTTCTTTCACAGTTCCTTCTGGTTTAAATTGACCGATCGCAGGAATTACTTGCTCGATTTTGGCAAAATAAGCCCAGGTAATTCCTGCTGTAGCTAATCCGATTAAGCTAATTAATATAATCCGCGACCAAAAGGGAGATTGACGTAAGATTACGGCTTGTTCTAAATTATCTTCATTAAAATTTCTTAAGGGTTTTCTGGGAAGGTCTTGAGGAACATCTCTAGGAATATCTCTAGGATTAGTTAATATACGTATTCTTTCTGCTTGAGAGCTATTTTGATTATTCCCATTTTGGTGGTTACCATTCAGTTGATTCATAAAAGTTGCATTTTGGTAAGCTTGGTTAGATTTGGTTAGATTTGGTTAAGTTCCGGAATTGCAAGTTTGACTAAAGTTAATTATAAATTTACTTCTTGTTGTTGATAAAGGTAATAGTAATGACCTTTCGCTGCGATTAACTCAGCATGACTACCTTGTTCTACAACTCTACCACCATCCATCACAATAATGCTATCTGCATGACTGACAGTACTTAGACGATGTGTAATAAAGAAAACTGTAGTTCCTCTAAACACTTCAGCTAAATTAGTACAAATTTGACGCTCTGTAGGATAGTCTACAGCACTAGTAGCTTCATCTAAAACAAGTAATCTTGGTCTTTGTAAGACTGAACGGGCGATCGCAATCCTTTGTCTTTGTCCGCCAGAAAGAGACATTCCCCGTTCCCCCACCTTTGTATTATAACCATGAGGAAGATTCATAATAAATTCATGTGCTACAGCGATTCTAGCTGCGGCGATCACTTCTTCAGTGGTAGCATCTGGATTAGTTAAAGCAATGTTCTCTTGTACCGTACCCTCAAACAAGAGTGTATCTTGTGGAACTATACCAATTTGTCGGCGCAGGGAATAGAGTTCTACTTTAGCGATATCATAACCATCAATCAAAATTCTCCCAGACTCATGATCATAAAGTCTGAGCAGCAATTTCATCATTGTGCTCTTACCAGAACCACTTTGTCCGACAATACCGATGAATTTACCCGATGGAAAATCCAAGCTGACATTACTCAACTGCAGCGCACCACTACTAGCGAATCGGAAAGAAACATTCTCATATTTGACCGCGCCGACAATTTCTGGTAAAGGGATGTTATCTCGGTCGATTTCCCCTTCTTGGGGAGTATCAACAATATCGCTTAACCGCTCTAAAGATAACCCAGTTTCTTGGAAATTCTGCCAGATTTGCGCCAATCGCAACACAGGGCTGGTAACATAACTAGAAATAATCCGAAAAGCAATTAATTCTCCTAAACTCAATTCACCTTGCAAAACCAAATAAGAACCCACCCACAACACTAGTAGTCCGCTCAGTTTATTCAGGAAAGTACTAGCTGAATTTGCTAAAGTAGAAGTAATTACAGTTTTAAATCCAGCCGTAACGAACTTAGCATAACGCTCTTGCCAAGAATGACGTGCTCGCAATTCAATATTTTGCGCTTTAACAGTTTGTATTCCAGTCATGACTTCTGTTAAATAGGACTGAGTAGCTGAATTACGTTCCGCTTTAGTCCGGAGTTGTCTACTCACGGTGGGCGCAGCAATTAATGTCAATCCGATAAATAAGGGAATAGTTCCTATGGCGACTAGAGTTAATAGCCAGCTGTAAAACAACATCACAACTATATAAACAACAGAAAATATCGCATCCAAACAAACTGTTAAAGCAGTACCTGTGAGAAACTGGCGAATATTTTCTAGCTCATTTACCCTTGTGGACAGTTCACCCACCGGACGGCGTTCAAAATAACGCAGTGGTAACCGGAGTAAGTGGTCAATAATTTGCGACCCCAAACCCATATCAATTCTATTCGTAGTATCCACAAATAGATAAGTTCTTAATGTGGTTAATAGTGCTTCAAAGATACCAACGCCTAAAAGCAATACTCCTAAAATGTTTAGGGTACTAATACTATTCTGAACAATGACTTTATCAATAATCAACTGAATGACTAGGGGATTAGCTAACGCAGCTAATTGCACAAAAAAGGAAGCAATAAAAACTTCGATCAATACCCGACGATAACGGGACACATAAGGCAAGAACCATCTAATACCAAACCGTTCTTGTGGCGTTTCCTTCGTCGTAGCGATGAGTAAGACTCTAATTTGTGGTGGTAGACTTGTTTGATCAATATCTAGTTGAGCCAATAGTTGAGCAGGTCGAATCTGGATAATACCTTGAGATGGAACGCCTAAAACTACTGTATTTGCATTTATTTCGTAGATCACAGCATAGCTATGATTATATTTAATTAATGCTGGTGTAGGAATGCGGGCGATCGCAGCTTCCGGAATATCAACCAATTGAGACTTGAATCCAATTAACTCTCCCACATAAGCACAAGCTGGAAAAGATATATTATTCTGACGTTTAATTTGTTCGTTCAGTACGCGACGCACCACTTCTTTTCTCAAAGGAACTTCCAAATACTTTGCTAGCATTTGGAAACACGCAAGAGTCGAGAATAATTCTCCCTCACCGCGGAAAGCCGGATACTGGCGACGCGGCTTTCCTTTACTTGGTATTTCTGGTTCTAATTCGAGAAAGGTTTCCTCTGTTGCATAGGGAATATCCACATCTGTGGTAGTTTCTCCAGTTATATTCCCTGGTTGTAGTATCCCTATTTGTGCATAATGGCTTTCTCTGAGCAATAGTAAGTCTGTCGGATTTATCCCTAGTAATCGGGCTGGGGTATCTCCTTTCACCTCAATCATCCCATCAGCTAAATTGTTGAATTGTACGCAATAGCTAGGGGGAAAATTCGCCACTGTTCCACCACCACTGACAAACCAAGTCAAGTCGCTACCCAATTGTTGATAAGGAGTTTTTCCCGGTGGAAGGTAAATCACTTCTACTCTGGACAAAGCTTGTTGACTGATTTCTTTGAGATTTATACTAGCTAGTGCTTGTTTGGCTACTTGGGCGCTCAGTATATCAAATACTTCAATTAATTCGCTCTGACCTTGGTGCATTCGAGCGAATTCTTCATTGATGGATAACAGACGCAAGTATTCTGCTCTCGTCAGGGTTAAGCAAATTACTTCTGTCGAGGCGATCGCTGTCTCGCAAGCAACTTGGCGCAGAATACTAATCCCGCCAATGATTTCTCCTGGCTTTAATAACTTTAAAGTCACCGGTAGCTGAGTTTGTGGGTCATATCCCAACAACCTGACCTGTCCTTCATAAATAATCGATATCTGTTCTGGTAATCTATCTTTACTAATAATTTTTTGACCTAGCCTATAGCGCCAAGCCTGCATTCTTTCCGCTGCTAATTGCTGAATTTCTTCCATTGGTAGCGCAGCAAAACCAGGAAGCCGAGAGAGAAATTCGGAAAAGTCACTTTTAATATAAGTCATAATTTATGCCTATTTAAAACCTAATTTCTGTTTAAGCTTTTTAAAATTAGCTGGAAATCGCAGCAGGTAGATTTTTATCCTCCAACCTTACTATAACTAGCTGTTTCACCAAGACTTAGCACTTCCTCCGTGTGGATCTGCCAATCTTGTGAGTTTATCTGTGATTGTAGCCATTCATTAAAACGTTCTTCCAATAATCTCTGTCGTGTCTGAGCATCTAATTGAGCCGGTAAAAGTTTCTCTAATCGCACAATGACAATCCAGTTTCCTATTTGAGTGGGAGGTAAAAGTTGATGAGGTTGACTCAGAGATAACATCCTAGTTAAAGCAGGATGTAGCGATTGTAGTTCTACTGGTCCGATCAAACCATCTGTTTGTGCCTCCGGTCCTTGAGCGTATTCACGCGCTAGTTGTGCAAAAGATTGTTCCCCCTCTTGAATCCGAAAGTAGATTTCTTGAGAGATTCCTAGATCGGAATGACTGATTAACGAATAAACAACACGGTCTAGCTGAGACTTCCGTTGGAAAAAGTAAGAATCTAAATCTCCACCCCAGTTAACAATTTTGAACTTCTCCACTTTTAACTGGCGTATCGCTAAGGATTTAAGCCGTAAAGCATCTACTCCCTTTTCCTCTGATCCTTTGTATTTTTGCGATAGCTGTTCTAAAGCAAATTTTTCCTCTTCTGGTGTACATTCAATGGACAAGATTGCTGTATCTATGATCATCTCTTTAGCCAGAGATGGCAGAATCTGATATTCTGCTAATAAAGGTAAGATCTGTTTAGCATCTAGTTTATGTAGGCGTTCAACGGCTAGTCGCCCTATATCGCCCAATTGCAGCACTGGATTCATATGACCTGTGTTCAAAATAGTCAATTTTAACCGATTTATCCCAGATATTCTAATTTGGACTAAGTTATTCAGTCGCAAATAGATTATCCGTAGTACACGCTAGGAACAAAATATCATAGATTAGTCGTTTTGCAAACGTTCATCATCTGTGGAGAGTTGAAATAATTTCTTCAATGAGAGTATAATTTACGACATTTGATATAGACGGTTTTTCAGTTTTATTATACTTTTATAATGTTTTATTTAATACTAAAAGCCCAATTGTAAATATTCACAACCAGGCTATTGCCTAAAACAATGTAATAATACATTGTATATAGTAATTTATTCAAGCTAACGGAACAGTTGAGGGTTTAAACGTAAACCTCCTCCCTGACTAGATTGATGATGAATAGTTACTCCATCACTTAGATGCGTACCATTTCCTCCATCACGTTTATCAAGGAACGGTTGTAGATTAATTCCACTGCTAGATGAGCTAATCTGATTGGTCTTTCCTTTGATCATCGATTGACCTAATTTGTAGATATCGTTCAATTCCCCTTGACCATTACTAGCAAAAGTATCAACTGTTGTAGTTGACTGTCCTTTATCCGCAGTAGTCAAGTTTTGAAAAACTCGGTTGCGCACATCAATTGGATCTTTTGTCCGAGGTACTGTCAGCACAATTCTACAAGACTTGTCAGATTGGGTTGTCACGCAGATAATATTTTCGTTATTTTCTCTCCCCGTTTGTAGTACTTCTAGACCATTTGGGCGATAGGATTCTAACCGACTAGCGATCGCCGTACAACGTTTTTGAGCATCCCAACCACCACCCATAGCAGATGGTGTCGCCCAAGTAAAATATTTATCTGGCTGACTTTGCGGCTGATACATAACAGTATATACGCCATTATATAGTTGACAACTAAATCGCGTCCTAGTGTCGCTAGTTGTAGTATTGGGACTTGATGTATTGGGACTTGATGAGCCTGATGTTGTAGGAGTTACAACACCATTAGTTTCCGCCATAGCTAGAGAATTTCCCAAGCAAAAGGATAAACCTAAAGTACTCAAACAAATTAATCTTAACTCTCTTAAGTGCATATATTATCCTTCCCAGTGGGTATGTACAAGAGTGATAGTTTAAGAGACGACGATTCTAGAGTTTTGATTCTAGAGTTTTGATTTGGAAGTTAAGGTTAAATACAACTTTAAACCTTATTCTTCCATGTTAAACAGATCTAGTTGTCGGAGCAGTTTATATTGCTAAACGCCCTAATAAATAAAATACCCGTAGTAATGGAACTAGCCAATTCCAAAATAGTGCTAAAATCATCCTAAGTACTTGGATAATCTCGCCAAATTAAAAACTAAGATTAAACGAGTAATATTTTTGACAAAGGATTAAAAACTATACAAGCAAGTCTTTTAAAGAAAAATGGGTAAAGCAATTGGGATTGATTTGGGGACAACTAATTCAGTTGGAGCTTTTAAATTAGCAGAAGTAGAAGTCATAACAGCTAAAGACAATACTCCTCCAGAGAGGAAATTAACAAGATCTGTTGTCGCTTACGAGCAGGATGGTTTATTGGTTGGTAGCAAAGCTTATAACAAGTTACAGGCTGATCCAGAAAATGTGATTGTTTCGATCAAGCGACTAATGGGTAGAAGCTTTAGCGACCCATCAGTACAGAAACAGCAATCAGAAGTTGGTTATAAAATTGCTAAACCCAGTCAGGGAACTGATAATAGCATTGCAGTTTTGATCGGGGGTAAAGAATACAAGCCCGAGGAGATTTCTAGCGAAATTCTCAAGCAGATCGTGCGAAATGCTCAAGTTTATCGTCAGGAAATTAGTCAGGTAGTAGATGAAATAATTGATCAAGTTGTTATTACCGTCCCTGCTTACTTTAACGATAAACAACGTCATGCTACTCGTACCGCAGCCATGAGCGCTGGACTGAAGCTTACAGAACTTTTACCCGAACCAACAGCCGCTGCTATATCTTATGGGTTTTCACCAGATAGCGAAGATGTAAAAACGATTTTAGTTTATGATTTTGGCGGTGGTACATTTGATGCTTCATTGATTACAGCAGCTGGAACTTCATTTATTGAACTGGGAAAAGCTGGAGATTTATGGTTAGGTGGAGATGACATTGATTCTAGGCTGATTGAGTTTGTCAAAACGCAAGTTGCTGTTGAAGAGAAAATTTCTGATGTTAATAGCTTGATTGCTAAAATGCCCTATTACCAACGACTAAGATTTAACGCTGACCTGAAAATAGCGGTGGAACGCGCCAAAATTGAGTTGAGTAGGTCTCCAGTAGCCAGAATTTGCCCAGCAACTCAGTTACTTGATGAACTAGGAATTGCTATTCCTATTGAGGTAGAAATTACTAGCCAGCAATTTGAGTCAATGATTGGCGAATTTGTAGACCGTTCTATTGAAATTTGTAATCTCGCTATACAAAACTCGGAATATAACTTGGAAATGATAGATGTAGTTCTATTAGTAGGAGGTTCTTCTCAAATTCCTTTAGTACAGCGTAAGGTCAAAGAAGCATTTGGGATTAGTAAAGTAGTTATGCATCCTCGACCCATGTACGCAGTAGCAGAAGGTGCAGCAATTGTTGCGGCTGGATTAACAGATAAAGTTACAACAGTCTCTCGTGACTATTATATTAAACTAGTAGACGAAGAATATAAAGTTATTGAACGGAATGAAATTCTGCCTGTAAGAACATTCCATACGTTTAAAACTGTAGCTGATGGACAAAGGTTGATTCACTTTAAGTTTGTGAGCCCTGATCAGGTAAGACAAGAATTAGATGGTCTAGATGCTGAAGAAAGTATCGGAGATATTTGGTTAGGGCTAGATGCTATTTATCCCAAGGGTACAGAAATCGTAGTCAATCTAGAATTAGATGAAAAAAATAGCGATCTGAGAATAAGAGCTACTCTCAAAAATGACCCTTCTTACAGCGTGAGTTGTAATTTTTCCCGAGGACGTTCAGATGAAAAGATTTATAGAGAATTAGAAGCAGCGATCGCCGAACTCAATAAGCAAGAATTAAGCAAAATTGGTCTTGAAGAAGCATTGAAATTGGCAGTCCAAGTAACCAAATCAGCTAATGGGATTATCGATCCTAAAACTAACGTAGAACGTACTGACAAACACAATGAAGCTAAATCAAGCTTGCAAAAATTTCAATCTGTTATGTCTAATGAATATCTGGAGGCTGAATACTTAGCGGCTGAGTGCAGTCAAGTATTAAAAATATGTGGTTTTCTAATTCCTCAACCACAACAGGAGCGCTTACAGACACTAATTCAAGAGTTAAAAACTGCCATGAACACCCAAAATTTTTCTGGGATGCAGTCTTATAATGAAGATGCTAAACGGGAACTGAATAATTTGCCAAATGAAGTCAAACTTATTCAAGCTTGTCTATTAGCAATTCATCAAGCCAGTCGAGTTGCACCTACTGAAGCAAGTGCTATGTCAAGTAAACTTTCTAGCCTCATATATGCTCTAGAAAGAGGTAATGGACAAGAAGCTGAATATTTGTGGCGGGAACTCCAATCAAATGTACAGCGTTGGCTAAATCAGGAACTACCTAACTATACAATTATCACTGGAATCACGCGATGAATATCAATATTAACTGTCCTGTATGTGATTATCAAGCAATTTCAGGTAACACTTGTCCTAACTGTGATACCAACTTAAGTACAATTCGACTTCTACAAGAATTACCACAGATACAAGCTCAACGAAAAGCAGTTAAATTGGGGCTGAGCCCATTAATAATTATCTTTTTTATACTGCTCATTGGAATTTTGCTGGGATCATTCACAAGCAATATATTCTTTCAAACACAATTAAAGTTGGCATTTGTTTCATATGACAGTCCATTTATAAGTCATATATTCTCCTAAGCTAAATAATTCATGAAAACCTTAAATAGTCTGACTAAAAACCTAATGAAAGTAGGAATCATTCATGTTTTACAGCAAGTATCACACACTAAAAAGGCTAACCAAAAAGCAGAAGAACTAGCTAAAAATAAGCAGTTGCGAGAGGCGATTATCGTAGCAGAAAAAATACTCTCTTTTTGGAATGAAAAATCATCTTTCTGGAAGCGTTTAATTGGAATATTACTATTAGGTAATATTTTAAACCGACTGAGTCAGCAATTGCCGCAATGGCAAAAACAGGTAGCATTTGCTGATAAATTATTTAGTAGTGCTAAATTACTTAGCCAACAAACAGGCGACCCTGGTGAAACAGTGTCCCTCTCAAAAGCAATTACTATTTATCAACGTTGTAGCCAAGTTCTGTATGATCAGAAGGTAATAAACGCAATTAAACAGTGTCAAGAGGAGCTACAAAAGCGACAACTTTTCCAATCATTATTTCAAGAAGCGCAATCTCAGGCGGAAAATCGTTTTTTTAAACAGGCAATTTTAACTTATGCTAAATCAGAACAACTTTATTCCACAGAAGCGTTAGTACACGCCATAGCCAGAGCAAGAAACCAAGTTAGACAAGAAGAAGTTTACTGCTCCACTTTACAAAGAGTCAAACAATGTGAAACTCAAGGGAAATTACAAGGAGCAATTTCCCTATTAAAAGCTGTTTTAGCTACATTTCCCCGGAATGACGGATACGAATTATTAAACAAACTGGAATTATCAGTCAAGGGTAGAGAACTTTTCCGTCATGGCTTACAAGCAGAGAAAATTGGTGAATTCAAAACTGCTATCTCCTTGTATGAAAATGCTAAGTCTTTATTGTCAGATAATACTAACTGTCGTATTCGGTTAGCAGTGGTAGCAATTAAAGCACAAGATTGGGCGATCGCTCTATCTCACTTAGAAAACTTATCAGGAGAACGAGCTACTTATTTAAGAGGATTTGTCTACGCCAAACAAGATAATTTACAACTAGCCTATCGGGAATGGCAAGGAATCTTCAGCATAAATATGACCGAACAACAAGAAATCCTCAAAATACTTAGTCAAAGACAACGCCTAATCTCTCTACAAAATATTGAACAATTTGTGAAAGTTAGAAATTTAGAGCAAGCAAAAATAGCTAGTATAAATTTTATCCAAAATTTCGGTTATGATTTATTAGTAGAAGATAATCTTAAGCAATATATTGAGCCATCTTTGGAATCAGCATTTTGGCAAAGCGCAGACTGGAAAGCTATTAGGGATCGAGCCGAAAAAGACTGGATTGCACAACCTAGTATAGCCAAATTACATAATTGGGCAATAGCAAATTATTATTGTATTCAACATCATTCAACAAATTTTAACCTTTTAATTATTTCATTATCCAGTGCATTAGCAAATCTAACCACGGATATAATTTTAAAAGATGTCCTTTGGCTAGGAAATAAGCCTATAGACTTTGGATCATTATTTAATCAGTTAAAACAACTGTTAGAATCATCTATGGATATGTTGAAGGACAGTAATACTAATAATTATCTAAAATTGCGTGATTCTTGGCGTTTAGAATCAACAGCATTGGAGTTAATGGGTAAACCAATACAAAGAGGAGTAACAATAAACGATATATTTATAACTCCTGGATGTTATAATCACTACATTTCTCTACAAACTCAGCCTATTGCTATTAGGCAAATAGATACCACTCAACAAATACTCCATTCCCTATATACAAATTGGGGATTAGCAGTAGCAGCTTGTATTACGGGAGATATTCCCAGAGCAATTGAACTGAGACCAATAATCATACCAAATTCTGAACTGGAAACTTTTGCTCAGAAATTTATTGCTTACCATGAGGGATGCTATTACTTGCAGCAACAGAAATGGCGTGATGCTATTAATCCATTTAAACAAGCAAAACAAGAGATTCAAGCTAATCATAATTGGCAGCAAGAAATAGATAAGTTGTGCGAACTGCAGCGCCAAACTATAAATTTATCAGATCGTAAAGAGCATCTAGATTTTGCCCAGTTTTGGTACGATACTTTGACAAGTAAAGTTGCTAAAACTTATTTAGCAGAATACAAAGCAGAACAGATAAGAGAACAACTTGCCAATAAACAGATTTCAGAACAGCAAGCTTTAAAGCAACTAGAAACTCTTAAAGAGCTTGATATTGAAAATCCTGTTGTGCTGGATTTAATTCAAACTATTAAGACTGTACAAGCATCTGAAATAGTCCGGGGTTATTTAAAGAATAATAATTTAGAAGGAGCAGTTAAATTTGCTAAATCAGATGGAGGTAGAACTATTAGAAATCTAGTTGCTGAAATTTGCATTGACATTTTAATTGACGGATTCAAAACACGAAAGCTAGGCTTTAAAGAAATTTATAACTTAGGTAATTGGGCTTATGAACTTTGTCCAGATCGTCAAGATATTCAAGAAATTTATCTGATTAGTCAAGAATTAAATAAGATATTTAATCTCATTAACCGTGAAAGCTTTGATGATGCTGTTTTTCACACAAAGTATTCACAATATGATATTATTAAGTCGTATGTTGCTGATTACTTTCTCATGATTTTAGCTAGAGGGATTGAAAGTAGAACACTACCTGCTTATTTGGTTTCTAAATTAGGTAGTTGGATTCTTGAGATCTGTCCTAATGAACCTAGCTATCAAGAAATTTGTCGCCAACTAAATATTTATTGATTAAATATTGATTAAAAGTGAGACATGAAACATAATCCATATGACATTTTAGGCGTATCTCAAGCTGCATCGAAGGCTGAAATTAACAAAGCTGTCGTAGTAGCTATGAAGAGGAAGCAGTACCCTATAGATATTATTGCCAAAGCACAAAAAAACTTACTTAACTCAGAAGAGCGAGTTATGGCTGATTATTTGCGTCCTGTATTACCTACTATCAAACGTTTTAAATACAGTGATTTATCAGCATTAGGAGAGTCAGCACCTAAATTAACTTTATTGGCGGAATTTGATGGATTAGAAGCAGCACTTAATCAATCAGTCCAAGAAGAAAGTTTGGAAGGGGAAACTTTAACTATACCTTTACCAGAACTATTCAGGGAGGCTACTATAGCCTACCAAGAAGGAATGTACTCCTTAGCTATCAAATACTTAGAAGAATACTGTCGAAATTATACTAGCCAGGATAATCAAGATTATGTGCAAGCTTATATGTGGCTAGTTGGAGCCTATCATAAGAGTAAACAGCCACAAGAAGCTGTTGTACTGTGTCAATTGTTGATAAATCATGCCAATACCAAACTCTCCGCCTGGGCAAAAAAAATCTTACCTAACTTATCTAAAGAGGTGTCTTGTGTTTAATTTGCAAACCATTTACTTAAAAATCACCTGTTGGCTCGAATCTAGAATTTTTGCACCAAAGGCTGAAATCTCCTTATATGAAGAAGATGTGAAATCATCGTCTGATAGCTTTTATCGTCTGACTCAAGAGCAACGGGAGTCTCTATTACAAGAGTTAAGTATTCTACTTAAGCAAAATGTTTTACTTCACCAGTCCTTAAGAGAACAAAAAACTCAATCTGCATCTGATGTTGAAGATTTATTCTTAGAGCTTTTGGAAGTTAGTGATGCACTAGAGTCTTTGTTAACCTATTTAAAAAACAATCCTGATGTCAATCAAGCATTTATCCAGCGATTACCTAGATCTTTAGGAGTAGTTCACCATAAACTACTTACTGTACTAAGTAAGCATCATGTTCTCCCTATAGAATTACAGAGTGAACAGCTAGATTTTAATTTGTGCCGAGTAGTGGATCGGGAATTGAGAAGTGATCTAGAAGACCAAACAATTGTTCATGTTGTACGTCAAGGGTTTATTTTGGGAGAAAAGGTCTTACGTCCTATGGAAGTAATTACATCTATCAAATCGAAACAATAAATTCTTCTCGCCATGAGCGATCGCAGTTCCGACATCGTTTCCCTGGAAATTGGCCGATCATCTTCCTAATTATGTATTAGGATTGTATCAATATATATCAGAATATATTAAACAGTCCCAAAATTGCCAGCTTAGTTATCGATAAATAATTTTCGCCAAAAAACTTGTCAAATGTAAAAGTCTCTGCTATGATTAAATGTATTGTTTAAATGCAAATGCCGATTAGTTAGCGAATTGCGTTATTCATCACGCGGGCGTAGTTTAGTGGTAAAACTATAGCCTTCCAAGCTATTAATGCGGGTTCGATTCCCGCCGCCCGCTTGAGTAAAATGTAGACTACCCAGTTTGAGCAATTTCTTTCATTGTACACACTTAGCCGATTTAGGCTAAGTGTGCATTGGCTGAATTAACCAAATCTACCGCTAATATAAGCCTTAGTGTCCTCTTGTTGGGGATCGCTGAATATGATCTCTGTAGCATCAAACTCCACTAAAAAGCCACTGCGTTCTCCCTTTTCTCCAGTCTTGACATTGAAAAACGCTGTTTTATCTGATACCCGCGATGCTTGCTGCATATTATGGGTCACAATCACAATGGTGTAACGCTCTTTCAATTCGTGAATTAGTTCTTCTACTCGTAAAGTAGAAATCGGGTCGAGAGCAGAACAAGGTTCGTCCATGAGAATTACTTCTGGTTGCACAGCGATCGCTCTAGCAATACACAAGCGTTGTTGTTGTCCCCCAGACAAAGATAAACCACTTTGATGCAACTTATCTTTCACCTCATCCCACAGAGCAGCTTGCTGGAGACTCCGCTGGACTAATTCCGCCATATCACCCTTGTAACCATTGATTTTAGCACCAAAAGCCACATTTTCAAAAATTGACTTCGGAAATGGATTAGGTCTTTGAAACACCATGCCAATCCGACGACGCACTTCTACTGGATCGATATCAGGCGCGTACAAATTTTTATCGTAAAAATAAACCTTACCTTCTGCACGGAAAGATTCAATTAAATCATTTAGACGATTATAACAACGTAGTAATGTACTTTTTCCACAACCAGAAGGGCCAATGAAAGCAGTTACCTGGTTTTTGGGAATATTCAGCCAAACATTTCGTACAGCTAAAAAATTGCCGTAATAAATATTTAATCCTTCAGTACGTAAAACTGGTTCAGTGCTGTTATCTATTGCGCTATTATCTGTAACCATATGCTAATTTCTAGTTAAATTTTCCCAAAACTAACCCAAAAACATCAAAAGAATAGTTTTCTAAGCTTTTTGTCGAGTTGCCCAACGAGATATAATGCTTGCAATTAGAACCATGATGACTAGAATCAATGATGCTGCCCAAGCTAAGGATTGCCAATTCTGATATGGAGAAATAGCAAAGTTGTAAACCAAGACTGCTAGAGAAGCTGTAGGTTTAAGTAAACTATCCCAACCAGGCCAGAAAGAGGAGAATAACGCAGTAAACAAAAGCGGTGCTGTTTCTCCAGATGCTCTAGCTATAGCTAGGGTAGATCCTGTAACAATTGCTGGCATCGCTGCCGGTAAAATTACTTGGGTTACTGTTTGAAAATTGGTTGCTCCCAATCCTACAGATGCCTGTCTTAAATCTTGCGATACTAGCTGTAAAGCCTCGTCTGTTGTCCGCACAATAATCGGTAACATTAAGATAGCGAGTGCGAATCCACCACCAATAGCTGAATAAGAACCCAACTTCAATTTTGTCAATGTCAAGACAATAATACTATAAGAAAACACACCAGCAATAATCGAAGGGACACCACTCAATACATTTGTAGCAAAACGTATCCATCTGGCGATCAGTTTAGAGCTAAATTCCGTTAAATAAATTGCTGCTAATACGCCGAAAGGTATGCTAATAAATGTGCCGATACCTACCATTAGTATTGTTCCTAAGATCGCATTACCAAAACCACCAGTGCTACCTACTGTGCTACCAGCTAAGGGCGGTAATTGAAAAAGCACACTAGGTTTCAGGCTGCTAAAACCTTGGAACAATACGTAGGAGAGAATAGCTAACAGAGGTAGTATTGCTAATACTCCACAGACAAAGCCCAAGAAAGTCATCACTGTATTAAACAGAGTTCGCTGGGACATGGCGGAGCGAGTTAAAGTTCGTTCGGGAAAATAATCAGTCATAATTCCATTTTGCATAACTACAGTCGTTTGACTCGGAGAACGATATATTCTGCTAGTATGTTGACTGCTAATGTCAATAGAAACAAAACTAAGGCAGCATACATTAAAGCTGATACT
>Ga0116226_10002595_pt1 | contig 15777 bp, 10 predicted proteins | sample S1TSphfallax_FD_89692 | JGI IMG/M metagenome (GOLD analysis project Ga0116226, IMG submission 89692) | Host-associated microbial communities from peat moss isolated from Minnesota, USA - S1T2_Fa - Sphagnum fallax MG | ecosystem: Host-associated > Plants > Peat moss > Unclassified | place: USA...
AAAAACCCTACTTGAAAAAGAATGAGGTGTGTCTTCTTTCTCCAAACTTCAAACTTGCATCCAAATAAACAAAAATACAAAAGTGAAAAAGAAACACTTTATTTTTATTATACAAAATAATTATAAAAACAGAAAACACATTAAAAAAAATTTAAAAGATATTTTTAGAAAAAAAAAACTAAAACATGAACCAAACATTGTTGAAATAACACACCTGTGCATTAAGCACAGGGTTCAAACTAGTGATTCTATATTTCTGTTGTTAAGACTACTTTTTAGTTCTCAAACTTGAGAAACATGGTGACACCGTTTCTCAACGAAGAATTGGGTTCGCTACCACCTCTCTCAACTCCATTGAATCCAAGACTTTTCTGGTACATCCAAAGTGGCAATCTCCTACTCATAAGAGCCTCCAAAACCACAAAATAGTTTGATGAAATCCCAACTACAAAGCAAAGAATGCTGCAAAAATAAGAAGGAAAATTTCTCTTCATTTTGGGGAAAAAAAAATTCCAATTTTCTTTAAAAAGAAAATTAAAAATCACCAAAGGGTATATATGAAGTCCTGGCAGGTAGCCAAAAAATAGAAGGATTCAAACATGCTTTCTTTCTTTCTTGCTTTCTTTTTTGTCTGGCCAAAGTTGGTTAAATCATCCTCACTATGGATGATCAACACTTCAGCTCTTTCACAAAATTGAAGAGGGGAAAAAACCCAATGTACCTACTTCCCAGGCTTGGCATGAACTTGGAAGGGAAGTAGGTAGATACAACCCAAAACTGGCTCTCACTTCAAATTTTTTGTTAGAGCTTTGGGGAGAACCAAATCAGCTCATACAGTCATAAATCTGAGATGGACTGAAAGAGCAGCTTCTGGGGGTGGCCTTAATTGAATTTGCCAGGAAGAAACTACACATCCAGCTTTTCTTGCTATGGAAGCCTAACTCAGTGGCATCTGGACTTGCCTCATGCAATGTGGATAGCCAAATCCAACTCAAAGCAATTCAGCTTCCAACTCCTTTCCTTTTAAGTTTAGGTTTTTGCAGCATCCTTTAGGTGCATTCACACTTGACTTGATGTTTAAATAAAAGTCTAGGTGGCATCCTAGGTGGCATGCAATGTTAAATAAGTGATAACTTAATGTTAAGTGAATGTTAGCTTTAACATAAAATCTTAATGGTAAGTAGGTTTAAGTCCTAAATGACTAGCATGATGTTAAGAGAATCAATACTAAAGCCCCTAACACCAAGTGTGAATGCACCTTTAGAGGGAGTGGATCATGTTATGATCATTCATAGATGTACTATTCAAGTCCCCCTTCGTCATTTCTAAGTTACATCATCCATGGGCTTCCGAGCCACATAAAGCACTTGGACAAATTTCCTAAATGTATTTGGAGGGGCACCTCACTAGATATAAGAACCCCTTCCCTCATACACGTCATTATCTACATATGTAAAATGTTCACTTCATGCTTTATGATCGACAAAGCCAAGCCCAATTGCGGGGGCATTATCAAAATAAGTGGCTCAAGATGAGACAACATTCCGAAAATGTGAGGCCAAATTTGGCTATCATCTTTTCCCAAGTTGCTTATTTTGATAATGTCTTTCCCTTGGGCTTTACCTTACACTTGTGGATTTTTTGCTTGGTGTTGGGTGTCCCATTCAATGGCACTTTGAGGGCCAATCAAGCTTGGAGAAAGTGCATGGTAACTTCAATTGCTTATAGTGTGATCCATGCCTAAATTTAGATTTGCTTGATTTTAGGTCATTCTTTGTTCTAGCTTTCTTTTTGAAGAATCAACCAAGTTTTTTCCAATTTATGAATGTGGATTTGTTGGACGCTTATTGTTTAATTGAAGAACTCAATATACAAATTATCATTATGCTAGAAAATAGTCATACTTGAATAAATGGCTAAACATTACTCTTTCAAGTGTATTGATTTAGATTAAGCTTTAAATAAATGATTTACCATTCATGCTCCTTATGGAGTTCTTACAAAAACACTCAAGGAAATTTTTAGTGAAAATTGCCCATTTGTTTCAAGAATGCCAAATCTCATATTAATCAAAGATTAAGAATCTACAATATACAATTTGTTGTCATTGATTGCAAATGAACTAAAACTTGGACCAATGTTGATCACATGTGTGAAAATATATGGATACCAATATGTATAATGATTATGTATGGGTAAGCCATCAAGTTCTTCACACTTTTGAATATTCATTGTTGTACATAACCATCAAAGGCCCTCCTATGTGTTATCCTTATGCATAAACCCTAAATCCTTTGTGATTATGTGCATTTGTGTAATTTTTATGGCTAAAAAAATTGTGTACAATTGAAATTATGGGTGAAGTTGATGAAAATGCATTAATTACCTTTCATATGTTTGCCTCTTTATCTCAGACGTTGAGAATGTGAATCTACAACATTCGCTACATCTTACCAATGTGTCAAGTGTTGATGTTGTGGAACTTGCAATTGTACAAGTTCAAATTGTATTTTGGAAATCTCATGTATTTGAATGTTTATTTGTTCACATGGTTTTCCTTTTTCTTAGTGAGAACTTACTTGTTGATTAGCGAATCCTCAAATGTTATGACACATCATTTGTAGATCAAAGCAAACAATTATCAATGTTTAATGCAAAGATCTATTATTTTGCCTATGGGTTTCATTAAACTCAACAAAATGAATGACATAATTCCTATGAAAACTCACACGGAATGTGCACACCTTAAATTGATTGTTTAAAAGAAGCAACAATTTAATAAAAAAGTTGTAGAACCAAATCATAATTAGTAATCAAGAAAAAAAGGGTGAATACATTCAACATGTAATCATTACATCCTTTGGTGCCACAAACCCAAATAAAAAAATGATGAACTAGGGCATAAGCACACTAGAATCCTTCAATTTGTTTTCACAAAATATTTTTTTTGCATTTCAAAATTTTGACAAGTTGTGTACACTAAACTTGATGACAATATTGTGAACTTTGGGGAGATTTGAAAAGTTTGGAACTTGACTTTATCAATTCATCAAAACAAATCAACAAAAGATGAAATTCTTTTATGTAACGAATATATTTGGACCAAAATAATACCTATCACAAAGTATGAAAAATGAGAAATATATTTCAAAAGTGAAGTTATAGATGATTTTTTATATGAAATTTCAAGCAAAGAATTAAAATGATATAAAAAAAGATAATCCACTAATTTTTTGAAAATTATTATTTTCATTTAATTATATGTAAATTATAATGTTACATATTATATAACATGCATTTTGTTTTACGACCATAGGGTGTCATATTGGGTGACATGTTCTATTAACAAGGGAAAAAATTGGATCAAAGTTACAAAAATTTGTTATGCACATTCCAAAAAGAATTTACTTGAATTTGGGATTGCCAAAAGATTTCCACCAAAAAAAAGTTCATTATACATTGTCATACTTGTTATACATCACCATTTTTTGCCTAAAGTGGTTCATCTCTAGTGTGTTTATACCCAACGCAACAAATGTTTCTTCAGATTTTCATGTTTTACATTTGCAAGGCTTACAAACCCCTTTTCACTTGTAAGAACATTTTGCTTTAGAAGTTAATTTTATGCCAATGCCCTAGTGTTTAGTTTTCTTCTCATTTTTTTTCTCATGGAAGGAATGTTTCTTGCCATGGTGAAGAAGACAATGAATTTGCATGTATCATTGAATCTTGTATTTGTGACAATAGTCTTTGTAATATTCATTTTATGGATGTTTCAAAGTGGCATGGACACATTTGTTCTAGTTATTAATTTTCTAAATGGAGCTTGGGTGCCAATGCATGTTATTGTTGGGTTATTTAAGGTGAATGAGACAACTAAGTTTTCCAAAGTTGTACAAGGTTCTATTCATTAAATGATTACATTTGTAAAAGATGAAGGTAGGAACATGACATCTATGGTGATAGTTTTGTGGTCCATTATTTGTAAACTTTTGAATTTGTAATTTTTTTTATGAAAGTGGTTGCTTTGGGTGTGTGATTTTAAAAACATATCAATATGCTACAAACAATGACAAGGTTTTTGGTGGGTTGAAACACATGAATATGAAAAAGGCTCAAACTGGTTTATACGCAAACAAGCCTATGAGAACCCAACTGATAATACACACTTTGACCCAAACTTGGGAAGAGTTCATTATTTTCCCTATAACATATTTTGTGATTAGTGATGGGAGGTACATCAAAGTGTTGAAAAGTTTCAAGACTTTCAGAGGTCATGAAAATTTTCAATTTTGTCATGTTATGAGTGTCAAATCCTTGTGAATTCATATTTCATGCATATAAACTTTGATTGAAGAAATATTAATTGCAAATTTGTAATTTCTAGAAAGAGTTTTTATTGATGTGTTGTATATTATAATTGGAGGTGTTTTGACACATGTTTCTTGGATTAATGTTCAAAAATCCAATTGCCAATTTGACTCCCAACCATTCCTTTAGTCATAATTTGAAATCTTAAATCTCCAAATAAGCCTAATTTTTCTATATAAACTTCAAACCTTTTTAATATTCCAAAAAAAGTTGTTCAACATTTGTTACATGCACTTTTGTCCCAAAGATTTAAGACACCATAAGGTTATAGTCATTACACCAAAACATGGTTTTTATGACTAAGACAATTCGCAATTATAGTTTAATCTTAGTCATGTAATTAGATGTGGCCACTAATCATTACTATTTATTTGAATATAAAGATAGAAATCTATATGCTTATAATTAAAATTACATGACTACTATTCATTTTCAAAAAGACACCATTTATTTGAATCTATGCCATCCTATATTACCCTACCTACATTAACTTAGTACGCTAACAAATAGGTAGGCATAGGTTAGCCTAAAATAACATAGACCTTGGTCAATTTAAGACAACCTAAATTAGTTTAGGTTAGCCTAAGTAAACATATGTTAGCCTTCATGAACCTAAATTAACTTATGACAACCTCATAGGCTTATGTTATCCTATGATAATTTAGGTAGGTTTAAGTTAGGCTAGGTCCACCTAGGTGAACCTATGCAAACCTAGGATAAACTTGGTTAGTCAACGTTAGTTTAGGTCAAATGTGGGTTAACTTAAGCAACTTTAAGTTATACTAAATAACTTGACAATAATTTAAGTAGGCTTAGGTTAACTTAGGTTGGCCTAAAGAGGCCTAGGTTATCCTAGTTCAGCCTATGGTTAATTTAGATGAACCAAGGAAGGCTTACTTTGGCCTAACTTAGCCTAAAAGTTAACCTTGATTAGCCTAGCTTAGCCTAAACTAACTTTAGTTAGGCTAGGTTAAGCTTAAATTAACCTATGTTAATTTAAATTATATTGGTTTTTCTTAAATTAAATTAAGTCACCTTAGGTTAAGTTTAAATTAGCCTAGGTTATATTATTTTACCCTAAGTTGGCCGAGGTTAACTTAAATTAGCCTAGGTTAAGCTTTAAATGATATGACTTTAACTTACAATAACATTAAGAGGTTTAGAGGTTACTTAATTCAGCCTATGTCAACCTAGGCGAGGCTTAAATTACCCCACATTAAGCCTAGGCTAGCTTAGGTTAACTTGGGTTAGCCGAAGTTAGCTTAAAACAATGTTGGTCAACCTAAATTAGCCTACATTAACCTCTAGGTTATCCTAGGTTGAGCCTAGGTGGGTTTTAGTTACTCTAGGTAGCCTAGGTTAACCTAACTAAGCCTAGTTTTATATAGTTTAGGTTAAATTAGGTTTACTTTCATTAAAGTACATAAGCTTGCCTACTTATATTGTATTAAATTGGTGTTTATGGGTCCACCCAAGATAATAGGAGTTGTCAACAACATTATTTCACTATGTTGAAAAACATTGGTCGTGAACTTTTAAATGTGCTGAAAAATATTTTAGATTCATTGGGTTACTTTCAAACTTATTCAAATGCTAGATTGATATATTAAAGAATACATACCACAAATAAAATACACATCTTCAACACTAATTTGATGTACTAGACTTGCAAACATGTCAAGTAAACATCAATTATGCAAAAAGTCGCTCTTTATACCATGATTGGGCCCTTTGTCATGACTAGTTTTGTTACATACAAAATTAGGTTATGGTGTGATGGTTAAGGACTTTAGCTTTCAAAATGGAGGTGAAAGGTTCAAGTATTCACATTTGCAACATGGTTGTGAGCCAACCTTAGTTACCTAAGTTTCTTGCATAGGTAGTGTACTTTAGTTATTAGCCTAAGTTAGTTTTTAGAATTGGTTTCCTAGGCTAGGTTAAGCCACCTAGTCTTACTTATTTGGTCTAGGTTGCAATATGGTAGCACATATTGGGTAATAATTTTTTTGTTGCCTAAGTTTGAGTTGCCATGTGGCAACACATGAATGGGCAATAAATTATTGAATGTTTAGGTTGCCACATGGCAACATGTTATAGCATTAGCTTTAAACTACCTAGGTCATGGTTGGGTTACTTAATTTAAGGTAGTCACATGGCAACATGGAATTAATTTTTTTAAATACATTTAAAAATCAAGTTTGGACCATTGGATATGTCTCGCATGATTGTGGTAAAAAGGATTGCAACCATGGAAATTGTAGTTGCAAATGGCATTTACAACATGGATGTTTGGACTCCATAGTCATGAAGTCATATGTGATGTAAATGACTACAAATGTAGTCATTTATGTAGTCCTTAAACCCATGTTTTGGCGTGAATTCTCAAATTGGGAAGGCAACTTGCAAGTGTTGGGATTCACTCTCACACATGTGGGAGTGTGTTTAAGTCCCATGACATTTTCCTAACTTGCTCCACGCTTTCATATTTTAGCCTTGTAGGTTGCCAACCCAAAACCAGGGTCATGACAAATTTATGGTTCACAATATTTTCTACACCTTACAATGAACTTTGCAAGTGCTCATGTGACACCTATCATGATTCAACTAGATCTTCTTTGTGAACCCCCCCTCCCCCCCCCTTTTTGCCAAATGGACATGTCAATATGGGTGAAGGGTGCAAAATAAAATAAAAGGAGCTACCAATGCCTCCTAAGGCAATTCTTGAATAGTTTTGATAAACTAATGTGGCAATTTAGGATTTGTTAAACAATGTTGAACAATAGTGCTTAGACATTGCTTTTATGTTGTTTCATTGTTTTTTTTAAGGATGAAAAACGTTGGTGCATAATTTTTTTGAAGGAGCCATCCAATAAGGTGGACACTATTTTTTTTAGATTTCTATATCTTTGAAGTAACACAATGGGAACAAAATAATTCAAAATGTCAAATCGTTTTTTGGAATCAATTCCATTTCTTGCAAATTTTCAACTATAGATATATATTTTTTAAATCATGCAAATCCATGATGTTTGAAGAGTCCTTTTGTAATATTTAAAGGAGTTAAAATACTAGAATGGACACTATTTTTCAAATTTCAAACATCCATTTTTCTTATCAAATGTGCACCATTCATTTCTTAAAATTGAAGAGCATATTCATGTTGATGAATTAAAAAGATTAAAAATTTGAAATTGGGGGGAAAAAAATCATTATACATATCAATAAAAAAAAATCAAATGTGTTTCCAACCCTTTAAATTAAAATTTTTGATTATGTGTTTTTAACAAAATGTATTAAATTTCTATGCAAGGGAAAGCATGGATAAATTTTATGGAGGATGCAAATTCAATTAAATAGTTTTTCCATTGATTTCCAACATGTTTTGAAAAATACATAAATTAAGTTCAATTCCCATACTTTAAATTTCTTAAAGTGATCTTATAAACTTCCAAATATTGTAAAGTTCAATGTAACAAAATTTTGAGACGTGTACTTTGTGTTGGAAATTTATTCATTTGATATATGTAAAGAAGAATCATTAAAATTCTATACACATTCAATATCATATACTTGAAATTCATTATTGAATGCATTTGAATAACATTCCCAAAAGTTCAATAAACAAATGAAAGTTTTTATAGAAAAATGTGTTAAATGTGGTTAAGCCCAAGTCTTAGGAAAACATTATGCCCTTGGTGCCCTTGGCTCCTTTGATAATGTTTACAACCATTAGTTGCAAGCTTTAAAAAAAGTTTAGAAATATTTTATATTTATTATATTATTTACAAATGCTAGATCAATATATTACAATCATTTTTGTACAAATACAACACACATTTTCAACATTAACTTAGTTTCTTAAACTTGTAAGAATGTCAAAAGAATTGGTTATGCCTAAAATAACACCTATATTATTATGGTTGTACCCTTAATAAAAATGAAAATTGTAAATAATATTAGTTATAACCTATCAATGGAAAGATGGGTGGATCTAGGGGAAATAAATACTTGCTATTATGGGCCCTACACCAAGGACACATTTGAATTCATGAATGATTTAGTTAATTATTTTGGGCTAGACATGAATAAAAGTCAATTATTTGGACTTGATTCAATTTTAAGAAAATAGATTTCAAATAATTGTGTGATTCATCCATAGAAGGATGATAATTCTAAAAGGTTAGTATGTGGCAAATTGCTATATATTGGCACGAAGTTAATGAATGATGATGTTTAGTGGATGTAAATGAATGCAATTGATAATTCATACATTTTTATTTAAAAGTATTTAAGGGGTTGTGGTGGGAGCTTTGAGTTCATTATCTTTTTCATAATTTCAAGTTGTTAATTTGTTTATTAAACCTTTGGATAAGCCTTATATGTAATGAACCCATGTTGTAATAAATTTATGCGTTGTTTTGATTATGGAAAAGCTCAAAAGAATAAACTTATGTGTCACCCATTTGAACCTTTATTAGTGTTTATCACATCCAACATATTGTGTTAATTGTTTGCTCATCCTCACCCATAAACATGATGAATTGGATAATATAAAATGAGTTTTTTAAAAGGTTGTCATATAGGCCAATTATTATGGTCAACCAATCAAAAGTAATCATTTTTTTATTGTTTACTCTTTAAGGTATTATATCCACAGTGCATGTACAAGTCCAAAGTTTGAACCAATGTTGGGTAGCTATTTATGTTTGTGAAAAACCTCTGATTTTAGTTGTGAAAAATAAAGTAGAACCATCTTGATTTTAATTCTAGTTCCAAGCATAAATGGAATTGGGAATCCAATTATATGTTAGGTTCTTTAAAAAAAAACCATAGCTTTGATTTTGAAAAATATTTTTAATTTTATTAACCCAAATTGGAATTGAGGTTGATTTTCAATTAACCTTTAATTAAAAGTTGGTTTTAAACATTTTTTCAAAAATCTCAATTCTAGTTATAATTCCACACCTAAGCAAAACTAAATGCTTTGTTCCAAATATGGTTTTTTAAGAAAGTAAATCTAGGTTTCAAAACTTGTTGTGATTTTAAAAATGAGACAATGACAAAACTTTGCCCATGGGAAATTTGGGTTATTCTTTTTTCAATGTAAATTCAACAATTTTGGCTAATTTTTTCTAATTGTCAAATTTTCTATATCACAAAATAGGGGAAAGAACCTTGGATTTGAAACTATTTTTTTTATTAGAAATAAGAAAACCATATTAGGGAACTTATTTGATCCTTTGATAGAAGGGATAGACACATGCTAACAAACGACTTAGGAAAAAAACTATTTTAAAATATTGCTCCCATATATATGGAGTGAAATTTCATGTATGAAGCATGACTTTTAACACAAAGATGTGATTCATATGCATAGGGACAAGTGTCCATTTCATGTTAAAGCATGACCTCATGTTTGGGAAGGTCATCTTTCAATCATGAGGTGTGACCATGACTACTTGTTGCCTTTTGCGAGTGTCATCAAAAGCATTAAAAGTTTTTAAAACTAGCCTCCTTTTTTGGTCAAATATATTCATCATGACAATGATACTTCAAAAATCGAACTCAATCCCATGGATTCATAAGGGTGATCAAAATGCATATAATGTTAATGTTTTTTCATATGAAAAATTGAAACATTTTTTTCTCAATGTGAAAATTTGATTCAAGAATAGTTTGGAGCATTTGTTTTGTTATTTTAGTGGGCTCGACATGCATGAGTAGGAATGTTATCTAGTTCACTATGCGTCTCATTGACATTTGGAACAATTTCATTATAGTAGAAGCAATTAGTCACATAGGGAACATGGACTAATTGTTATAGACATAATGAATTATTAATAAGTGGTTGAATACAAAATTTACATGTGAAAATGGAACACAATTATATATCAATTACATTTATATTTATAATAATTATCATATTTATATATTGACCATTCTTTTTAATATGAATTTTATGTATAGTTGTATATATATACACACAAACATATACAATGTGTACGTATGTTATGTTGGTAGCAAGAATTGAACCTTGGTATTCATGGTCGGGGTAAACCAATGCTTTTACCAACCAACCATGACATGATTTCATAATAAAATAAGTAAAAGAAAAAACATGTTTATTCCAAATCATTTACAAATCCAAATTTTAGCATGTATTTTTCCATATTTGTTGAAATGAAACAAACAAAAACTCATTCTATAATTGTTTCCAAAGGTCTACATATATACAATATATAAATGTAAAAAAATTAAAGTCATTTCATAAGATTGCTATAAAATTTTGGTTATTTTGTAACTATGTATATATATAAGACTTGATTAAAACCTACCTACACCTACTTACCTACCTATGTTTTTGTTGGCCATAGTGAAGTAACACCTACATTAAGTATCTTAGCTATTTTTGAATGTGACATCAGCCTTTAACATCAAAGGTATGATATTTTTTCTTAAACACTTTCTTACTTTTTTTATTGTTTTGATGAACCACAAGAAAATCTAGCCAAATCTAGGATTCCCATACCACATGTTGGCCAACCACTAAATTCTATGAACTAAAGATGGAAATTTTATAAATGTAGATGTTTAATTGGAATAAAATGTGAATAGTTTTTTGCACCATGTAACGTGATATACTTTAGTTTTTTAATTATGGACTTGCAATATTGGTATGAAATTATATATATAATCTAGTTTACAATAATTGACAATATCTTTAAAAATTATAACTTATGGTGTAAATATGATATATTATCAAACCTTTTTAATTTTTTATTTATAATCATATTCTAAATAATTCCTATTGCATGCAAGTATTGCATTTGGTGGACAAGATCCCCTTAAGTAAACCTTAGATGACGAGGGATTAAATTTTTGCAATACTTGCATAATAAACATTTATTAATTAAAAGGGGGCTTTTAATGAGGGTACACAATATAGATTTATGTAGGTATTGTGATAAGCTTATTGTGGTAGATTAGTAATATTACATTACAGAAATAAAAAGAAAAATTCCCTTAATGATCACCTTAATAGTGACTGTAAATGATGTAGGTATTACAAATTAGGGTTTGGAAAATTGGGGCATGCCCACAATTAATGCTTGCACCTAAAGATGAAGGTATTGCTAGTTGGTTTAATTTTTTAAAAATAAATATCTTGTGGATATTTCCTATTTTTTTATGCACTAGATGCAGGTATTGTATTTGGTAGATAAGATGTACTTACATAACCTTAGATGATGAGGGAACAAGTTTTTGCATTATTGAATCAAGGGGGGTTACATACATAGATTTACATAAATATTAGGGCATGCATTTGGGAATTGACATAAGGTGATAGGGCACGGTATTGCAAATTGAAAACATTAACCCTCATCTAAAAACTAAATAGTTTTATACAAAAAAAACCTTAAACCTAATATTGGTAAATTGTTTTTGCATAAACCATAGACATTACAACCTAATGGATATTGTGCATATGTTTAAATTTGAAAAACTAAGTAAACCTATACAATGAACCCTAAAATGTTGAGTTGAAACCTTTGTATGCAATAAAAAATCCCTACATTGACCCTAAATTAAATAAACACAAAAATAATCGGTTGCATAACTTTAATGGTGGAATTTAACATTTTTTTAGAACTAATTGTTAAACCTAATATAAATGTTAGATTTTTTTAACCTTAAACCTATAAAGAATTAATGACAAAAAGGTGGTCGTAATTTCCCTAAACCCAAAACCCAATGTCCCCCCAATTTATTTGAAACATATATTAGGCAAAAATTTAGATTAATGTAATGTAACATGAACATATGTTGGTTGATAAGTGTCTATTGCAATTTTAAAAGTTTTATAAAAAACCCAACCATAAACAAAAGAACATCAAAAACTTGGAATACTTGCGTAGACAAATTGGTTTATGCACCAAGGGCTCCTTTTATGAAAGTGGGTAATGTAATTATATAAAAATCTTAAATTAAAATTTTTCCTTAAGGTTGTTTTGTGGGTATTTCATGATAAGGATAATGAAGGTATTGTTTAAATGTTCTAACATGGCCATAGAATGTGTTAACCATATTAAATGAGGGTATTACTCATGTGGTGTATAGTAACTGTAATCCATTCATGGCATAAGATGATTGCAAAATCTACAAATCCCAAAATTAAAGGTCAAAATTAAGATAAGTGGATTGATACAAAAATGTTCAAATAACCACACTACAAAAAAGATGGTGACAAAAATATATCATGTTAAGTTAATCTATAATGGCTTGATACAAAAATGGTGTGTACATGCACTAAAGTTATATCTATGATTAATCCTAGATAAGTAATGCCCATATTGGTGCGATACTTTATTGTAGCTTCTACAACTTTTGTTGCATGGTGATGGTTGAATGATGATGAGTAAATAGTTGACAATGCTTAAGTGCAAGTCGAATTGCATCTGCAACAAAAACCTCCTTTGTTGTGCCCCGAAGCCTAACACAAAAAAACAAATTAAATTCCAATGTTAAGATGCAAACAATGTTTTAAAAAAAGGAAAAAATATAAGTATGGAAATGTACCGCCCATGAATGATTTTAAAATTGTGATACTTGGATATTGCATCCATTTCTTTGGCTCAATTGCACTTATTGGATTCCAATGTCTAATTTTGAATACCCCATGCAACTTTTAGAGGTTTTGCATAAGCAACTATACTTGTTTCAACAAGGTTTTCATCATTTTCAAAGCATGCTCATGCACTTTGTGGGATGAACCCCACCCCCCATGTTGGAATCCCAATGATGCCCAACAACATCTTGGGGGCTAAACATACCAATAAATATCATTTAACTTGTTCCATTTCTTGCGCTTGGGTTTGAACTTCATCCCACCTTAATTTTGTTTTCTTCTTCATTCAATCAAGGGCCTTATTCTCATTCTTCTTTTGCCTTGCATGCGGGTTCCTCAAAATATGAACATTCATAGAACCGTGGTCTTGTTGCCTAGGCTCCTTAGGATGAAAAAAAAGACAACCATATTTTCCTACCTCTAAATGTAGCTCGTGTTTGTTGTCCAAATGGCGACGAAACAACCATTTAGCCACATAACTATCAGTGCATCCATTGATATTGCAAACCCACCTTGACCCCTCATGGACCCAATTTACATTTTTCATGGCATGATTTGGTGGTATTTCTCCATGATCACTTTCATGTGAAAGCCATTTCAACCTTTACAAAATTGTGATTAAATTAACAAGTTTGCATTATGAAGGAATTGTCATTAGACCAACCCTTAAACGCTAAAAACATGATGAGGGTATTGCAATTAGACCAACCCTAAATGATAATCATGATGAAGGTATTGCAATCAAACCAACAAATAAACAATAAACATGACGAGGGTCTTGCAAATAAACCAAGACTTTAGACTCATTATGTTAGGCTATTGCTTGGTATTATGTGAAAGAATCACTTATTTAAGCATATGGGCATCGCTTGAAAAAAAATGGCAAATAATTACCCATCCCCATTTTCAAACAGAGAAGGAAGATGGGATAGGATTTTGTGTTCCCAATGTTTATGCCACATAAAACTCTTTAAAACACTAGCATGTCCCATAATTCATGAGAAGATATTTACCTTCAAGAATAGGTGTATAGATGATAACTTTTTATTTTATTTCAATTTGTTTTTCATTTGTTGCATCATTCCTTTGTTGTTGATTATTCTTGGTTGACACCATTCCTTGGCATTTGGGTCTCTTCTTAAAACGTCCCATTTAAAATAAAACAATGGTTAATTCATGTTTTTTGTTCATTCTTCTATTTCTAGTTCATTAATTTCATTTTCATTTTTAAGCACATCATTCAAAAAACATAGAAATCCTTTGATAACAGTTAATCCAAGACAAAAAAAACTTGAAGCTACTTATTGCAACCTAATGCCACCAACTTTGACCTAATGCAACAATAACAATTATCTTATATACACCTACAACTACAATTATATGTAAGATTAGATGCTGCTAATTATATTTAAAGGCTTCAACGTTCAAAAAAATGATAAAATAATAAAAAAATCAGATTATAATTAATATAATTAGTATAATTATATATTATTACAAGATTATATTATATTATTTTCATATTAACTAATTAATTATATTAATTATTTTTTATAATAAAAAAACTTAATCTCATTAAGTCTTGCCATGTGTAACCTTTATGTAGTTCATGAAGGTGACATGTAGCAACAAGACAACGACAAGTTCAACTCGTTGTCGTTTTCTACAATGAATAAGTAAATAACAAGTAGACAACAACAACGAGCTTTTGATTTGTCATCGTCATCTAAAGCTTATGAAAAAGAAAGAAAAGATGATGATGAGCTAGGGGCTTATTGTCGTTTACATCTAGTCAAACAAAACACAAGAAGACAATGACGAGTTGGGGGCCGTCATTGTCTTTTGGAATTGATGAAACAAGTATCAAAAGAAGATGACAACAAGTTGCGGGCTCGTCATTGTCTTCTTCAACTACTAAAAAAAACAAACTAACAATGACGATGAACCCTTGTTGTCATCTACACCATATGGAGAAAGCACAAGAAGACAATGACAAGCCCTTGGTTCGTTTTTTTCTTTTGTAGCTAGTCAACAAAAAACCCTAGAAGATGACAACGAACCCTTAGTTTGTTGTTGGTTTTTTGCAACTACTTAAAAAAAATGAAACGACGATGATGATGACAAGCCTTCGGCTCTTCATCATTTGCACCTTATGGAGAAAACACAAGAAGATGACAATGAACTCTCAGTTGTCATTGTTTTTTAGTAGTTAATGAAAAAGAAAAGACGAGGATGAATGTCACTCATCGTTGTCTTATGTTGCAACACATGAAGAAAACAAACCAAAAGATGACAACGAGCCTGGTGGCTCATCGCCATCTTTTGATATTCTGTTGAAGTGCCCTAAGTAATAAACCAAAAGACTAATGACAAGCAACTTGGTTTGTTGTTGTCTTCTATAACACAACAAAACAAAAACACTAGTAAAAAAAACAAAAAATCACAACGAGCCTTGGTTCCTTGTCGTCTTCTACACCACATTAAAAAAAACGAGTTTTTAAAAAACCTAAAAAAGAAAACATATTTGGACTCCAACACGATTGTTTTGACAACATTTGCCCCAACAACGTCACTTTAGCAACAATTACTCTAGCAACGTCGCTTTAACAACACTGGTTCCAACAATGTTGCTCTAGCAACACTCACTCCAACAACGATCAGTTTAGCAACGATCGTTGTAACAAGCTTTAGCCATCTAAGTGCAAATGACATCAAAATAGAGTCCAAGCATTGATGAACTCTGAAAACAAGCAAAAGCAAATATGAACATTAACCTAAACCCA
>Ga0116226_10002597_pt1 | contig 15773 bp, 8 predicted proteins | sample S1TSphfallax_FD_89692 | JGI IMG/M metagenome (GOLD analysis project Ga0116226, IMG submission 89692) | Host-associated microbial communities from peat moss isolated from Minnesota, USA - S1T2_Fa - Sphagnum fallax MG | ecosystem: Host-associated > Plants > Peat moss > Unclassified | place: USA...
TATGGTTGGAATGGGAGAAGTGTCCCAGGAATGTAGGTCCGTATGGCAGTAACTGTGCTCATGGCATTCGCTCATCTGCTGAAGTGGCTCCTGATACTCGCAACACTTCCCCTGCTCGCTGAACTTCTCAGTCTGACGCTGGGAGCGATGCTGCCTGCCTCCGACGCCTCCGACGACGCCTTTGAAGACGACGCCAGCACCGAAGGAACGGTACCCGCGCCGCTGACCAGGCTCATGGCCATCGTGCCCAGCCATAACGAGGAGCTGAGCATCGCCCGCTGCATCCAGAGTCTCGCGGCCGCCTCCGGCTCCGCCCGGAACGTCATCGTCATCGCCCACAACTGCACCGACGAGACGGCCGCGATCGCACAGAAAGCCGGCGCCCGCGTCGAGATCGTCAACGACCTGACGCTCGCCGGCAAGGGCCACGCCCTCAAGCATGGCTTCGACTTCGCCTTCAACGAGTGCGGTGCCGAGGCCGTCATGATCATCGACGCCGACACCACCGTCTCGCCGAACATCTTCGCCGAGGTCTCGAAGCGCCTCGCCGCCTCGCCCGTCATTCAATGCCGCTACCAGGTGCGCAACCATGCCGCATCCTGGCGCGCCGGGCTCACCGCCCTCGCCTTCCTTGGCATCAACGTGGTCCGGCCCCGCGGCCGCGACCGCCTCGGCCTCTCCTGCGGCATCTTCGGCAACGGCTTCGCCATGCGCAAGGACGTCCTCGAAAGCGTCCCCTACGACGCGCACTCCATCGTCGAAGACATGGAGTTCCACCTCGCGCTGGTCAAGAGCGGTTACCGCGTGCGCTTCGTCACCGAGGCGCTCGTGCTCGGCGATATGCCGCTCTCCGCCGCCACCTCCGCCTCGCAGCACAATCGCTGGGAGGGCGGAAGGCTCCGCCTGCTCTCCGACTGGGGCCTTCCCCTCCTTCGCGGCATCTTCCAGGGCAAGCCAGCCCTCGCGGAGCCGCTCATCGACCTCCTCGGTCTGCCGCTGGCCCTCGAGGTCTTCTCCCTTTGCATCCTTCTGCTCTACCGTGATCCGCTCACCCGTTACTACGTCCTGACCGCCTTCAGCGTCATTCTGCTCCACCTCCTCGTCGTCATCCATGCCAGCCCCGACCGCTGGGAGAGCCTGCGCAATCTCCTGCTCTCTCCCGTCTATCTGTTTGAGCGCGTCAAGATGTTCAAATCGGTGATTCGGGCCTCCAGCAAGGGCGCTGCCTGGGTCCGCACCACCCGCGACGCCTCCGCCGAGGTTGCCGCCCGCGACATCCTCGCGCCGAAGACAGCCAACAGCTCGCAGGAGAGCTCATGACCATCACTCCCCAAACGAACGCCCGGGCCCACGCAGCTCCGCTTCATGCATCTCTCGTTCTTGGACTCGCCCTTTCGTTCTGCTCCGCGTTCGCTCCTTCAGCAGCCCCCGCCCAAAGTCCGGCCCAAAGTCCGACCCAAAGTCCGGCCCAGACTCCGGCCCAGACTCCCGCTGCCGACACTCCCGCGCAGCAAGCGCACGGCTTCCAGCGGCATCCTCTCGACATCGAAAACAACCAGCCCGACCCCCATGAGGAGTACACCCTCGGCCCCGGAGATACCATCGCCGTGGAGGTCACCGGACGCCCCGAACTCTCCGGCACCCAGGTAGTCGGTCCCGACGGCAGAATCACCCTTCCCGTAGTGGGATCCGTCCTCGTCGGAGACAAGACCCGCGACGCCGCCGCCCACGCCATCGATGAGGCCCTGGCCAAGGACTACTCCGGAAACATCTCCTCCACCGTCCAGGTGACCAAGTACGGCTCCAACCACATTCTTCTTCTGGGGGCCATCGAAAAGCCCGGCCTCATCGCGTTCGACCAGCCGCCTACCCTGCTCGAAGTGATCACCATGGGCGGCCATGTCCTCACCCCGGACAAGAACATGCCCACCGCCCGCAGATGCGTCATCTACCGCGGCGACAGCCAGGTCATGAACGTCAACATCAGCGACCGCTTCGACGGACAGAGGGCGCTCAACGACATCCGGCTCCGCCGCAACGACATTGTCTTCATTCCCGAGCACCAGGAGAACGTCGTCTCCGTGCTCGGCGAGGTCAACAAACCGGGCCCCGTGCAGCTCCTGCCGAGTTCCACGCTCATCTCCCTGCTCGCCGCCGCCGGCGGCCCCACCGAGAAGGCGGGAAACAACCCGAAGATTACCATCACCGAAGGCTCCACTGGCCGCATTCAGGAGATAACCTTCAAGCAGCTCCTCTCGCTGCACGGCGGCAGCGACGTCTCCCTCCACGACGGAGACATCGTCTACGTCCCCCGCAGCGGATTGGCAAAGGCCGGCTTCGTCATGCAGCAGATCGCCCCAATCACCGGAATTGCCAGCACCTTCTTCCTCTACAACAGGTAACCCGCGCACGCCGCGCCGCCTGAGCTTTGCGTCTTCGCACTGACCAATTCATCTCTTGGAGAAACATCAAGCATGCCCTCGACCAGCGAGCTCTCCCCAATCGCTTCACCGCAAGGGACATCTTCCTCATCCGGCGAACCCGCGCGGGTCGGTCTCCAGCCCTTCGACATCCTCAAGCGCAATGCCAAGCTGGCCGCCGCCGTCTCGCTCGCCATCGCCGCGCTCGGCTTCCTTACCCTTCGCGTCTACTTCAAGCCAAGGTACGAGACCTCAGCCATCGTCTACGTCTCGCCGATCTTCCCCGCCGCGTCGCCCGACGACCACGATCACGACCGCGAATACTATGCCTTCGTCGAGCAGCAGGTCACCGCCGCCACGCGCTATGAGACCATCCAGAAGGCACTTCGCGCCCTCCCCGGGGTCTGGCCTAAATGGGGCGCCGATGAGTCCGAGCAGTCCCAGATCATTCGCCTGCAGCACGCCCTGAAGGTCGAGCAGATCGGGCGCAGCTACGAGGTGTCCATCTCGCTCGAGTCGTCGAGCGCCTACCGCCTCGCCGATCTCGTCAATGAGATCACCGCCGTCTATCTCGAAGACGCCCGGAGCGAAGAGGTCTACGGCCGCGAACATAAGCTCGCTACTCTCAACCAGCAAAAGGCGGACCTGCAAAAGGAACTGGAGACGGCCTTTCAGAAGCAGGACCAGCTGCTGCACGACGTCGGCATGGCCCACTTCGATGGCACCGGAAATCCCTACGACGACACCCTCACCAAGATGCGCGAGCAGCTTGGCGAAGCCCACGAGAAGAACCTCGAAGCCGACTCCGAGCTCAGGTCGCTCGGCATGGGGAGTCTCTCCAGTCCGGCCATGCAGCAGGCCGCCGCCGAGGAGGTCAACGCCGATCCCTCCATCCAGGCCATCAAGGCCGGACTCAACGCCAAGAAGTCCGCCAACTCGGCCCTCCTCGTCGGACTCAAGCCCGGAAATCCGCTCTACGTGCAGATGATGGCCGACAACGCCGAGATCGACCAGCGGATCGAACAGATCAACCGCGACGCCATCAGGAAGGCCGCGGCCCGCATTCAGCAGCGGCTGATCTCCGCCAAGGCCCGGGCCAACAGCCTCGAGACCCAGCTCACCTCGGATATCGCGAAGACCACGGCCCAGGCCTCGGTCGCCGCTCCCCGGCTGCAGCAGGCGCAGGCCCTCTCCGCGCAGGTGACGAGCATCCAGAGCATGCTCAGCGCCATCGATACCCGTATCCAGACGCTCTCCCTTGAAGGCGAATCACTCGGCTCCGTCCATCTGTTCTCATCCGCCCTGCCGCCAACTGGCCCGGTCAAGCGCAAGACGCAGCTCGCCTACGGTGCGGTTATCTTCGCCAGCCTCATCGGCGGTTTCGCCGCGGCCTTCCTCGCCGACAAGCTCGATCCGCATATCTACACCAGCCTCGATGTCCGCCGCCTCGTCGGTTTCCCGCCCATCGGCCTGCTGCTCAGCAACACCGAGTTCTCCGACGAAATGCAGAAGGAGTACTTCCTTCGCCTCGCCGGCGGCCTCGACCAGGCGCATCGCCGCACCGGCGCGCGCACCTTCGTCTTTCCCTCCATCGGCCGCAGAAGCTCCAGCGAGATCGTCGAGCGGCTGGGCGCCGAACTCGCCGCCAATGGCCTCCGTGTCCTCGTCGTCAACATCCTTCCCCCCGCGGGACACGAGAAGTCTTCCAACCACATGGGATTCCAGGTGGATGCCGCCCCGCCCAGCCCGCGGCTGCTTACCGTCACCGACGGCGCCTCGCAGCTCTCGACGGAAGTGGACAAGGAGCCCTACCGCGTCATCTCGCTTCCCGCCTCCGAGGTCGGCGAGCTCCTCCGCCGCTCCCGCAGCTACTACAACGCCATCCTCGTCGCCGCCGATCCCCTCTTCACCTCCGCCTACACCGAGCACTTCGCCCGCACCGCCGACGGCACCGTCCTCATCGTCGACTCCGGCGAGACCCGCAAGGACGAGCTCGTCCGCGCCGCCCGCCTCCTCGAACGCCTCAAGATCGCCGGCATCGCCATCGTCCTCAACGGCGTCACCGAGAAGCGCGCCGAAGAAGACGTCGCCCGCCAGATCGCCGACTACAAGAAGAACGCCGCCTGATGGAAAGACTCGCTGCACCCCTCAACCGCCAGCAAGGACCCTATGCCAGCCTCTGACGACACCCTGCCGCTGCTCACCTCCGAGGAGATCGAAGGCGGCGCGGCGCCCGTGGAGGCCCTCGAGGAGAGCCAGCGCCGCCATCTCGAAGGCAAGGCCGTAACCGGAACCATCTGGACCGTCGGCTTTTATGGCGTCTCCCAGGGCCTCCGCATGGTCAACAGCGTCGTGCTCACCCACATGCTGCTGCCCCAGTACTTCGGCCTCATGGCCCTGGTCTCCACCGTTCTGCTCGGCATCCGTCTCCTCTCCGACATCGGCCTGCTCCCCGCGGTCATCAACTCGCCGCGCGGCGACGAACCCATCTTCCTCAACACCGCCTGGACCATCGGCCTCGTCCGCGGCGTCGTCGTCTGGTTCGCCGTCATCCTGCTCACCTATCCTGTCGTTTACTTCTTCTATCACCGCGACTCGCGCCTCTACAGCCTCATCCCCGTGCTTGGTTTCGGCCTCGTCCTCGATGGCCTCGTCAGCAGCAACATGATGACCGCCGTCCGCCACATCGGCGTCCGCCGCCTCCTCGTCATCGACTTCTTCCAGCAGATCTTCACCATCCTGGTCACCGTCGCCTGGGCCTGGTTCTCACCCACCGTCTGGGCGCTCGTCGCCGGAACTCTGCTCTCTTCGGTCTTCAAGGTCGTCGTCAGTCATACCCCGGCCATCCTCCCCGGCATCAGGAACAAGTTCGCCTGGGAGAAGAAGTCCGTTCAGTCGCTCGTCCACTTCGGCAAATGGATCTTCCTCGGCACGGCCTTCTACGGCATCGCCTCGCAGGCCGACCGCCTCCTCTTCGGCAATCTCCTCACCTTCACCGAACTCGGCGTCTACAGCATCGCCTTCACCTTCGCCGACATCCCCCGTCAGATCATCCAGCAGTTCTCCTACCGCGTCGGCCTCCCGTTCATCTCCAAGATGAACCACCTTCCGCTGCGCGAGTTCCACGCCCAGTGCCTGAAGTACCGCTTCTATGTCCTCTGCGGCGGCGCTATCATCCTCAGCACCGTCATCAACGCCGGCGGCCCCATCCTGCTCCACATCTACGACAAGCGCTGGGCCGACGCCGCCTGGATCGTTCCCGTCCTCGCCCTTGGCCTCTGGCATACCCTGCTCTACACCACCTCGGGCGACATCCTCATCTCCCTGGGCAACTCCAGGTACAACGCCGCCGGCAGCGCCTCCTACGCCGTCACCATGTTCGCCCTCATCCCCCTCGGCTATCATCTCGGGCCCATGATGGGCGGCTTCTGGCCGCTCGCCGCGCGGCATGGACACCTCCTCGGCGGGGTGATGGGCGTCGCCGCCGGAGACTTCCCCTTCTATCTCGTCATTACCTACGGCCTGCAGCGGGAAAAACTCAGCGTCTGGCGCCAGGATCTCCTCGCCACCGGCATCTTTCTCGTGGTCCTCAGCGCCGGATACCTCCTCAAGCAACTGGTCCTATAACTCATCCGATGACCACCAACGAAGCAGCCGCGCCGCAGCCCGCCATCGCCGTCGTCATCATCGGCCGCAACGAGGGCGAGCGCCTCCGCGCCTGCCTCGCCTCCGTCCTCGCGATGAACTACCCCCGCGAGCTCATCGAAGTCATCTACGTCGACTCCTCTTCCACCGACTCCTCCGTCTCGCTCGCCCGTTCGCTCGGCGTCAAGACCATCCTCCTCGACGGTCCCACCACCGCCGCCCGCGGCCGCAACGCCGGATGGACCCAGACCGAAGCCCCCTTCGTGCTCTTCCTCGACGGCGACACCCTGCTCCATCCCGGCTTCGTCGCCAGCGCCATCGCCCACTTCCACGATCCCCAGCACACCGGACCCCTCGCCGGCGTCTACGGCAACCGCCGCGAGACCCGCACCGCCGACTCCATCTACAACGCCCTCTTCGATCTCGACTGGAACGCCGGCGCCGGCTACTCGCTCTTCTTCGGCGGCGACGCCCTCGTCCGCCGCGACGCCCTCGCCGCCGTCGGCGGCTACAACCCCCTGCTGATCGCCGGCGAAGAGCCCGACCTCTGCCGCCGCATGCGCGGCCTCGGCTACCGCATCCTCCACGTCGATGAGCCGATGACCCTCCACGACCTGGCCATGTCCCAGTTCAGCCAGTACTGGCGGCGCTCCGTCCGCACCGGATACGCCTACGCCGAAATCTCCGCCAAATACGCGAGGTCCGGCGACCCGCTCTGGTTGGCCGAGAGCCGGAGCAACCTCACCCGCGGCGTCTTCTGGCTCTGCGGCCCCATCCTCGCCATCGTCCTCTCCCTCCTCGTCCACACCGCTGCGCCCTTCGCGCTCTTTCTTCTCGTGGCCTTTGTCCTCTTCGCCCGCACCGCCGCCCGGGCCGGCAGCAAGACCCGCTCGCTGAAGCTACTGCTCGCCTACAGCCTGCACTCGCACCTGCAGCAGGTCCCCATCCTCTTCGGCCAGATTCGCTACCACAAACAGCGGAGAAGCGGCGGCAACGCTGCCATCATTGAATACAAGACCAACTCGTAGCGTAGCGCGTAAGAACTCCTGACCGGCCTCCAGAGCTTGGGTGCCCCATCCATCCCCGCGTTCTTTGCGGGGATGGGTGGGATGCACACAGATGGGATAACCGCCCTTCTGTGTGACGCACACCCCTAGCCGCCCCACCCACCGGACGCCGCAACAGTCTGTCCGTCCCGCAATCGCCGTTCACCCTAATCCACCCGCCCGCTCCGCCGATGAACCCTTCAGAACGGCTCGAAGCGCCACGCCCGCCGGGCTGGGCTGTCCTCTGCAAAGCAAGCGCCGCCGCTCCCATCCCTCGATCGCCCGGCGTCCAAGGAGTTGGATCTGTTGATGCGAAGAGGAGTTGCGAGCTTGATCCTCGGGGCCGCCGCAGTCTTCGTCCTCGCCCGCTCCGGTGCGCTGCGTCTTCTCTTCTCCGACAACTACCTGCCCCACCGCTTCTGTTACCTCGCCCAGCCCGGCCTCGTCTGGACCAACGTCGCCGCCGACGCCCTCATCGCGGCCTCCTACACGCTGCTCTTCGCCTGCATCCTCGCGATCGTGCGAAGGCTGCGCGGCCTGGCGCCCCTCGGCCCCTACCTCTGGATCTGTCTCTCCTTCGCCACCTTCATCATGGCCTGCGGGCTCACCCACCTGATGGAGGTTGTTACTGTCTGGTGGCCGCTCTATCCTCTCTCCGCCGCCATGAAGGTGCTGTGCGCGGCCGTCTCCGTGCCCACGGCGCTGCTCTTCGCCCGCGCCAGTCCGTTCATCGTCAAAAGCGTCGCCGACTTCTTCGATCTCCTCGCCAGCGAGCAGCGCGCCGTCGCCGAGGCCGCCGACTTCCGCGACCAGATCGATGCCATCAACCGCTGCCAGATGATGATCGAGTTCGACATGGAGGGCACCATCCTCCGCGTCAACGACCGCGTCCTCCGCCGTTTCGGATACACCCAGGCCCAGATGGTCGGCAAGCACCATCGCCTCATCCTCAACGAGGAAGACCAGGGAAGCCAGCGCCAGCAGGAGCTCTGGGACGAGCTGCGCCGCGGAAACTTCCAGTCCGGAGAGTTCCGCCGCGTCGCCGCCGACGGCCGCGATGTCTGGGTCGAGGTCCGCTACACTCCCATCTGCGGCCCCGACGGCCTGCCCCGCAAGGTCGTCGCCTTCGCCACCGACGAGACCGCCCGCGTAACCGCCCGCATCGCCAGCGAGAAGAAGATCCGCGAGACCGAGGCACAGCTCCGCGCCATAGTCGACCATGTCCTGGTCGGCATCGTCATGTTCGACCAGACCGGCAAGATCGTCTCCATCAACCCCGAGGCCGTCCGGATCTTCGGCTATGAAGCCCGGGACGCCGTCGGCCTCAACATAAAGTCGTTGATGCCCGGCGCCGAGGCCGTTCCCCGGTACCGCCACCTCGGTGCTCACCAGCCGCCCCGTGCCTTGCCGGCCGTCGGCGTCAGCCACGAGATCGAAGGAGTCACCAGCTTCGGCCGCCGCTTTCCCATCGAACTCACCGTCACCGAGGTGATCGGCGTCGGCATGAGGATGTTCATCGGCCTCGTCCGCGACATCACCCAGCGCAAACGCGCCGAGGACGAGCGCCGCCAGCAGGAGCAAGCCCTCCGCAAGAGCGAGGAGCTGCTCGGCCGCACCGGCAGACTGGCCGGCATCGGCGGGTGGGAGATCGACCTCGACACCGGAGCGTTGACCTGGTCCGCCGAGACCTACCGTATCCTCGGTGCCAGCCCGTCCTACTCTCCCACTCTGGATGACGCGCTCGAGATGTATCCTCCCGCGTATCGCGACGTGATCGCGGCCGCCATCGCCCGCGCCCAGGCCGACGGCGAGGGCTGGGACCTCGAAGTCCCGGCCACCACTCTGGATGGCCGCCAGATCTGGGCACGCGCCGTGGGCACCGCGGAGTTCGCCGGCGGCCGCGCCGTCCGCCTGTGGGGCGCCTTCCAGGACATCACCGCCACTGTCGCCCAGCGCAAGGCCCTCGAGGAGGCCAATACCCGCGCCGCGCTCGCCACCGAGAGCGGCGGGATCGGCATCTGGGACTGGGACCTTGCCACCGGAAAGGTGGCCGCCGACGACGGCATGTACCGCATCTCCGGCCTCGATCCCGCGGCGGGCCGCCTCGACCAGTTCGACCAGTGGGCCGCCTGTTTGCACCCGGAAGACCGTCCTCGCGTGGAGCAGGCCCTCCGCGGCTCCATCGCCGAGTTTGCCCGCTTCAACACCGAATACCGCGTCCTCTGGGCCGACGGATCGCTCCACTACATCGCCTCGACCGGCCAGGTCGTCCGCGACACCGATGGCAAACCCATTCGCATGGTCGGGACGAACCGCGACATCACCGCCCAGAAGGCCGCCGAAGAGGCGCTCCGCCGCAGCGGCGACATGGAACGCCAGAAGGATAAAGCGGCCTAGCCGCCCGAAGAACGGCAGCGCGGCAGCTACGGCTTCGTGACGTCGGTCTCGTTGTCGTCCGAGACGCGGTCGATCAGCTTGTTGTAGGGGTCGATGCCCGCCCGGGTGGGCAGCTGGTCGACCACGATCTCGAAGGTCTGCTTCTCCTGGGTCAGCTTCTCCTTCTTCAGATAGAGCTGCTTCTCGTGGTCCTTCTTGCCGGAGAAGACGCCGATGTCGATGTAGTCCGCGATGGGCATGGGGGATTCATTGCCGTTGCCGTCGGCCTTGACCTTGCGCGCCTGCACGGTCAGGGTCACCTTGTACCTCTTGTCCGGGGTCTCCACGCAGGTGGCGGTCAGGGCCTTGTTGTCGTAGAGGACGATGTTCTCGAACGCGTCCGTGATGTAATACTGCAGCTCCGGCGGCGTCGCGGCGCGGAGCGCGGCGACGAACTGCCGTGTGTCCGGGTACGGGCCGGACTGGCTGTCCGTCGCGTTGGCGTAGCGGTACTGCATCAGGAAGCCGTGCAGCGCGGCGTTCAGCTTGTCCTCCCCGATGTAGTCCGACAGGGCGTAGAGCACGACCGAGCCCTTCTGGTACCACACGTAGGGCTCGTTCTGGATCAGCACGAGCGGGTTCTCGTGGCGGGTCTCGCCGGCGCGCCCGCGCAGGTAGCCGTCCACCTCGTGGGCGAGGAACTTGCGCATGTTCTCCGTGCCGTACTTCTGCTGCATGACCCGGAGCGCCGAGTACTCGGCCATCGACTCGGACATCATGTTCGAGCCTTCCACCTGCGCGCCGATCAGCTGGTGTCCCCACCACTGGTGCGCCAGCTCATGCGCGGTCACGAAGTAGGCGAAGTCGATGTCGTCGGGCTTCTCGACCCGGTCGATGAAGCCGATGGCCTCGGAGAAGGGGACCGTGTTCGGGAAGGACTGCGCGAACTGCCGGTAGCGCGGGAACTCCATGATCCGGTACTGCTTGAACTGGTAGGGGCTGTACACCTTCTCGTAGTAGGCGATCCCAGCCTCGGAGGCCTGGATCATGTCGTCCACGTCGAAGTTGTGCGCCGGGATGTGGTAGACCTCGATGTTGATGGGGCCGTCGACGCCCTGGTAGACGGCGCGCTTGACCTCGTAGCGCGCGGAGACGAAGTTGAAGAAGTCCGCCGTCTTCACCTGGCCCATGTCGTAGCGGAAGTAGTGCCGCCCGTCCTTGTGCCACTCGGCCTGGAGGTATCCGGGGGCGATGGCGATCTGCGGCTTGCCCTCATTGTCGTGGTCCGAGGTGCTGACCGTCGCGCGGAAGCTGATCCAGTCGGAGTGCGGCGTGAAGAGGTTGGTGACCGAGCCGAGCGCGTCGCCGCGATGCGGAAGAAGCTCCAGTTCGCCCAGCTTCTCTTCGTGGCGGCGGCGCGGGTCGTCCAGTTCCACGCCGTTGTCGTAGCCGATGGTGGGGAAGTAGCCGGAGTCGAAGAAGGTTCCGGAGTAAACGAACTCGGGCCGCTCGTGGCCGTCCGTGAAGCCGCGGCTGATGTGGGAGAGCGAGAACGTCATGTCCAGCTTCTCGCCGGGCGCGAGCGGCGTCTCGAACTGGTAGATGGTGTACTGCCCCCCGGGACTGCGCGAGACAAGGTGAAATGGCCGGTCGAAGTGGACGTTCGAAACAGAGGGAACCAGGTCCATCGTGCCGAACGCGGCGGCATGGGCGTCCGAGATGTGGATCTGGGAGATCGGCGCGGCCGTCTTGTTCTGCAGCACGTAATGCCCCGTCCCGGTAAACGACCGGCGCTCCGGGAAGATGTCGATATTGGCGTCGACGGCGATGATCTTCGGCATCGGCTGGCGCTCGTACTTCTTGTAGGCGCGCTCGTAGTCGGCCTGGATCTCGCGGCCCTGTTTGGCGCTGATGAAGTGGTTCAGAACGTGGGCGTTGTAGAAGAACCAGCCTCCGCTGCCGAGCGTGACGAGCAGGAAGAAGATCCCCGCGGGCAGCAGGCGCGGGGCGCGCTGGCTCGCGAGCTTGAGCCGCGAGCCCCAACCATCTTCCGAGCCCCGGCGCGCCAGCGCGATCGAGATGACTGCCAGTACGCAGGTGAAGGAGAGCCAGTATGCCGTGGACCAGATCAGCGCCTGCACGAAGTGGCCGTACCCGTTCATGTCCGAGTACATGGTTGCGGTCGTGTTGCCGATCAGGTAGAGCGTGTTCTCCCAGCCGAAGCTCTGCAGGATGGGCGTGAGCACGAAGACGAGGATGACGATGCCGTGGCCGATGAACTTGTTCGAGACCACCGTCTGGATGAAGAGCGCGAGAAGCACGTAGATAAGCACCTGCGGGAAGCTGACCAGGTACAGCTCCTTCGCGTACTGGAGCAGTTCGTAGTGGTAGTACCCAGCCACCGTCTGCATGATGACCCCGCACAGGCCGGCGACCGTGAGCAGGACGAGTTCGACGAAGCAGAGCGCGGTCAGCTTGGAGAGCCAGTCCGTCGTCTCGCGCATCGGCAGCGCGTCGTGGATGCCGGCGAAGCGGGTGTCGCGCTCGCGCCAGATCAGCTCCGCTCCGTAGAGCGTGGCGACGATGTAGAAGAAGAGCGTTGCGCCGCCTTCGACCGACTGCAGCATCAGGTAGGTAACCGGCCAGACGTTCGCGCCGCCGCGACGGCCGGCGAAGTGGCCGTTGTTCAGGCTGATGGCCGCCATCAAAATCAGGATTCCCCAGAACGGGACCTCATGCACGATGTTCGAGACGCGGATGCGGGTCAGCGAGACGTACTGCGCGAACGAGGTCCCGCGGCCGAAGATCTGCGTGACGCGCGGCAGAGGAATCGCGACCAGCGAGCGCCGCGGCTTCGCGGCCTCGTCCTGCTCACGCTGCAGGTTGGCCCGCTTGCTGCTGGACTTCGCGGTCAGCGATTCGACCGACATGGGGAAGAACCTCCAGACCGCGAGCAGCGCCAGCAGGCCGATCCCGCTCCACAGCAGGCGGTTGTAGAGGAAGACTCCCGACCATGAGTACAGCAGCGTGTTCTTCTCGACGACGGTCCAGTAGCGGGTGATGGCGTCGTTGTAGAGGAACCCGATCGGGTCCAGGATGCCGGACCAGAAGTGTTCCAGCGAACGCGTGGCGGAGAAGGCGTTCACCCCGATCAGGTACAGCATGAAGATCGCCGCGCCCTGCAGGTAGACGATGAAGATCTTGCGCGAAAGCGCGGCGACCAGGAAGAAGAGCGAGCCGAGAAAGAAGATCTGCACGACCGCCACCGAAAAGAACGGCTGGATGTACCACAGCAGATGGTTCGGCGCGATGCGCGTGTGGTCCGCCCACGGCGCGAACGTGCCGACGAAGCCGCCAAGCATCATGCCCGAAAACGCGAAGACCGTGGCGACGAACGACCCGGCCCAGCGGCCGCCCAGATAGGCGAGCTTCGAGATCGGCTTGGTGAAGAGGATCTGGATCGTGTCGCGCTGAAAGTCGCGCAGGATCGACGTGCCGAAGATCGCGGCGATGACGATGACGCCGAAGAAGCTGGCGCCGATGTAGTTGTACGTGTTGGCGTAGGGGCCGTTCAGCAGGATCTTGCCGTTGGCGTTGCCGATCGGGCCAAAGCTCTCGCTCGCGATGCACAGGAACTCGAAGGTGGCCCAGAGCAGGAAGTAGACGTAGGTCGACACGCTCTTGGCGCGGAACTTGAGCTCGAAGGTGAAGAACTCCCAGAACTGGGTCATGGTGCGGGTCTCTCCTGTTCGTCCGGCTTGTCTTCTGGGGGGTTAGTTCTTTGCCTGCTTGGCCAGGCTCAGGAAGTAGACGTCTTCAAGGCCGGAGTCGACGGGGATGAAGCCGTGACGGGGGCTTGCGTCGGCATAGATGCGGACCTCGTGCAGGCCGCGCACGAGATGCGTCGAGAGCACGTTGAGGCTCGCTGCGAGCGCGCGGAGCTCGTCGTCGGTCGAGACCACCTTGCTCCATATCTTGCCCTTCAGCTCGTCGAGCGCCTCCCCGGGCGCGCCTTCAAGCAGCACCTCGCCCGAGGCGATGATCGCCATGCGCGGGCAAAGCTCGCGCACGTCTTCGACGATGTGCGTCGACAGGATCACCGTCACGTTCGACCCGATGGAGCTGAGCAGGTTCAGGAAGCGGTTCCGCTCCGCCGGGTCCAGCCCGGCCGTCGGCTCGTCGACGATGATCAGCTTCGGGTTCGCCAGCAGCGCCTGCGCGATGCCGAAGCGCTGCTTCATGCCCCCGGAGTACGTGCTGAGCGCCTTCTTCCGCGCCGCCCACAGGTTCGTCTGGTTCAGCAGCGCGTCCACCATCTGGTTGCGCTCCGTCTTGTTCGTGATGCCCTTCATCACCGCCAGGTGCTGCAGCATGTCGAGCGCCGACATCTTCGGGTAAACCCCGAACTCCTGCGGCAGATACCCCAGCACCTTCCGCACGGCGTCCTTCTCCTTCAGCACATCGAGGCCATCGAGAAAGATGGAGCCCGTGTCGGGGTCCTGCAGCGTGGCGACCGTCCGCATCAGGCTGCTCTTGCCCGCGCCGTTCGGTCCCAGCAGCCCGAACATGTTGTTGCCGATAGTCAGCGAGAGGTTCTTCAGCGCCTTGACGCCGTTGGGATACGTCTTCGAAAGACCCGTGATGGTGAGTGCCAAGAGTTGCCCTCCGTATTCGGTGATGCCGTATTCGGTGATGCCCGTCCTCAGTGATGCCCGTCTTCGGGGATGCCCGTCTTTAGGGATAAACTTGCGCTGAAAAGTGGTTGCGGTAAAGGCAATGTATCACGCGGGATCACGCGCGGCGCGGATACCGCGCGATGAAAGCTCTTGCGGAGTACGCGGCCGCGCGAACGAAAGTTCCCGAGCGCAGCGATGCGTCTACAGAGATGGCCGAAGAGATGGACTGAAAGATGGCCGGAGAGGTCAGTAAATCGCAAGCTCCACGCGCGGCGGAAGGGTCTTCTGGAACGCTGCCAGCTCCCCGCGGACGCGGGCCGCGCTGGCGTTGTCGGTCGCGTAGAACTGGACGTCGCTCTCGGTTGCGGAGAGGTGAGGCCGCGAGAGCGAGAGCGTTCCCACGCGCTGCCAGCTCTCCGGGATGCTGTCCTCGAACCACTCCTCGTAGACCATCACCAGATGGACGTTGTTCGCGGCGACGAAGGCCTGATATTGCGCGGGTTCGGCGTGCGCGGCGATCAGCTTGCGAGCGGCTTCCGACCCAAGCCCGCCGAGGTCGAGGATCGGATAGGGATTGTGGTAGGAGCTGAGACCGAGATCGTTGATCGCGACCGGGCCCTTGTAGAACCTGTCGATGAAGCAGTGCATCTGGAGCTGCTGCTCGTAGATGTTGTTGGCGGCGAGCGGAACGCGCACGGTCATCAGCCAGTAGCGGCCGCCGAACAGCAGCATCGCGGCGGTAAATCCGCCAACCAGCACAGACCGGTCTCGTTGTGACGGAGCGAGCGCTTCGCGCAGCACGGACTGCGCAAGATAGATGCAGAGCAGCCCGGCGCCGAGCAGCAGGTAGTCCTCATAGCGGTCGAGCCATCCGAAGCGCCCGGCGACGGCGTGGCCCCCCACCATGGCCAGCAGGGTCAGCGCCATCAGGCCTCTCGGGGTCCAGCCCCTGGGAGCAACGAACAGGCAGCTGGCGCAGATGGTGCCCGCGAAGACTCCGATGAGCAGAAGGATCATGCCCGAGGGATGCACGATCACCAGCTCGAAGTTCCGGCTCAGCCCGGCGAGCAACTGGCCGTGGCCGGCATCGACGCTTCCCGCGGCGACGCCGGACTTCGCGAGGATCGAACTGGGCAGCGGTGGAAGCCCGAGCCTGATGAGGAACAGCGAGAAGCTCCCCAGCAGCACCACGATGACGGCGAAGGTCGCGACCGCCGTCTTCACGCGTCCGCGCAGCGCCAGGACCAGCAGCGCGCCCACGCTCAGCGCCAGCCCCTCGTAGCGGAGCAGCGGGCAGAGCACGATGGCGAAGGGCAGCCACGCGGGCATCCGGCGGCTCTCCACAAAGATCGCCAGGCCATACACGATGGCCGCCACGGTGGCGATGTGCAGGCTGTGTTCGAGGCCCGTGAAGACGACGCCGATCAGGTTGAAACAGAGCGCCATCAGGTAGATTGCACCGGCCTGGACGGCGATCGCGAACGCATCTTCCCCAAGCCTCAGATGCCGCAGGAAGCGGCGCATCACCTCTACCGTGAAGAACAGGGCGCAGATGTTGAGCAGCAGCGGGAAGTACGGGTGCAGCGGTGTTCCGGCGACCGTCGCAAGCA
>Ga0116226_10002598_pt1 | contig 15770 bp, 12 predicted proteins | sample S1TSphfallax_FD_89692 | JGI IMG/M metagenome (GOLD analysis project Ga0116226, IMG submission 89692) | Host-associated microbial communities from peat moss isolated from Minnesota, USA - S1T2_Fa - Sphagnum fallax MG | ecosystem: Host-associated > Plants > Peat moss > Unclassified | place: USA...
AGAGCCCGACCTCGAACTCGTACCCGTCTCCTACCTCTACAGCGACGCCGACGGCTCCCATTTCCTCGATCAGGAAAATTTTGAGACCCTCACCCTCGACTCAAACCTCGTCGGCAATGCCCTCGACTACCTCATTGAGGGCACCCTCCTCCAGATGCATAAATACAATGGCAATCCCATCGGCCTCATGCTCCCCCAGTTCGTTGAACTCGTCGTCACCTACGCTGACCCCTCCGCGCGCGGCGACTTCTCCTCCGGCAGCGGCACCAAGCTTGCCCGCGTTGAAACCGGCCTCGAACTCCGTGTCCCACCCTTCATCAAAGAGGGAGAAAAAATCAAAATCACCACTGAAACCGGCGAGTTCTCCTCCCGCGCCTGAAACACTTCTCTTGATCTTGCCGGCGGCCCCATTCTTCGCCCACTTTGCGAAGGGCGGGTAATTCGTGCATAGCACGGACCGTTATTGCCCTCAGCGCCAACGGCGCACTCTATACCAGCATGGGGCGAAGCCCCATGTCAACGAACAAAACAATTCAAGGGCTGCAGGCCCGCTCTATCTCCCATACCGTTTTCGATTTGCTTTTCATCCACTCGCAGATTTACCGTTTCATCATCACCCAACAAGAGAAAAACAACATGTCCGATGGCCGCGAAGAACGAGAAGAGCAAGAACAGCGCCGCAAATGGCAGGAGCGCGATAATCCCAACGCACCCGCTCCACAGGACCCCTACCAGCCCGAACGCCCCGAATCATAATCTTTAAAAACAAAACGACCCCGAAGATTTCTCCCCGGGGCCGCATCTCCATCCCTCAATTAAATCGAGTGCGCCTTCAGCTCCTTTGCCAGCGCCTCCGCAATGATCTTGTCGTGCCCCGGCTGAAAATTAATCGCCGTAAATTGGATCAGGTTTGTCCCATCCGCCAGCACAATCGACGGCTTCTGGTTCCGCAGGTTCGCTGTAATCTGCTGCGCCGTGGCAGAAAACCGCTTCGGATCAAGATGCACCTGCATCTCAGGAAAGTTGTTTGCAATCGGCGGCAGGTCCTGTGTAATCGTCACGCCAGGAATTTTCTTCACCGCGTCCGCCACAACATTTAACTTCTCCTGCTGCGACGCTACCACCGCGTCCCAGTCCTCGTTCATAAACAGCTCCACCGCCTTCACCATGCCGACAATCTCTTCCTTGCCAACCTTGGTCGCGCGTCCAATCGTGCCTTCATTCGGACTCATGTTCAGCAGCGCACTATGTACCAGATCAGCGCGTCCAATCAGCAGGCCTGCGCATTGCGGCCCGCGCATGGCCTTGCCGCCGCTGAATGAGATCAGGTCATATCCCATCTTCGCGTACTCAGACAAATTGCTCTTCGGTGGAGTATCAGCCGCAGCATCGATAAACGCCGGCACTCCTGCCTTGTGCGCCAACTCCAGCCACTCCGCACGTTTGATCTTTCCATCAGGATCGCCGTAATTCAAAAAGTGCATCGCCGCCGTCCGCTCGCTCAGCGCATTCTTCACGTCTTCCACCGTCTCCACCTGCACCATCTTCGCACCCGTCACTGTTATCTGGTGCTCCCATCCGCTCCGGTGCGCCTTCTGCACCAGCACTTCGGACTTCATCCCCGTCAGGTCCGGCATCTGCTCAATTTTCTTCGGATCACTTCCCGTCAATATTCCTGAGTATCCATTCTGGATCGCCGATGCCGCACCCGATGTCACAATCGCCGTATAGGCCGCATGCAAACTCAGCAATTATGCAATCCTCTTGCCCGCCGCTACCTCCAGTGACATGATCGGCACAAAATGCTCTGATGCCAGCTTCATCACCGCCTCAACCTCTGGCCGAATTATCGATCCGCCCAGATACGTCATCGTCCCCTGACCATTAATTACCGTCGTCAGTCCCAGCTCGTCATACACATTGCCCGTCGCGCCCAGCCCAGTTATCTTGCCGTTCCACGCAGTCGTCTTCGCCGGGACGCCTCCCAGCATTTTCTCTCCGCCAAATAATGAGCCGGCTACAAATGCCAGCGCTCCTAAAAATCCTCGACGGTCCATATCTGTTCCATAACAGCGCATTGATTATTCTCCTGGTTGTTCAAGTGGGGGATATAAAGCTATACCGCGATGCTACATCTCCGTTTCACACACCCGCAAGCCCGCCCACTCGACCTATGCCCAAAAGACTATAATCAATCCAACAATTATCACTATCATCAACAAAATAGCTCCGGCTTTTCTGCCTTTGCTTTGCTTCTGTTTTGGAGTCACTCTGTAAATGAATACCAATGAAGAATTCATCCTCGTCACCGGTGCAACCGGCTTCCTCGGTGTGCGTCTCGTGCAGGAGCTTCTCCAGCGCCAGCCCCATGCCACCCTCGCTCTTCTCATCCGCGACCGCGCCAATCAGTCCGGCCAGCAGCGCGCCGATGCCTTCGTCCCCGCCGACCATCGCCATCGCGTCCAGGTCTACTCCGGCGATGTCAGCCATCCCAACTGCGGCCTCGACGATGCCACCTACCAGCGCCTCGCCGCCCTCACCACCCGCGTCATCCACTCCGCCGCCACCGTACGTTTTGACCATTCCCTCGACGAGGCCCGTCACATCAATGTTGAAGGCACTCGCCGCATTCTAGACTTCGCCGCTGCCGCGCCCAATCTCCGCAGCCTCGCCTACGTCGGCACCGCCTACGTCGCTGGCGAACGCAACGGCCCCATCCTTGAGGATGAACTCAACGTCGGCCAGAGTTTTCGCAACACCTATGAGCAGACCAAGTCTGAGGCAGAAGCCCTCGTCCGCTCCCGCCTCGGCTCTCTGCCCGCCATTATCCTTCGCCCCAGCATCATCGTCGGCGACTCCCGCACTGGTGCCACTTCCAGCTTCAAAATGATGTATTGGCCCCTAAAAATTTACGCCCGCCGCCTCTGGCGCACCGTCCCCGGCTTTCCAGACGCTGTCCTCGACATCGTTCCCGTCGACTTCGTCGCCACCGCCGTTGCCCATCTCACCTTCCATCCCGCCGCCATCGGCACCACCGTCCATCTCTGCGCTGGCCCGCGCGCCAGTGCCACCATCCAGCAAATCGCCCACCGCGCCTCCGACTATTTCCAGGTCTCCCCGCCCCGCTACGTCGATCCAAAACTTTTCTTTGCCGCACTCCGCCCCTTGCTCTTCCTCCTGCTCTGGGGCCGCAAGCGCCGCATCCTCCGCGATGGCCGCGCCTACCGCGACTACTTCACCATGCGCATGCAGTTTGATACCTCCACTGCCGACAAGCTCCTTCTCCCCGTCGGCATCTGCCCACCACCCGTACTCGATTACCTTGACCGTCTCTTCCACTACTGCGTCGCCACCAACTGGGGCCGCAACCCACAGGCCGCGCAATGAGCTTCTTCCGCCGCCTCCAACTCTCGCGCGACCGCTCCGTCAACGTCGCCAATCTGGTGGATGAGTTGCTCCATCGCGGCGGCGACCGCGAAATCAGCTTTGAGGATGGTCAGCCCTGGCGCCTCTCTCAGCTCCATTCTGAAATCTGCACCATCGACGCCTTCCTCCGCCGCACCATCGCCCTGCGCCCCGGCCAGCCCGTCGCCATCTATCGCAGCAACCATCGCGAATGCTTTCACTGGTTTCTCGCCATCATTCGCGCCGGCGGCATCGCCGTCCCTCTCAATCCGCTGCTTTCCCTCGCCGAAGTCCGCCGCATCATCGACAACAGCGGCATTCAGGTCCTCGTCACCGATAAGACCGTCTTCGACAACTCCATCAAAGACCGCTCCGCCCTCAACATCCGCACTTGGATACAGTCCGACACCGACACCACCACTCTCGATGGCTTCCTCCGCGCCACCCCTACCGGCGACCATTTCCCCCCAACCCTCATCGCCCCCTCCGCCACCATCGCCGTCTTTCATACCTCCGGCACTAGCGGATTTCCCAAAGGCGCCGCGCTCTCTAGCACCGCTCTCCTCGGCGCCCGCGCCTCCACCGTCATCACCAGCCTCTTCCTCGGCCCCAATGACCTCGCCCTCATCGCCCTCCCCTGGTCTCACATCATGGCCGTCAGCATTGCCCTCTATGGATTGATGGCTGGCATCCGCGGCTGCTTTATGGAGCGCTTCGATCTGCAGCGCGCCCTCGACCTCATCGAACGCCATCGCATCACCGCCTTCGTCGGTGTCCCGACCATGTTCACCCGCCTGGTCAACAGCGCGCCCAACCCCGCACAGCTCTCCACCATCCGCGTCTGGCTCTCTGCCAGCGACTACCTCCCCACTGAAGTCCGCCAGCAACTCCGCAACTATGGAGCGCTCCTTCGTCTCCCCTTCCGCCGTCGCATCCCAGCCGTGCTCCTCAACGGCTACGGCATGGTCGAACTCGGCGGTCTCGCCATGATGGGCATCGAACTCTCTTTCCTCCCCGGCAGCGGCGACCTCTGCTTCCCCATGCCCCCATTCCATGTCCGCATCGCCGATGAAAATGGCCAGCCCGTCCCCACCGGCACCACCGGCGAATGCCAAATCCGCCGTCATGGTCTCGCCCCTCATTATTGGAATGATGTTGCAAAGAAAAATTTGGATAATGGGCCCAACAATGCGTCAGCGACTCCCGACGTTGCCTTATTAACTCCCGATGTTGCTCTGCTGACTAACGATGTTGCTCTGCTGACTAACGATGTTGCTCTGCTGACTCCCGATGTTGCTCTGCTGACTCCCGACGGTTGGCTCCGCACCGGCGATCTCGCTATCCGCAACCGCCTCGGACTCATCCGCATCGTCGGTCGCATCAAAGACGTCATCAAGTCCGGCGGCTACTCCATCTACGTCCGCGAGCTGGAGGAAACCATCAACGCTCATCCCGCCGTCGCCCGCGCCGCCGCCTTCGGCCTGCCCCATAATGACAAGGGTGAAGTCCCCGCCGCCGCCGTCGAACTCCGCGAAGGCTCCCACACCAGCGAGACCGACCTCCTCGAATGGTGCCGCGAAAATCTCGCCGTCTACAAGGCCCCTCGCCGCATCTGGGTCCTCGACTCCGGCACTCTGCCCCAAAACCATACTGGCAAAGTCCTCCGCCGCACCCTTCGCGAACGCTACTCCAACCACTCTAGCTAACCCCTGCTTCTCGTCCCTGCCTTTTTGTCATCCTCAACCTCTTGTTCTTGCCCTAGCGCTGTTGGCGCTGCGTGTGCTGTAAACTCAAGAAGTTATGGCAGATGAGCATGTAAAGAATTCGCTGGCGCGCGCAGCATCGGCATATTTGAGGTCTGCACAGCACCAGCCCGTGCAGTGGATGCAGTGGGGCGAGGAAGCGTTCAAGCTGGCCGAGCGGCAAAACAAGCCCGTATTGCTGGACATTGGCGCGGTATGGTGCCACTGGTGCCATGTGATGGACCGCGAAAGTTATGAGGACCCGCGGACGGCGGAGATCATCAACGAGAATTTTGTGGCCGTGAAGGTCGACCGGGATGAGCGTCCCGATGTGGACAGTCGCTATCAGGCGGCGGTGGCCGCTATCAGTGGGCAGGGCGGATGGCCGCTGACGGCGTTTTTGACTCCTGCGGGAAAGCCGTATTTTGGGGGGACATATTTTCCGCCGGAGGAGCGGTATGGGCGACCGAGTTTTCAGCGGGTGCTGCTGACCATGGCGGACGCATGGAAGAACCGGCGCGACGAGGTGATGGAGTCGTCGGCAAGTGTGGTGGAGGCGATTGAGTCCAACGAAAATTTGAGTGGGCGCAGCGGGGCGTTGAGTCCGGCGATAGTGGATGCGCTGGTGAAGGCGGCGCTGGTACAGTTTGATCCGCGAAATGGCGGGTTTGGGACCCAGCCAAAGTTTCCGCATTCGGCGATGGTGGACCTGCTGATTGACATGGCGACGCGCGGCGGGGAGCAGGCGGAACTGGCGCACAAGGCGGCATTGACGACGCTGCATAAGATGGCGGACGGCGGCATTCATGACCAACTGGCGGGGGGATTTCATCGCTACAGTGTGGATGAGCGCTGGGTGGTGCCGCATTTTGAAAAAATGAGTTATGACAACAGCGGGCTGCTGCAGAACTATGTCCACGCACTGCAAAGTTTTGCGGATGAGCGGAGTGGCGTGGTGGCGCGGGGCATCATCCGCTGGATGGATGCGTGGTTGAGTGATCGCGAGCGCGGCGGATTTTATTCATCGCAGGACGCGGACATCAATCTGGATGATGATGGCGACTATTTCACCTGGACGCGGGACGAGGCGGCAGCGGTGCTGAGCGCGGAAGAGATGGCGGTGCTGGGCCCGTATTTTGATATTGGCGAGATTGGCGACATGCATCATAACCCAGCAAAGAATGTGCTGCATGTCCGGTATTCGCTGGAGGAGATTGCAGGTCGGGCGCAGTTGGGCCCGAAAGAGGCTGCGGCATTGATTGCGAGCGGCAGTGCGAAGCTGTATGCGGAGCGGTGCAGGCGCCAGACCCCGTATGTGGACAAGACGATCTACGTGGGCTGGAACGGGATGTGCATCTCAGCCTATTTGCAGGCGGCGCGTGTGCTGGACTTGAGCGAGGCGCGGGAGTTCGCCTTGAAGTCACTGGACCGGGTGCTGCGCGAGGGATGGGACCCGGTGCTGGGCATGGCCCATGTAATTGCGTATGGGGGGCCGGCAGAGCAAAGTATAGTAGCGCCTGTGCGGATTGCCGGAGTGCTGGATGATTATGCGTATGTGGCTCTCGCGTGTCTGGATGCGTGGGAATGCACGGGCGCGATGCGGTACTACGAGATGGCGCAGCAGATAACAGAAAGCATGTTGGCGCGGTTCTATGACAAGACTGGCGGAGGATTTTTTGACACGCAGATTCCGCTGGCGCATGAGGCCCCGCTGGGGGCGCTCACCGCTAGGCGAAAGCCACTGCAGGACACACCCACTCCGGCAGGAAATGCGTTGGCGGCAGGATTGCTGATGCGGTTGGAATGCCTGAGCGGACGCGAAGAGTATGCAGAGAAGGCGGAAGACACGCTGGAGGCATTTGCCGGTGTAGTGGAGCATTTTGGCCTGTATGTGGGTTCTTACGGGCTGGCACTTCAGACATTGGTTCATCCGCGATTGCAGGTGGTGGTGGTGGGTGAGGGCGAAACGGCGCGGCGGTTGGAGGCGGTGGCGCTGTTCCGGTATGCGGCCAACAAGAGTGTGGTGCGGCTGACACAGCAGCAAATATTGGAGAAGCAATTGCCCGAGGCACTTGCGGAGACACTGCCCAATCTGCCTGAATTGTGGGACGGCAAGACATACGCGCTGGTTTGCAGCGGGTCGAGTTGCCTGGCCCCGATTGATGATGAGGACGAACTGTTGAAGGTGCTGGCGGAATCTGTTTGAAGTCGGTTACAGCGCAAAGGGTAGGTATTAGAAACCAAAGGCAATAGAGTTTTCGCTGCAAGGATTGCCCACTGCCTTGTCGCTTAGGAAAAGTGCGCCACCGATGTTGACAATGCAGTGCGCTTTAGTAAGCTAACGAAATGCGGACATTGTTTTTGTTGTGGGACGGGGCGGGAAACCTCCCACCGACATTGGCACTGATTACTGCCCTAAACTTATGGGCCGCGACTTCAGGAGAGTGTTGAAATGCTGGAGTCGCTTACCCGTCCAGCCACGAATTGAGTACAGCTTCGTGTACATGGATCACACGGTTTTAGAATCTATCCGGATTATGTTGGCTTAGACAAAAAGTGGGGCCATCACCAGCGTGATGGTCGCCAGTAGCTTAATAAGGACATGCAGTGACGGGCCTGCGGTGTCTTTGAACGGGTCTCCGACCGTGTCCCCAACAACGGCGGCTTTGTGTGCCTCGGAGCCACGACCACCGTATGCACCCGTCTCAATGAATTTTTTGGCGTTGTCCCAGGCGCCGCCACCGTTGTTCATCATCATGGCAAGCAGCACGCCGGAAATGGTGCCGACCATCATCAGGGCGGCCACCGCCTCTGCCCCGCACAGGTTGATGGGGATGCCGTTGATGGTCGGGACAGCCACAATCACAGTGGCTGCATAAGTGTCATTGAAGAGACGAAATCCAACTCCAACAGCAATGGGTGTGATGACGGCGAGTGCGCCGGGAAGGACCATTTCCTTCAGCGCAGCGCCGGTGACAATGTGGACGCAGCGCGCATAGTCGGGCTTGGAAGTGCCAGCCATGATGCCTGGATTTTCTTTGAACTGGTGGCGGACCTCCTTGATGACCGTCTCTGCGGCGTTGCCCACGGCGCGGATGGCAAGGGACGAGAAAAGATAAGTGAGGGCGGCACCAATGAGTGCGCCCACAAAAACGGGGACGCTGGCGAGGTTGATATTTGTGAAGGTCCAGTTGGCGGGCATGATGCCGTGGGCGTCGCCAACTTTGTGGATGACGATCTCGCGGATTTCTTCAAGGTAGGCAGAGAAGAGCAGGAAGGCGGCCAGGGAGGCAGAGCCGATGGCATATCCCTTGGTGAGGGCCTTGGTGGTGTTGCCGGCGGCATCCAACTTGTCTGTCTTTTCACGGATGGAGTGCGGCTGGTTGGACATTTCAATGATGCCGCCAGCGTTGTCCGTGATGGGGCCGAAGGTGTCCATCGCAAGAATGTAGGCGGCGCAGGAGAGCATCCCCATAGTCGCAATCGCGGTACCGTAGATGCCCTTGGCATAAAACGGGATGTCGGCATCAGCGAGGCCGCGGACCCCGAAGTAGTAGCTGAGCAGCAGCGCGGCGCTGATAACGATCACAGGCAGCGCCGGTGTTTCCATGCCGACTGCAAGACCGATGATGATGTTGGTGGCGGGCCCCGTAGCAGAGGCCTTGGCGATGTCCTGCACCGGGCGATACCGCGTCTCAGTGTAGTACTCGGTGATATAGACAAAGAGAAAGGCGGTTGCAAGTCCAATGGCACCGCAGCCCAGCAGCCACCACCTTCCCTGAAGCATGGTATACACCGCGGCGGCGATGCCGACAAAAGCGATGGCAGAGGTAACGTAGAAGCCCTTGTTGAGCGCATGCATGGGATCGGCCTCATTTTCCCGGCAGCGCACGAAGATGACTCCGATGGCGCTCGCGATCAGGTTGATGGCATGGATAACCAGAGGGAAGAGAATGCCCTTCAATCCAAAAACGGGGTAGAGCGCCGCGCCGAGGACCATGGCACCAACGTTTTCAGCGGCGGTGGATTCAAAAAGATCGGCACCGCGACCAGCGCAGTCACCAACATTGTCCCCGACGAGGTCTGCGATGACAGCAGGATTGCGTGGGTCGTCCTCGGGGATGCCCGCTTCCACTTTGCCCACCAGGTCTGCACCAACATCAGCCGCCTTGGTATAAATGCCGCCGCCAAGTTGGGCGAAGAGCGCGACCAGAGACGCACCAAACCCGAAACCAACCAGCTGGTAGGGGACATGGCGCGGGTCTTCCAGTCCGCCAAAGAGAATGAAGAGCACACCGATGCCGATGAGCGATAGCGCAACGACAACCAGTCCAGTGACGGCACCACCGCGCAGGGCAATCTGAAGGGCTTTGTTGAGGCTGGAGCGGGCGGCGGAGGCGGTGCGGATGTTCGCGCGGATCGATACATACATGCCGGTGAATCCAGAGAGACCGGAGCAGAAGGCACCGACAAGAAAGCTGATCACCACGTTGATCGCGTACGGCGCGGTGCGCGGCGAGAGCGAGTAGCCAACATAGAGCAGGACGGCAATGACGACGGCGAGGATGGAAATGGACTTGTATTGACGGCGCAGGAATGCCTCTGCGCCTTCGCGAATGGCATTCGAGATGGTTTGCATCTCTGCGCTGCCCGAGTCTGCCTTAAGGACACTGTGGGCGAGGAGCCATGCGGCGAGGAGAGCGGCGATACCGACGGAGAGGGCGGTCCAAAGGAACTGTCGGCCATCATTGATGGGACCGGTTGCGTCTGTCTGCCAGAATGCAAATGCCACAAGAGATACAGCGTGCATGGACTTCCTCCCTGAAGGTGGGGCGTATTGTGCGAAAAACGAATTAGAGCATGAGCGAAGCAGGAGGGTCAATGCAAGTGGGCGCGCATCGAATATAGGCAATAAAGAGCAGCCTCTAAAGTGGTTGGACCACTAGGAAACAAGAATGAATCTACTTCTTCTTTTGATTTTGCTTTTGACCTCAAGCGCCAACGGCGCGCTCTATACCAACATGGGGAGAAGCCCCATGTTCATGAAGCAAAAGAATTCCAAGGCCTGAAAGCCCGCCCTATCTTCGCTCCCGCCCTATCTTCGCTTTTGACTTACGCCCTTGCCCTTCCTGCCCCCTGCCTCTCGCCCCTTGACCATGATTCTGCTTTTGTCGTTCAAACGATAGTCCTGTAAATATATTCACATTTCCCCTATAGTTTGCCCCTGTTCATCCGATGTATCGCATGTAAGTATTTTTTATAAATTTTACAGGCCCCTCTAAATACTCTCCCCACAACTGTATGTAGAGCGGCAAGTAGCCTTTGGCTGGTTTTGCTCCTAGATGTACGTACCACTTGATCTTGAACTGGGGATTATTACAATGAAATTCTGGAATGACCTGAAACTATCCGTAAAGTTGAACGCCCTTACCGCCACCGCCACCCTCGGCCTTATCATTTTCGCCGCTCTCGCCTTTAATATGCTCAATCAGGTAAAAGTCGGTTCAAAAATGGACCAGCAGAAACAGGTCGCCATCGACCTCGCCTCCTCTTATGAAAACAATACTCAGGCCCTCGTTTATCCCCGCCCCTTCGTTGCACAGGCGCAGGAGACCACTGAGGTGGAGAAGATTAAGGTCCTCGCTGATAAACTTCACAAAGCCCACCAGGGCTTTGAAGAGGGCATCGCAAAGTTCCAGCAGGAAGTTCCTCCCGGCCCGGTCCGTGATGCAATCCTCGGTGATGCCCGTAACTCAGCTGAAACCTGGTACAACCTTGCTGAGCAGAAGGAGCTTCCCGCCCTCATCGCTGGCGATAAAGACGGGGCGCGGAAAATATGGCTTGAGCAAATGGAGCCGGCATTCGATCAGAATGGCGAAGACATCAATAAAATTAGTGAACTCATCGACGCAAAACTGGCCGCCGATAAACAGGCCGCCATCGCAGATGCAAACTCCAAGGCATGGCTCATGGGCATCACCGGCACCGTCATAGTGCTTGTTCTGGTCGTTCTCGGCCTCTCCATCTCAAAGCAGATCAGCGGCTCCGTCCGCACCGCTGCAGAGGCCCTCGAAACCCTCGCCAACTGCGACCTCACCGTGGAGGTCCATTCCGAGTCGCAGGACGAAATCGGAAAAATGCTCGATGCCGTCCAGCAGACCGTCAACAACTTCCGCGAAGTCATGGGCGCTATCCGTCAGGGTGCCGAGCATGTCGCCTCCGCCAGCACCCAAATGAGCGCCAGCACCGTGCAAGTCGCCCGTCAGGTGCAGGAAAATTCCAACATTGCCCAGCAGTCCGCCGCCGCCATGATGGAGATGAAGTCCTCCATCGCCGAAGTCGCCGCCGGTGCCCAAAGCTCCGCCAAGTCTGCCTCAGAGGCCGACTTCGCCGCCACTCAGGGCGCTGCCGTCGGCACTGAAGCCGTCGAAGCCGTCCGTAGTATTGCCGATGCCACTGATACCGTCGAAAAGCGCATTCAGGCCCTCAGCAGCAGCAGCGAGCGCGTTGGTGAAATCGTCCTCACCATCAATGAAATTGCCGAGCAGACCAACCTCCTCGCACTCAACGCCGCCATTGAGGCCGCCCGCGCTGGTGAACATGGCCGCGGCTTTGCCGTCGTCGCCGGTGAAGTCCGTCGCCTTGCGGAACGCACCGCCAGCTCCACCAAAGAAATCAAGCAAATGGTCGATGACATCCAAAACGGCGCAATGGAGGCCGCTGAGTCCATGCGTCTCGGCTCACAAAGGGTCGAAGGCGGTGTCTCCAAGACCGTCGCTATGGGCGAAACGCTCGACTCCATCCAGCGCATGTCCAAGGAAAGCGGTAGCCAGGCCCAGCAAATCGCCTCTGCCGCCACCCAGCAGAAGGCCGTCGTTGAGGAGCTGGCCACCAACCTCACCCGCGTCATGCAATACGCCCAGTCCGCCAATGAGGCCGCCGACCAAAGCGCCCAGGCCTGCACCGAGCTGTCCCGCCTCGCCGTCGACCTCAACAAACATGCCGCCCGCTTCAAAATGCCCCACAACCCCAACTCCAAAGCCGCCTAACCGCAGCTTCTACTTTTTTGCCTTGTCATCCCGTAGGGACCTGCGACTTTGTTTTTGCTCTTCTCCTTTGCACTGAGCGCCAACGTCGCGCCCTATACCAGCATGGGACGTAGTCCCATGTTACCGATCAAAGAATTCCAAGGGCTGAAAGCCCACCCTATCTTGCCTCCACTTTGTCATCCTGAGCGCTCCGCGTGAAGGACCTCGCGGTTGCCCTTGCACTTCGTCTCTCGCCCTTGACCCCTACCCCCTGCCTTTTTCATGCCATAATCTATCCATCCATGCCCACGGCCTCCTCCACCACCGACGCCTTTCAATTCACCTCGCTTGAGTGGGACGCAGACACCAACTCCTACCACGCCGCCGCCCGCCAGCTCATGAACACCCAGGGCCGCTGGCTCACTCCAGACCCCTACCCCGGCAGCTACTCCTGGGCCAATCCCCAGTCCCTCAACCGCTACGCCTACGTCTCCAACAACCCCATGGCCTTTGTTGATCCAAGCGGAGAACTTGCAGAGGGCCCAGCGGTATATGTAGGAACTACAATCTGTGGGCCAGAATGTGGACTTATTGGAGGCGCAATTGCAGGCATTGCCACCTTAGGTGCCATAATCGATGATTTATTTCACAAGCCCGCCTTTCACGGCAGTACATCGCCACGCCCCTCAGGGGACCCCATGAATGAATCCCTCGGTCTGCCCACTGACCTGCCCGGCATCAGTGTTCCGTGGCTCCATCCCCTCGCACCATTTTCAGTTTCCTCCCTCGGCCTCCCCATCAACACCGGCTGCGAATTCGGCGCCTGCGGTGGCGGAGGTAGCCCGTTTGCAGGTGGTGGAGGCAATCCCTCGACGCAAATCAAGTCACTCTACGACAATATCCTTGAGCATTTGGAGAAGATTGCGGCAGACCCGAACAACCCAGCAGTGCAACACTGGAAGGCTGAAATTGAGAATTGGACCAAGCAAATAATGACGAAGGCCGGTAAGAGACCCGGCGATCTAGACAAATATTTACTGCGGATTATTGGCATCTCTGGAAGCGATCTCGGAAGCATCCTCGGATCTCCGATTATCATGGTCAATCCTTGCATCATGAATCCCCTTGCGCCGTACTGCAACAAAAGGCCGTATAATGGCCCAGCCTAGAGTCTCACCTGCATAATGGAGGACCATGTTCGATCAACTCGAAAAGCTCCAAGTCGATTTAGGTAGCTACCGTAAGGCGGTGGATGAGATTTTTTCCTCCGCCCTCACAACCTCGAAGGGTTGGCAGGTGTGTTTCTCGGGAATCCTAATCTGTACAGCGCGGCTCTATCTTGACTACCTGCTCGTCATGAAGGGCATGCACGAACTGGAGTCGCTAGTGTCAAGAAGCGGTGACGGGAGGGAGGCTCAAACGGGCAGTGTTCGGGAGATGAAGCTCCGCGCGGAACTTAAGCGGAGGTTAGAGTCGTCAAACGGCTGGCCGGGGTTCATCCCTCAGAACTCATTTTCCAATCTCACTGGCTTCCGCACGTTGCGAGATTATGCGGACAGCTTTACGTTGCACTTGCCCGAGATATACGAGGAGACGTTCCGAGTTGAAGCTTGCACAAAGAGCTTCCTGGCAGATCACAATGGTGCCGCCCTTGCACAGCTCTCTATAGGGCTTCAACATCTTGGGAAGAATCATGCCAGCTTCGTGCTCCAGCCGCTGGAATGGGCAGCAGACGAGGGGAGCTGGGACGAGTCACTCGTGGTTGCCATCCACTGAAATCCTGTCCCCCGCCAGCGTCTTCAAGAGCACGCTGTTTCGCAGCGGGTCAACGGAGTATGTATATGTGAACGGGCAACTGCTGGCGACCTATAATGTAGGGATGGAGAGCTGGACAGACATGATCTACGCAGGCGGACAGTACATCGCCGAGGTCAGCGGCACGCAGTCCGCCACGCAGTGAGGGACATGCTTCTTCCTTTGACTTTGTCTTGCCTTTTTGACGCTGTTATCCTCATCGCCCCGCGCGAAGGACCTTGCCCTTGACCTCGCTCTTGCCCTTCCTGTCCCCTGCCCCCAAATATACTTGTCGTAACATCTACATGCCCCCCTCCTAATCTCCTCCACCCTCGCGCCACCTCAAATCCACCTAAAATCACCTCAAATGACTCCAAAATTACCCCGAAAATCGCCCTTTTTCTCCCACTCGCAAAAAAACACTAACCCCTTTGCAATCAGACTCATACACGCTTTAAGCAAAATCTGCATTTTTGGCTTAAAATGGTATTTGCCTACCTAAAAATGTAATTTTCTAGCATTTTTTTACACTATTAAGAACTTCCTTCACTATCCGTAACTTGCTGAATCCATTACAATAAAGCCTGAAATGCCCGCTAAAAGACCAGATTCGCCCGAACTCATCGCTCAAATCGACGCACTCCTTGTCGCTGGTGGTCTGGAACACGGTAAACGACTCACTCGAAAGGGTTTATCCGGCCCTCGCCGCGAAAAAAACCAGCTCCGCGAATGGCAGCCCAACGGCACCTGGCTCCGCCGCAACAAGCTCGAAGTCCTCACTCAACCCCAATGGAATCAACAAGATTGGCTCGTCCACGGTTTCAGCTCCCGCACTGGCGGCGTCTCTACAATTTATAGCCAGAATACTGAAAATAGTTCCGGCGAACTCAATCTAAGCTGGACGCAAGATGATGATTATAAAGCAGTTATGGAGAACCGCCGCCGCTTTGTCCAGGCCGTGACCGGCTCCGCCAAAGCCGCCAAAAACTATCAGCTCATCACCCTTCGCCAGTCCCACAGCGGCATCATCCGTAACCTCGATCTTATTGATAAGAATATGGTTAGCGATGGTCGGGCCGTCCTCCACGGCGACGGTATGATGACCTCTCGCCCCGGACTTTTACTCGGAATTCAGACCGCAGACTGCGTACCCGTCCTGATTTACGACGCCAAAAAGCGCGTAATTGCCTCATTCCATGCGGGTTGGCGTGGCACCCTCGCCCGCATAGTCGAACGCGGAGTCGGCCTAATGCGCCTCACCTACAACTCCCGCCCCGCCGACCTACACGCCACCATCGGACCGAGTATAGGCGTTTGTTGTTATGCAGTTAGCGAAGATTTGCGCATTGAATTCGACTCTCAATTCACTTACGCCTCAGAGCTTTTCTGCGAAGTCTACGACTCCGATCCCATCCGCGAAAAGTACCCTATGTTGTTCTTAACACAGCGTGCTCCGGGCCATTCCAACATTGGACCGCAAATCCACCTCGACCTCTGGGAAGCAAATCGTCGTCAACTACTTGCCGCCGGAATTAAAAATAAAAACATCTCCGTACTCGCCCACTGCACCTCTTGCAATCCAAAGAAATTCTTTTCCCACCGCCGCGATCACGGCTTTACCGGTAGGATGGTGAATCTAATAGGCTTATCGCCGATCCCATCTACCAAAACCGCGCAAGTTTGACCCTACCGAAGCAGGTTGCTAGAATGAAAACGCGGGGTGGAGCAGCCCGGTAGCTCGTTGGGCTCATAACCCAAAGGTCGTAGGTTCAAATCCTACCCCCGCAACCAATCAAATCAA
>Ga0116226_10002599_pt1 | contig 15768 bp, 16 predicted proteins | sample S1TSphfallax_FD_89692 | JGI IMG/M metagenome (GOLD analysis project Ga0116226, IMG submission 89692) | Host-associated microbial communities from peat moss isolated from Minnesota, USA - S1T2_Fa - Sphagnum fallax MG | ecosystem: Host-associated > Plants > Peat moss > Unclassified | place: USA...
ACATAGGTCGATTTTACGGGTGTGACGCTCACGCGGGCAATATCTGTTCGGGAAAATCTCTTGCAGCTTGGCCGCCGCGGTCCTACATCAGACGCCTTGATCCAATCGGAGTAGATTTAAGATGAACACGGCCATCACCGCGGGCTCTCTCCTGCGCAGCATCGCCGAATGCCACCCGGTCGAGCAGCCTTTCGTGCATTGGCGCCCGCGCGGCATGTTGGATGGCGAAGCCGCCGTGGCCCTGTCCGATCTCGAAATCACGGTCCCCGAGAATCTGGACCTGTCGACCGGCCGCCGCGAGGCCAACAACAAGACCCGCCTGTTCTTCGACACCGAGGGCCAGAAGAAATATCCGGCGATGAAGGTCGTCGCCGAGGCCATGCAGTCGCCTGAGGTGGTCGCCGCCTGGGAAAAATTGTGCGGCATCGATTTGACCGGCACCTATCTCAGGATCGAATATTGCCGCGACACCGATGGTTTCTGGCTCGAGCCGCATACCGACATCGGCGCCAAGCGCATCACCATCATGAACTTCCTGTCGACCGGCGACGAGGCCGAGACCTGGGGTACCGACATCTACGACAATGAGATGAAGTTCTACGAATCCGCACCCGGCGATTTCAATTGCGGGCTGATTTTCATCCCCGGCACCAAGTCCTATCACGGCTTCGAGAAGCGTCCGATCAAGGGCATCCGCCGCTCGCTGATGTTGAATTATGTCGGCCCCGAATGGCGGGCCCGCCACGAACTGTGCTTTCCCGATCACCCGGTCAAATAGGCCCGATACGCTGGTATAAAGCGCAGAAAACTGCGATTTGCCCGATATGACCGGCGTGTTACCATGCGCGCCGGTCTATTTTATCTCGGGGAGAGAAACAATGGAGGACGCGCCGAAACGCGGCGCCGGGCACTGGCAGTGGCTGTTGCTGCTGCCCTTCGTCGCCCTGCTCTGGGTACCCTTCTATAACGACGCCGAACCGTCGTTCGGCGGATTTCCCTTCTTCTACTGGTACCAGTTCCTGTGGGTGCCGCTGACCTCGCTGATCATCTTGGTGGTCTATCGGAGGATCAAATGAGCGGCGGCGATATCAACTGGACGGCGCTGATCGTCTTCATCTTTTTCTTCGCCCTGGTCACCGTGCTCGGCTTCTTCGCCTCGCGCTGGAAGGCCGGCGACCTCTCGCAATTGCATGAATGGGGCTTGGGCGGCCGACGCTTCGGCACCTGGATCACCTGGTTCCTGGTCGGCGGCGACTTCTATACCGCCTATACGGTGATCGCCGTTCCGGCGGTGGTGTTCGCCACCGGTGCTTACGGTTTCTTCGCTCTGCCCTACACGATCATCGTCTATCCGATCGTGTTCACCATCATGCCGCGCCTGTGGTCCGTCGCCCGCAAGCATAATTACGTCACCAGCGCCGACTTCATCGAAGGGCGCTATGGCAATCCGTGGCTGGCGCTGGCGGTGGCCTTCACCGGCATCCTCGCCACCATGCCCTATATCGCCCTCCAGCTGGTCGGCATGCAGGTGGTGATCGGCGGCTTGGGCATCGGCGGCGAAGGGCTGCGCGGCGAGATTCCGCTGGTTATCGCCTTCGTGATTCTGGCGCTCTACACCTATTCCAGCGGCCTGCGGGCGCCGGCGATGATCGCCTTCGTCAAGGACATCATGATCTATATCGTGGTGATCGCGGCGGTGGCGCTGATCCCGCTCAAGCTGGGCGGCTATGCCCATGTGTTCCAAGCCGCTTCCGACGCCTTCGCGGCCAAGGGCGGCGCCACCGGCATCACCCTGAAATCGGCGCAGATGATGCCCTTCGCCACGCTGGCGCTGGGCTCGGCCATGGCGGCCTTCATGTATCCGCACACCATGACCGGCGTGCTGTCGTCCTCCTCGGGCGACGTGGTGCGCAAGAACGCCATGCTGCTGCCGGCCTATACCATCCTGCTCGGCCTGATCGCCATGCTGGGCTATATGGGCATCGCCGCCGGGGTGTCGGTCAAGACCAACACCCAGGTGGTGCCGGCCTTGTTCCAGCTGATCTTCCCCGATTGGTTCGTCGGCTTCTCCTTCGCCGCGATCGCGATCGGCGCCCTGGTGCCGGCTGCGATCATGTCGATCGGCGCCGCCAATCTGTTCACCCGCAACATCTGGCGTCCCTTCTTCAACCGGACCATGAGCCCGCAAGGAGAGGCGGCCACCGCCAAGCTGGTCTCGCTGGTCGTAAAATTCGGCGCGCTGGCCTTCATCCTGTCGGGTGAGACCAAGTTCGCCATCGACCTGCAGCTGCTGGGCGGTGTCTGGATCATCCAGACCTTCCCGGCTGTCGTTCTGGGCCTCTACCGCACGCGCTTCAACAGCTGGGCGCTGCTGGCGGGCTGGGCGGTCGGCATGGCGGTCGGCACCTGGCTGGCCTATTCGTCGGGCACGCCCAAGCCGGTCTATCCGGTCACGATCGGCGACACCACCTATTCGGTCTATATCGGCATTCTCGCCGGCGGGCTGAATTTCGTCCTGTCGGTGGTGCTGTCCTTCATCCTGCGCGCGATGGGCGGGGTGGAAAACAAGGACCAGACGGTTGCCGCCGATTACGAGCTGACCAAGCCGGCCTGATCGAAAGCGTCGGAACGAGAAGCGGCCGGACGGGACACCGTCCGGCCGTTTTCAGGGGGCGGCCGGACCCTACCTGGCGATAACGCTGCTTATCTCACTGGGTATGCAGGTATAGTTCATCTCATTGTGGTATATATTATACCCAAATGAAACCAGTCGTTCGCCAAGTCTCTTGGCGTCCACCTTCAGGTATTCGATATGAATGATCGGGCGGCATCTCAAGATGGTATTTTTGGCTCCGTCGAGAAACTTCATTTCCATACCTTCAATGTCGACTTTCAACAGATCAAGTCTCTCGAAATTAAACCGATCCAAGGTAGTAAGACCGACTGTTTCCGCTGAATTTTTCTCATAGCGGCGCATTTGCTCGAGCGGCTCGTTCTGTCTGTCGCCAAATTCGACGCTGCCGAAATTCATCGGCTTGAAATAATCGAATTGCGGGCAGTCGATGACACCAGTCTGGTCGCCCAGTGCCACATTGTGACAGATCACATTGGTCAGGGCGTTCAGCGCCACGCTGCCGCACAGCATATTATAGATCAGGCGCTGCGGTTCGAAGGCGTGAACACGCCCAAGGGGGCCGACCACGGCCGCGCTGGCCAGCGCATAGGTTCCGAAATTGGCACCGGCATCGACCATGACGGCATTGGCCGGCCGTTGCCGCAGCAATCCCATCAGCACCATGATCTCATCATGATCGATTGCTTTGCCGGTCTTGATCAGCGCATTGGCTTGATTGATGTCGAACCGGTTGACGATCATTTGCCCATACTCTGTCGGGACGACGATGCTGAAGGACGTCACGGCTCAATTTCCTTCATTGAAACTGCCTGGAATAGCGCCGCTCCAACCGCTCCTGCCCCCAAGCCAGCGCGGTCGAGATGATCCAGTAAAGCACCGCGGCGGTGAAATACATGGTGAAGATCTGAAAGGTGCGCGCGGTGATCAGCTGGGCCTGGCGGAACAGTTCCGGCACCTGGATGGTGGCCGCCAGCGAGGTGTCCTTGACCAGGCCGATGAAGCTGTTGCCGAGCGGCGGCAAGGCAACGCGGGCCGCCTGGGGCACGATCACCAGGCGCATGGTCTGGGGCCAGGACAGCCCCAGCGCCCGCGCCGCTTCCCACTGGCCCTTGTCGATCGAGGCGATGGCGGCGCGCAGGATCTCGCCGGTATAGCCCGCGACATTGAGCGACAGGCCGATCAGGGCCGAAGGGATCGGGTCGAGGCGCAGGCCGAATTGGGCCAGGCCGTAATAGATCACGAACAGTTGGACCAGCAGCGGCGTGCCGCGGATGAAGGACACATAGGTCCGCGCGATGCCGCGCAGCAGTTTGCGCGACGACAGGCGCATCAGGGCGATCACGAACCCCAAGCTGAGGCCGAACACCATGCCGCCCAGGCTCAGTTCGACCGTGTATCCGGCCCCCTTCAGCAGAAAGGGCGCCGATTTCACCATCAGATCGAAATCGATCAGATTCACGGGTGTGTCACGTCCCGGGAGAACCATTTCTCCGAGATCGTCTTCATCGTGCCGTCGGCGGTCAGCGCGGCCAAGGCCTGGTCGATCGCCGCCACCAGCTCGCTATTGCCCTTCTTCACCGCCGCCGCCTGACGGGTGTCGGACACCAGCCCCCCGGTTGAAACGATCTGTCCGCCATAGATTTTTTCGACCGAGCCGACGATCAGCCGGTCGTTCAAGATGGCGTCGATGCGCCCGACCAGCAGATCCTGGTTGCGGCTGGCATCATCCTCATAGGTGCGGATATCGGCTTTGGGGGTATGGTCGCGCAGCCATTGCTCGTGATTGGTGCCGAGCAGCACACCGACCTTTTTGCCGGCCAGATCTTCCGGCCCCTTGATGTCCTTGGCCCTGTCCTTGCGGACCAGGATCTGCAGGCCGGAATAGGTATAAGGCTGCGAGAAATCATAGGCCTTCTTGCGCTCGTCCGAGAGGGTGACCTGATTGAACACCACGTCGAACCGGCTGGAGTCGAGCGCTGCCAGGATGCCTTCCCATTTGCTCGGGGTAAATTCCGGCTTGACGCCCATTTTGGCGGCAACAGCCTTGGCGATGTCGACATCGAAACCGACCAGATCGCCTTGCTCGTCCTGATAGCAGAAGGGCGAATAGGTCCCTTCGCAACCGATCCGCAGCACGCCGCGCTGCTTGATGGCGGCGAAGCTGTCCGCCGCCGCCGGCACTGACGCCAGCAGGAGCAAGGCCAGGCCGAACAGATGAAACCTCCTGCTCATTCGCTCTCCCCCCGCATGCGGATCAGCCTCTTATTCAGTCGCCCCGACAGCCAGTCCCCCAGGCTCTGGATGCCCTGCACCAAAAGGATCAGCACGATCACGACGACAACCATAACCTCGAGCTGAAAGCGCTGATAGCCATAACGGATGCCGAGATCGCCCAAACCGCCCCCGCCCACGGCACCCGCCATGGCCGAATAGCCGACCAGATTGACCAGGGTGATGGTGATACCGGCGACGATGCCCGGCCACGCCTCGGGCACCAGCACCTTGGTGACGATCTGCCAGGGCGACGCGCCCATCGCCTGGGCCGCCTCGATCAGGCCGGGATCGACCTCGCGGAGGCTGCTCTCCGCCAGGCGCGCCACGAACGGCACCGCCGCCACCGTCAGCGGCACGATCGCCGCAATGGTGCCGATCGACGTCCCGACCAGGAGGCGGGTCAGCGGGATGATGGCGATCATCAGAATGATGAAGGGTGTCGAGCGAAAGGCGTTGACCGCCATGCCCAAGGTCCGGTTCACCGGCGCGTTGGGCCAGATATGGCCGCGCCCGGTGATCACCAGGATAATGCCGATGGGAACGCCGCCGATGGTCGCGAGCACGCCCGCGACCCCCACCATCAGAAGGGTTTCCCACAGGCCGTCAAGCAACAGCCCGGTCATCATCGGCGACATGGCCGAGAACCTCCGCTTTCAGATTTTGCGCATTGACATGGGCGATGGCGGCGTCGATCGCCTCCTGCTTGCCCACCGCCTCGACGATGATGATGCCAAACGGCAAGCCCTGGATATAATCGACATTGGCCTGGAGAATGTTCAGCACCACGTCGAACTGCCGCACCAGATGGGCGATCACCGGCTCGTTGGCATGCTCGCCCGAGAAGGTGATCCGCAGGATCGGGTTTGACGGCCCCGCCTTGTAGTCGTCCATTTTCCTGGCCAGCCAGTCGGGCAGGTCGCGGTCGATCAGGTCGTGCACCATCAGGCGCGTCACCGGCGCCTTCGGCGCGGTGAAGATGTCGAAGACCGGCCCCTGCTCGACCACCACGCCCCTGTCCAGCACCGCGACCTTGTCGCAGATCGCCTTGATGACCGGCATTTCGTGGGTGATCAGCAGAATGGTCAGGTCCAGCTTGTGGTTGATGTCCTTCAACAGCGCCAGGATCGACTGTGTCGTTTCGGGATCGAGCGCCGAGGTCGCTTCGTCGCACAGCAGCACGGCGGGTTTGGAGGCCAAGGCCCGGGCGATGGCGACGCGCTGCTTCTGGCCGCCCGACAGCTGGGCCGGATAGGCGGTGCGCTTCTCGCTCAACCCGACCAGCTCGAGCAGCGGCAGCACCTCCTGCTCGATCTGGCTTTTGCTCATACCGGTCAGTTCGAGGGGAAAGGCGACATTGTCGAACACGGTGCGCGAGGAGAGCAGGTTGAAATGCTGGAAGATCATGCCGATGCGGCGCCGGGCGTCACGCAAGGCGGCACCCGACAAGGCGGTGATGTCCTGACCGTCGATGACGACGCGCCCGCCGGTCGGGCGTTCCAGCATGTTGATGCAGCGGATCAGCGTGCTCTTGCCGGCGCCCGAGCGGCCGATGATGCCGAAGATCTCGCCCTTCTTCACCGACAGAGACAGATCCTGCAGGACCGCCGTCGCAGCAGCATCGACGTGGTTGCCGCGTGCGAAGCTCTTTTGCAGGCCTTCGATTTCGATCATTGGCGTCCTTGGTCTTAAGAACGAGAGAATTGCGGGAAAGAATCGGACCCTATTGTACCCGCCGGGAACCGTCAATCTTGAATGAATTTCGGCGCGTGCCGCCTGATCGGTTGCAGTCGAGCAATGGCTCTGAGGTGAACCGGATCCGCAGCGCGGTTGTTCCGCTCTGGCTCCTGTCGAAACAAGAGTTTCAACATGAGTCAGAGCGGGCGGGATTTGCGGTACGGCGCTGATCGACAGTGATGATCCCACGCGCTTGATGGACACCAATGATTGCAGTTCGTCGATAGGGGCATGCCGTTTGACGAAAGCCGCCAAACATGGGTGGCAATATTGGCGAAATTGTAGCAAAAGCCGTCACAGGAAAACCACAAAGCCAAGGAATTCTGCGATTTCCAAGAGTTGGCACGCTTCGTGAAATAGAGATCGGCATCCGGGTAAGGCGTCGTGCCGACCCTCCAAGTCACGAAGGAAGTCATCATGTCTCAGTATCGCAGCCTCGATCGCAGCACGCATGCCGCGATCTTCTTCGCCAGCCTTTTGATCGCCACCATGATCTTCGGTTCGGTGACGACGGTGTTCGGTCATTTCGCCCAGCCCACGCTGGTCAGCGATCAGATCGAGGAAGTGGTGGTCCAGGGCTAACGGCGTCCCGGCTTCGGGATGATCTCAGGGGAACGACGATGAACATGACCACCCTCAAGACCGAGTGGCAGAAGGACTTTCCGGCGCGGGGCGACACCCGCGCCCAGGAAAGCTGGTTGCGACGCCGGCGCTGGTGGATCGCCGGCCTGCTGGGTCTGGCGGTTGCCGGCGGCGGAGCTTACGTCGCGATGCAGCCCAAGCCCGCTGCCCCGGTCGCCGGGACTGTCGCGTCCGCCCTCACCGTCACCGTCGCCCCGGTGCAGAACGGCACCGTGCCGCGCACCCTGATGATAACCGGCTCGCTGGCCGCCTTCGACGAACTGCCGATCGGCACCGAAACCGAAGGGCTGGCCATCTCCGAGGTGCTGGTCGAGATCGGCGATCACGTCAAGCAGGGCCAGGTGCTGGTCCGCTTCAACAATTCGGTCCTCAAGGCTCAGCTGCAGCAGGCCCAGGCCTCGCTCAACGAGGCCGAAGCCAATGCGGTCGAGGCGCGCGCCAATTGGAAGCGCGCCGACGAGCTGGTGAAAAGCGGCTGGATGAGCGGTCAGGACCACGATAATCGCCGCGCCGTCGCCGCCACCATGGAAGCCCGCGTCGGTGTCGCCCAGGCCAATCTTGCCTTGGCTGAAGCCAAGCTGCGCCAAGCTGAGGTTCGCGCCCCCGCCGACGGCACCATTTCGTCGCGCACCGCCCGGGTCGGCGCCGTGCTGTCGGCCGGCGGAGCCGAACTGTTTCGCATGATCCGCAATGATCGCATCGAGCTGGTCGCCGAACTGCCCGAGGCCGATCTGGCCCTGGTCAAGGCCGGCCAGCCCATCTCGCTGCATGTCGACGGCGCCGCCGATCCGGCCGCCACCGCCAAAGGCACCGTGCGCCTGGTCGAACCGACCGTCGACCAGAAGACCCGTATCGGCCGCGTCCGCATCGATGTCGAGCGCAATGCCAGCACCCTGCCCGGCATGTTCGTCAGCGGCCTGGTGACGCTGGGCCAGACCGACGCGCTGGTGGTCCCCGAGAAATCGGTGATCTACCAGAATGGCGAGCCGCATGTGATGGTGGTCAGCACCGATGGCAATGCGGAGTCGCGCGCCGTGACGCTGGGTCCGCGCAACGCCAATTCGATCGCCATCCTGTCCGGCGTCACCGCCGGCGAGCAGGTCGCCCTGCGCGGCGCCACCTATCTCAAGAGCGGCGACCACGTCACCATCGTCGAGAATGACGCGGCGGCCAACCTCGCCGCCCCCACCGAGAAGAAGTGAGGCCGGTCATGGCTAACGCAAACATCTCGGGCCTGGCGATCCGCCATCCCATCCCGCCCATCGTGCTGTTCGCCGTGCTGATGGTGGCGGGCATCGCCGCCTATTTCAGCCTCGACGTCGCCGGCGATCCGGACATCGATTTTCCGGTGGTGATCGTCTCGGTGTCGCGCCCCGGCGCTACCCCGACCGATCTCGAAACCCAGGTCACCAAGAAGGTCGAGAACGCGATCGGCAATATCACCGGCCTCGACCATGTCACTTCGACGGTGATCGACGGCCAATCGACCACCCAATTGGAATTCAGGATCGGCTACAACACCGACCGCGCCGTCAATGACGTGCGCGACGCGGTGGCGCGCATCCGTCCTGAATTGCCCAACGACATCTACGAGCCGCAGATTTCGCGCGTCGATTTCGCCGGCGGCGAGATCCTGACCTACAATATCAGCTCGCCCCAGCGTTCGATCCAGGATCTGTCCTGGCTGATCGACAACGATATCAGCCGCACGCTCAGCCACGTGCCCGGCGTCGGCAAGGTGGAGCGCATCGGCGGGCTGGACCGCGAGATCCGCATCAATCTCAATCCCGATCGCCTGATGGCGGTCGGCATCACCGCCGAGGAGGTCAACGAACAGCTGCGCGCCCTCAATCTCGACCTGCCGGGCGGCCGCGGCGCCGTCGGCCGGGCCGAGCAATCGATCCGCACCCTGGGGTCGGCCCGCACCGTCGAGCAGCTGGCCGAGGCCGAGATCTCGATCCCCAATGGCGGCCGCGTGCGGCTGAAGACCCTGGGCGACGTGGTCGACGGCACCTCCGAACTGCGCGCCGTGTCGCGCCTGGACGGCAAGCCGTCTCTTGGCTTTTCCCTCAGCCGCGCCCCCAATTCCTCCGAGGTTCGCGTCGCCGATGGCGTGGCCAAGGCGATTCCCGAGCTGGAAAAGGAATTCCCCGACGTCAAGTTCGACCTGGTGCTCGACAATGTCCAATACACGCGGGAGAGCTTCTACGCCTCGGTCGAGGCGCTGGGAATCGGTACGGCGCTGGCGGTGCTGGTGGTGTGGTGGTTCCTGCGCGACGCCCGCGCCACGCTGATCTCCTCGGTCGCCATGCCGCTCTCGACGGTGCCGACCTTTCTGGCGATGAAATGGCTGGGCTTCTCGCTCAACGGCATCACTATGCTGGCCCTGGCGCTGGTGGTCGGCATCCTGGTCGATGACGCGATCGTGGAAATCGAGAACATCGTCCGCCATATCCGCATGGGCAAGCGTCCCTTCCAGGCGGCGATCGAGGCCGCTGACGAAATCGGCCTGGCCGTGGTGGCGACCACCATGACCATCGTCGCCGTGTTCGTCCCGGTCTCCTTCATGCCCGGCGTGCCGGGCCAGTATTTCCGGTCCTTCGGCATCACGGTGGCGGTGGCGGTGCTGTTCTCGCTGCTGGTGGCGCGCCTGATCACGCCTTTGATGGCCGCCTATCTGCTGAAGCCGAACCAGAAGGAAGAGCATGCCGATCCGGCCTGGATGAGCCGCTATCTCTCGATCCTCAATTGGTGTCTGCATCACCGCAAATGGGCGATGCTGGGCGGCGTGGCGGTGTTTGCCGCGACAATCGGGGCCGCGATGATGCTGCCGTCCGGCTTCATGCCCGATATCGACCGCGGCCAATCCTCCATCACGGTCGATTTCCCGCCCGGCGCGACCGTTCAGGACACCGACGACACCTATGTGCAGGCGACGGCGCTGCTGAAGGCGCGGCCCGAGGTCAAAACCGTGTGGGCCCGCACCTCCCGATGCTGCGGCACCTCGAAGGGCTTCATCTTCGTGACGCTGACCGACAAGAGCACGCGCATGTCGCAGAAGAAGTTCGAGGGCGAGATGGCCCCCATTCTCAAGCAGCTGCCCGGCGTGCATATCGGCTTCCAGTCGAGTGGCTGGGGCGACAAGGACATCTCGATCTATCTGACCTCGAACGATGGCGATCTGCTGGAACACACCGCCGACGCCCTCCGCGCCCAGATGGCCGAATTGCCCTTCCTCAGCGGCGTCGCCACCACGACCTCGATGCAACGCCCGGAAATCCTGATCAAGCCACGCCTCGACATCGCCGCCGAGCAGGGCGTTTCGGTCAGCTCGATCGGTCAGGTCGCCAAGATCGCCACCCTGGGCAACATCGATACCAATGTCGCCAAGTTCAACCTGCCCGACCGCCAGGTGCCGATCCGCGTCCAGCTCGACCCGCAATGGCGCGGCGACATGGGGGTGATCGCCAACCTGCGGGTGCGCAACCTCAATGGCCAGCTCTTGCCGCTGACCTCCGTGGCCGACATCACCATGGGCTCCTCCGCCGCGACCATCGACCGCTTCGACCGGGCCCGCAAGGTCGCGGTGCAGGCCGATCTGCGCGGCAAGGAGCTGGGCGATGCGATGAAGATCATCAATGAGTTGCCGGCCCTGAAAAATCTGCCCTCGGGCATCAGCCGTCCCAATTACGGCGCCTCCGAGCAGATGCAGATCATGTTCGTCGGCTTCGCCGTGGCGCTGATCACCGGCATTCTGTTGAACCTGGCCGTGCTGACCCTGCTGTTCCGCAACGTGTTCCAGCCCTTGACCATCATGTCGGCCCTGCCGCTGTCCTTCGGCGGCGCGTTCGCCGCCCTGCTGGCGGTGCATATGTCGCTGTCGCTGCCGGCGCTGATCGGCATCATCATGTTGATGGGAATCGTGACCAAGAACTCGATCCTGCTGGTCGAGTACGCGATCATGGCGCGGCGCGAGCGCGGCTTTGGCCGCTTCGAGGCGCTGATGGATGCGGGGGCCAAGCGGGCGCGGCCGATCCTCATGACCACCATTGCCATGGTGGCCGGCATGGCGCCGATCGCCGCGGGCCTCGGCAACGACGCCGAGTTCCGTCAACCGATGGCGGTGGCGGTGATCGGCGGGCTGATCGCCTCGACCCTGCTGTCGTTGGTGTTCGTGCCGGTGACCTTCACCCTGGTCGATGACATCCAGCAATGGCTGGCGCCGAAATTCGGCCGTCTGCTGACGCCGCAGGACGATGCAACCGCCAAGCAGGCGCCGCCCCATCCGGCCGAATAGCCGGACAGGCGCTCTAGCTATTTGTTTAGAGGCGGATTCAGCTTTTAGGGGGAATCGCGCAGCGATTCCCCCTAAAAGCATCCGGCTCTAGCAGCCGCTTTCGGTTATTCGCCGAGGGCGGCTCTGCGGTTTTCCTCGGGAAGGCTCGGCATATCTTCGCCCATCTGCGAATTGCGCAGCGAGATCAGGAGCGCAGCGAACACCTGACGGATCAGGTTGGACGCCTCCTTGGCATCCTGTTCTTCGGTCAGGCAGTAATCGGCGAAGGCGAGCTTGTCGAGCGCGTCGGCGGTAGTGAAGATCTGGCTGCCGATCAGCTTCTCATAGATCCGGTCCATTTCCGCCTGCTGGAAGGACGGCCGATCGTCACTGCCGATCTGGTAGAGATCGATTTCACGCAAAAGCTTGTAGCGGCTGGTAAGCGGAGTCGCGTCAATCATCGTGTCCCGGCTGGTTCTATAATCCCCGGCAGCTATCTTACGACGCTTCGATTGAAACAACTATGTATATTTTGTTAACAAGTCTCGTTTGGGTTGCAGGCCCGTTCCGCCTGCTCAGCCGCCTCTCAAGGCGTCGAGAATAGCGACGAAATGGCGATTGGTATCGAAGCGGGCCTCGCCGGTGGTCCACCCCAGACGCACCAGCACGGCGCGCTCGGACGGAATGATCGCCACGACCTGGCCGTTATGCCCCTCTGCCATGAACAGATCGGCCGGGCAGTCGGGCAGCCGCAATGCGTCGCCGTCGATGCCATCGCTGTTGAGCCAGAACTGCAGCCCATAAGCGACCGGCTTGCCATCGGCGAGTTGGACGGGCCTTCGCGTCTGCGCCGCCCAATCCTTGCTGAACAGCCTTTGCCAGCCGGCCTGCCCTTCGTCGACATAAAGTTGGCCGAACCGGGCCCAATCGCGCGCCGTCATGTAGAGATAGGAGCTGCCGACCGGACTGCCGCTCGCGTCGGGCTCGAAGATAGCGCTGGTCATGCCGGCAGACTCGAACAGGTGCGTCCGCATGTAATTATAGGCGCCCGCCGTGCTGCCGCCGGCGGCGGCGAAGATCAGGCGGCTGACGATGTCGGTGGTGCCCGAAGAATAACGCCACTCGGCGCCCGGCTTATGGTCGAGCGACCGGGTGGCGGCATAGGCGCCCATATCCTCCTCGCGATACAGCATCGCGGTCGAATCATCGCCAGGCAGATAGGTTTCCGTGAAGCGCAGCCCGCTGGTCATGGTCAGCAGTTGGCGCAGCGTGATGGCCTGGCGGCCGTCCGTGGCGTCCTTCCATTCGGGTACCGGCGCCGGCAGGTCGAGGTCAGCCTTGCCGTCCGCCGCCAGCGTGCCGACCAGCGCGGAGGTTACGCTCTTGGCCATCGACCAGCCGAGGAAGCGAGTATCCTTGGAAAAGCCCGGCGCATAGCGCTCGGCGACCAGACGCCCGTCCCGGACCACCAGCAGGGCGCGACTGCCGGTTCCGTCGGAGAACGCGTCATCGAGGGCCTTGCTCAATGCCGGGCTCTCCTGGGTCTGTACCTGATCGCCGGCCGGCCAGGGGGCCGCGCGGTCGCGCATCTCCATGGACACGATCCCTTCGGCCTGCGCCTTCAGCGCGGCCACACCGCCCTTGCCGACCAGCGTGCACCCCAGCCCGGGCCGATAGAGAGCGGTGCGGCTGGCCAGGTGCAGCAGGGCGGCGGTCACCGTCCCGCCCGTGCGATCGACCTCGATGCTGGCATATTTCAGCAGCGGATTGACCGGCAGGATGTCATCGGCCAGCACTTGGCCGGGCTCGCGCCCCATCACGAAAACGCCGCCACACATCAGCTCGGCGGCATAGCCGGCACCGACAGCCGGCGCGTTGACGGCAAAGGCTCCCACAGGGGTGAAATAGAATATTCCGGCGGCGATGCCGGCAAGCGCCACAAACGAGCCGGCGATTATCCACAGGAACTTACGCATCGCCCATTTCCTCAATTTCAAAGCATGCCGTTGATAGACTAGAATATTTAGAGGAATAATGACGGCAGCGGCCGCGTGTGTCAGGAGTTTAATTAGATGGTGCCCCATCCTTACAGTGCCTTGGCTACGCTGCTTGCGCTCGCCGTGTTCCTCTGGACGATCTTTTTGGTCGGCGCCGCCCGCGGCCGCTACGGGATCGCCGCCCCCGCCTGCACCGGCAACGAAAACTTCGAGCGCTACTTCCGTGTCCAGATGAACACACAGGAGCAGCTTCTCCTGCTGCTGCCCGCTCTGTGGCTGTGCGCCATCTGGGTGGGCGAGCTCTATGCCGGTATCGGCGGGCTGGTCTGGTGCATCGGCCGTATCATTTATGTGCTCACCTATCTGCGGGACCCCAAGAGCCGCTCGATCGGTTTCGCCCTGACCATCCTGCCGACCTTCGTGATGATGGTCGCCGACGCGATCCGCGTCGTTCAGTTTATGGTGCTGGGTTGATTTTACGCCGATGAACCTCAAGGAATTGGCGGCGCAACTCAGCCTCTCGAAGGCAACGGTGTCGCGCGCCCTGGCTGGTCATTCCGACATCAGCGTGCAGACCCGCGAGCGGGTCCGCAAGGCTGCCGAAGAAGTTGGCTATATTCCGGCCGCCACCGCCTTGAAGTTGCGCTCGGGCAAGAGCGGTGCCTTTGGCATCGTGCTGCCGCAGGGCACCACGCCATTCGAACACCCCTTTCACAGCGAGCTGATCGGCGGCATGGCCGAGCGTGTCGCGGAATCGGGCCTCGATCTGATCGTGACCGTGCCGCCGCCCCAGGGCGACGAGGTGACGGCGATCCGCCGCCTGGTCGAGGGGCGCCGCGTCGACGGCATCGTCATCACGCGCACAAAGCTGGCCGACGAGCGGGTCGATTATCTGGTGGAGCGCCGCTTCCCCTTCGTCACCTTTGGCCGCACGCCCTTTGCGGACCGCCATCCCTGGCTCGACATAGACGGCCATTCCGCTGCCATCGCCGCGACGCGCCGGCTGATCGGTTTGGGCCATCGTCAGATCGCCCATGTCGGGGCGCCGTCCTTGTTCATGTATGCGGCCCATCGCCGCACCGGCTATCACAAGGCGATGATCGAGGCAGGGCTGGCGCTCGACCCCGCCCTGGAACTGGTGGCCGATCTGGATGGCGAGTTCGCCGTCGAGCCGGTCGCCGCATTGCTGTCGACCCGCCCAGATGTCAGCGCGCTGCTGTGCGACAGCGACGCGATGGCGATGAGCGCATTGAAGGCTGTGCGCCGGATCGGCAAGCAGCCCGGCCGCGACATCTCGGTGGTGGGGTATGGCGACATGCCGTTCGCCGCCCAGGCCGAACCGGCCTTGACCACCAGCGGCTTTCGCGTGCGCGCGGCGGGCCGCCGGGTGGTCGAGATGCTGATGCGCCACCTGCGCGGCGAGCCGCTGGAGACGCTGCAGGAACTGTGGCAGCCGCATTTGCTGGCGCGGCAATCGGACGGACCGACCGCCTGAATTAGGCGGGCCAGCCATGCCGGGAGATGCGCACGCCGCTGGGGACCCCATCTCCCCAGCGGCGTCACTCCCTCAAAAAGCTTCGTCGGCCAGCCGGTCGATCAGCGCGATATACTCGTTCATCGCCTCGTCCTGGGACTTGCCCTGCTGGCCCTCCCACGCCTCATATTTCGCGCGGCCCACCATATCGACGAAACTGGGCTTGTCGCCCTGCACATCGCCCTGTGTTGCCTGCTTATAGAGCGCGTAGATCTTCAGTAAGGTCTGGTTGTCGGGGCGCGTCGTCAAGGTCTTGGATTTGGCGACAGCCTCTTCGAAGCGTTCAGTCAAGCTCACGTTTCATTCTCCCATTGGGCACATAGTTCCCGTTAAGGATACCCTATCTTGATCATTCTCTTCATGGGCGTCTCGGGCAGCGGCAAAACCAGCGTCGGCCAGGCCCTCGCCCAGCGCCTCGACTGCCCCTTCACCGACGCCGATTCGTTTCACTCCGAGGCCAATCGCACCAAGATGGCAGCCGGTATTCCGCTGACCGACGAAGATCGCCTGCCCTGGCTGCGTGCCGTCGGCGCCGCCGTGCGGAGCAGCGCGATCAACAGGAAAGATCATGTTTTCGCCTGCTCCGCCCTCAAGGCCGAGTATCGCCGCATCCTCGATCCGATGGGCGAGTGCAAGCTGGTCTATCTGCGGGGAAGCCAGGAGTTACTGGCGGAAA
>Ga0116226_10002600_pt1 | contig 15768 bp, 7 predicted proteins | sample S1TSphfallax_FD_89692 | JGI IMG/M metagenome (GOLD analysis project Ga0116226, IMG submission 89692) | Host-associated microbial communities from peat moss isolated from Minnesota, USA - S1T2_Fa - Sphagnum fallax MG | ecosystem: Host-associated > Plants > Peat moss > Unclassified | place: USA...
ACCCCGGCGACCTTGGGTGCGGAATCGGTGCCGGCATCCGGCGGCAACCATCGGGACAACGCCTCGACCATTTGGGATCTCAAGAATGGTTTTGGCACGAAGTCGTCCATACCCGCCTCCCGGCAAGCGTCGACCGCCTCGCGCAGCACGTTGGCCGTCATGGCCAGGATCGGCATACGCGGGTGACCCGCCGCGACCTCGGCCGCCCGAATGCGACGCGTGGCCTCCAGACCATCCATGACCGGCATGTTCATGTCCATGAGGACGAGATCGACGCCACCGCGGGCGACCAAATCCACGGCGATGCTGCCGTCTTCGGCCTCGATGACGTCGAGCCCCATGCGCTTCAACGTCATGCCGGCAACCTTGCGATTGACCGCATTGTCGTCCGCTAGCAGTATGCATCCGGCGAAGCGATGATCGGGGGCGACGTCGGGCTTCGGTTCCACGCGCACGGCTCTGGGTTGCGCGAGGCGGCAGCGCATCGTGAATGAAATGCGGGATCCCTCGCCGGGCGTGCTGTGCACTTCGAAGGCGCCGCCCATCAATTCGACCAGGCGCAGGCAAATCGCCAGCCCCAAGCCGGTGCCGCCGAAGCGGCGACTCGTGGAACTATCCGCCTGTGTGTAGGGCTGGAAAAGTTTCGATTGTTGTTCCGGTGTCATCCCGATGCCGGTGTCGAGCACGGCAGTCGTGAGTACGACTTGATCGGGTTCCGCGTGCGCGACCGTGACGTCGATATTGACCTTGCCGGCCACGGTGAACTTGAGCGAGTTGCCCACGAGGTTCGACAATACCTGCCTGAGCCGACTCGGATCGCCGATGACGGCCTGCGGCACGTCCGGCGCGACGTGGCCCTCCAATAGCAGCCCCTTGGCCGACGCACGAGGCGCGAACAAGGCAACCACTTCGTGCACGATTTGTCGTGGGTCGTAGGCAATCGCCTCCAAATCAAGCTTGCCCGCATCCATTTTCGACAGATCGAGTATGTCATTCGAGATGGCAAGCAACGCCCTGCCGGAACTATGAATCGTCTGTACGTAGTCGCGCTGTTCCGCGGTCAACGGCGTATCGAGCAAGAGTTCGCTGATCCCGAGCACGCCGCTCATGGGCGTGCGCACCTCGTGGCTCATGGTGGCCAAAAACTCGCTCTTGGCGCGCGAGGTCGACTCGGCCACGTCGCGCAGCTTGCGCTCCGCTTCGCGCTGGCTAGCGGCGGTTTCCGTGAGTTCCTTGATCAACGAATAGAAACTGCGGGCGAGTTCGCCAATCTCATCTTGCCGCTGAACGAGCCGCGGCGATTGTCCGCCCACATGGCGCCGCAATCGCTCCATGCCGTCGCGAAGCACCAAGAGCGGCCTCACCATGAATGCCGCAAACGCCCAGGCAACCGGGATCACCGCCAGGCACACCACCACGGTAATCCCCCAAAGACGGTGTTCGGCCTGGCTTATCGGCGCATAGACCTCGGTCAGCGGCACCACGGCGATGAGCAGCCAATCGACGGTCTTGAGCGACTTGTAGCTGTACAAACTGCGCTCGCCGGTGCTGGTCGCATCCTCCGCGCTGCCCTCGAAGCCATCAAGCGCGCGCAGCGTGGCGCGCGCACCCGTGCTCGGTCGCGACGTGAAGATCATCTCTTTCTTCGGGTGCGCGAGGAAGACGGGCGTCGCTCCCTTGGAGAGCACGATGAATACCCCGGTTTTTCCGACTTTTGCGCCGGCCAAGGTGCCGAGCAGATTCTTGTTCATGAGCTTGAGCACGCCCACCAGCGCACCGGCGAAGCGGTGCTCCGGCGTCACGATCGGCACCATGATCTCGATGGTGGGCTCACCGTCGGATGCACTTCTCGCCGGTCGGCTGATGAGCGGTTTGAGCGTGGCCTTCAGTCGATCGAAATCGGCACTTTCCGCGGCGCTGCGGCCGGGACGAATCGCCACGGGCGGAAACTCGGCGACGAAGTCGCCGCGAACATCCAAGACCCACAGTTCATCGAACGACGACAGCAACGCTGGCCGACCCGCGAAGTAATCGTGAGTGGCGGCGCGCGAGTCGAGCAACCCGGGCGGCAGTCCCTTGGCGAGGCTCGCCAGCACGTTGACGCTGGACTGCAGTTTTACATCGATATCCGCCGCTGTGCGCGATGCCGTGGCGAACTGCTGATCCGACAACAATTGCACCATGTCCTGCCGGATGAAGTGCATCTGCACCGCGCTCGCCGGTAACAAGATGAGCAGCGTCAGCGCCACCATGCCTATCACGACTTTCGACTTGATGCTGAGCGAGCGCATGGTATCGACGAATCCTACGGCGCCGCTAGTCGTCGACGCTCGACCAGCTGCCATCGGGAGAGCGCATCATGTTTTGCCGGCCGATCTGCATCACGGTGATTCCATCGTTCTCGGCGACGAAATCCGTCTGCGGCAGCGAGTTCACATACGGCTCCAGCGTGACGCCCGCCTTGTCGAATGGATTGTCCGCGATGAACCGGGCCAACAGCTCGCTCACCGCGAGATAACTGGTGGGTTCGTCCACACGGATCTGGGTCCACTGGGCAGAGCGCACGGCATTGACCAGAATCACACCCACCGGAACGCGGGCAATGTCGGGCGTCGGAATTTCGCGGATTCCCGACATCTGTCCGCGGTGACCATGCAGAGCGGCGCCGTGCTCCCCGATGACCATGACGATGGCATGCCGGTGTGAGCGCTGCAGCTCATCGACGAACCGGTTCATGTCCGCGCTGAAGCGCGCAAGGCGCGCACCGTACGCGGACTCGCCGCGGCCGACGCCCACCGGCCGATTGCCGTCGCTCAGGCTGACCGAGTTGTAATACAACGCCACCCGTGCGACGTGACCGGATTCGCGTCGTGCCAGCCAGTGCGACAGTACGGAATAATCGCCGAATACGGGCGAGCCATCCACCGTGCGCTGCGTCATCACGACACCGGTGACGGATTCCGGCGGTTCCGACACGTCGCCGTATTGTTGGACACTGCCAATCGAGCCGTCGGTGCGTGCGTCGTAATTGATGAGCCAGTGCGGCTCGAACCCGGCGCTTTGCAGCGCATCGATGGCCGAGCAATCTGGATCGGGCCGGTCATAGAGTTGATGCTCCGTCGTCTGCCCACAGGTGCCTCGCAGAAAACGGATGGCCGCCGGCGCGCCATAACTGGCGGCCGAATTGAAATGGGACAGCACGATATCGAAGCGGCTGAACAGAGGATCTTGCTCGTGGTGGATGGCCTGCAAGTCATCCCAGGAAAGCGCCGCGACGTGAATGATGAGAATGTCAAAGGGAACGCCGTCGTCGGCCGCCGCCGTGAAGCGCACGCGCTGGTTGCGCTGAGCGTCGTAGAACTGAGTCAGGCGCGCATCGAGCGCTGCAGGTTTCAGGCTGCGCGCATCGAGAGGCTCGCGCGCACCCGACGACTCGAGTGCAAGCGCATGGCGCTCTTCCGCCGGTTCGGCCCGGGCCACGGTGGATGGCACCATGAACCGCGTCGGCGCGACCCCAACCCACAAAATGCCGACGAACACGAACGTACTGAGGCGCAGCTTACGCCGGGCAAGTTCATAGCCTAGACCCATGGCCGGCAATGCGAGGGCCCAGGTCCAGTTCGCCGCGTGATAGACCGCGAGCGCGATGAACACGGGCGTGATCGTCGACAGCGGCGGCAATGGGGCATCGTGATAAAGGAGCAGCAGCCCCAATGGGACCGCGATCAAATTCTTGGCGAAACGCTGTCGTGCATTGCCGGGTGGTAACGCCGTGAAGGCCGCGAACGCCAGATTCAACCACGGATCGAAATCGAGGTCACCGCGCGCGTGCAGCAGCAGCTTGAAAAAAAAATACGCGCTCCAAAGACCCATGATCTATCGCCTCTGAACCCAAGGGAGAAGCCGGTTGTAGATGCTCTCGAAAAGACGCACGTAGCCGGTCGCACCGAAGGAAAACACCTCAGCGAAACTGGCGAGCGGATGGTCCACACCGACATTGCGGTCCCAGTCGCTCCAGGCATCCGGAGAACCGAAGGTGCAGCGCACGTAGTCCTGCTCTTGTGCTATGGAAAGATCCTTGAGGAGAAAACCAATATGTTCGCCCTTGACCACGGCCACTTCGCAGGGGAACACACACTCGCGGCTATCGCTGTGCAGGCTCACGCGTACGACCTGACCGCGCGCCACCGCGAGCGGCTCCTCGGTCGCGACACCCAGCCCGTGCATGGAGAAGTCGATGGTCTTGCAATGGATCGGAGCGGCGCCCTCCGTGAGGTATACACTCGCCGGCATGCGCTTCGGGACCCGGGGCGCCGCGCGAATCTGGCGCGTCTCGGCCGCCACGCCAAGCACGGCGCCCAACAGCGTTAGGTTGAACAAGGTCCAGATCAAGTTGATGGCCACGGTGTCCACCTCGAAAGAGTTCCACCAGATCATGCGTGGAATCGCCAGCAGCGCACCGATGACGTTCAAGAGCACCAGTGCGAGGTACGGCGCGGAGATGCGCCAATCGAAAAACTCGTGCTCGACCAATCCGCCTTTGGCCGTGACGTTGAACTTGCCGAGGCGCGGGTTGATGAGCGCGACGGTGGTCGGCAGCGCGATGTACCAGGAGAGTACGGCTTCATAGGCCTCGTTCCAGAACGAATGACGGAACCGCCCCTGTATGTGCGAATTGGCGAGGCTCGACTGCACCAGATGCGGAATCGCATACAGAGCGATCATCCCGGCCGCGGCATTGATGATATGGAGCTGGAAGTATAGGTACGCGAGCGGCGCGGTCAGGAACACCAGGCGTGGGATACCCGAAAAAAAATGCAGCATCGCGTTCGAGTAACACAGTCTTTGCAGAAAGCCGAGCCCCTTACCGGTGAGCGGATTGTCGAGCCGGAAGATCTGCGCCATGCCGCGCGCCCAGCGAATGCGCTGTCCGATGTGGCCCGACAGACTTTCGGTGGCCAAACCGCCGGCCAGTACTTGCCGCAGATAAGCGGTCGAATAGCCCAAACGATGCAGCTTCAGCGCCGTGTGGGCATCTTCGGTCACGGTCTCGGTGGCGATGCCACCGACCTCGAGCAGAGGCCCGCGCCGCAGTACCGCACAGGAACCACAGAAGAACGTCGAATTCCAAAGATCGTTACCGTCCTGGATCAGTCCGTAGAAAAGGTTGCCTTCATTGGGCACGCGCCGGAACGTGCCCAGATTACGCTCGAACGGATCAGGCGAAAAGAAATGGTGCGGTGTCTGCAGCATCGCGCATTTCGGATCCCGAGCGAACCAGCCCATCGTGGTGGTGAGAAAGGTCCGCACCGGAATGTGATCGCAATCGAATATCGCGACGAATTCACCGTGGGTTTGCGTCAGCGCATGATTCAAATTGCCGGCCTTCGCGTGGGTATTGTTGCTGCGGATGATGTAACCGGCGCCGCAACTCGAGGCGAACTCGCGAAAAGCGGCGCGCTTGCCATCGTCGAGGATATACACCTTGAGCTTGTCGGCCGGCCAATCGATGCTGAGCGCAGCGAGCACGGTGGGCTTGACCACCGAAAGTGCCTCGTTGTAGCTGGGCACGAAGATATCGACGCTGGGCCACGTGTCGCGGTCTAGCGGCAAGGGCACCGGTTTGCGCCGCAGCGGTCGCGCGTTTTGCACGTAGCCCAGCACCATGACGAGCCACGTATAGCACTCGGCGGCGATCAATCCGACACCGAAGAACCATTCGAATCCGCCGTTCAGGCTCGTGGTCTGGGTGAGGCGCCACCAAATGTAGCGCGACGAGGCGACGATCGAGAGCAGCACCATGATGACACCCGGACCGTAGCCGGCGATCTGCCTGCAGGCGAGGGTCAGCAACCATCCCGTGACGGCCAACGTGCATTGTTCGCTCGGCGTGAGCGGGGTGCACGCCGCGGCCACGAGCAGAAACACGAGAAGGGAGATCACCATGCCACGGGTGATCGCACCGGCTCGCACATACGCGCCGCTGATCATCGCGGAGTAATTTTCGATGCCCGAGCCAAGGGCATAGATCACGGGTTCCACGTAGGGAGCGGCCGCCTGCTTCAGCAGGTTCTGCAACGTCGGTGACTGGCGCCGGCGTGCCCGCACATAGTCGTTGGGGTCGGACCAGCGGCCGCGCGGCGGGTCATTCATGACCAGATTCAAGATCCAAGACCGCAAGCTGCGAGGATTCGAGACGCCGAGCCGCGCGGCGAGACTCAAGACCACCGGTTTGATGTTGCGATGCATCCAACGCGGCCAGGGCTGCGCGAGATCGGTGGGCAGAATGAATACGTGCCACAGCCAGCGCGCAAATTCTTGCCCCCAACCCACTTCGAGCGGACGCCCCGGCCGCGTCAGCATGGGAATCCGCCGGAACTGCATGGTCTCGTTGGGGTTCAGCATCGCGACGATGATTCTGCGGCCTCCGGCATCGCAATCACCACACTGAATTGTGTTTGACTTAACACTTCTGCAATTAATCGGTGGGTACACCGGAATTTCTATGGCACAGACGTACTCGGAGGCGAAGAATCAACGAGTCAGGTCGATATGTTCAAGATAGGCATGCAGAACAATAAATTCATTTTGATATGTTTCCTGTTGCTGATCGGACCCGCCGCGCGCGCCGCGGCGCCGGCGGCCACCGTGCACGAATCCACCATTCGCTTCATGGATTTAGTGTCGGGCCCGATCGCGCTGCACGGCGTGCAAGGCATGGCGGGGCTCAATATTGGAGCCAGAAAGGACGAGGCAGTGGTCGGCGCCACCTTGCATCTGCGACTCACCTACTCGCCGTCGCTGTTACCGGATGTATCGCATTTGCGCGTGAGTGTGAACGGCGTCGCAATTGCCGCCGTCGCCTTGCCCAAGACTGAAGCAGGCCACGAAGTCGAGCGCGTCGTCGTGCTCGATCCGCGGTATTTCTCCGACTACAACGAGATCCGCTTCGATCTCATCGGACATTACTCGCTGGAATGCGAGGACCCCGACCATTCCTCGCTCTGGGCAACCATCAGTCCCTTGAGCGATCTGACCCTGACCACTCGTCCGATCGAACTGCGCGACGATTTGGCCGCGCTGCCGGTGCCGTTCTTCGACCAGCGGGACAATCGCCCTTTGATTCTGCCCATGGTGTTCGCCGCCAATCCGTCCCGCGACGCGGTCCGCTCCGCCGGCATCGTGGCCTCGTGGTTCGGCATGCTCGCGGACTATCGAGGTGCCCGTTTCCCCGTCGGCTTCGACATGGTGCCGCCGCAGCACGCATTGGTATTCGCCACCAACGCATCGCTTCCCAAGGCGCTGAACCTAGCGCCGGTGCAGGCCGCCACCATCCGCATGATCGACAGTCCTGCGGACCCGACCGTCAAACTGCTGGTCTTCCAAGGCAAGGACGACGCGCAACTACGTCAAGCCGTGGAAGGCTTCGTGCTCGGCGGAAACGTACTGACGGGCGCGAGCGCGACCGTCACCGCCACCCAGCATGCGCGCCGCCCCGCATACGATGTACCGCGCTGGCTGCGCACCGACCGCCCGGTCAAATTTGGGGAACTCGTCGATGACCCCGGCCAATTGCAGGCGCGCGGCATCGCGCCGCCGCCGCTCAACATGAATCTACGGTTGCCGCCGGATTTGTTCACCTGGAATCGTACCGGCGTGCCCATCGATCTTCACTACCGGTACACAGCGCCCATTGAAAAGGACAACTCGCTGCTGACCGTGACCGTCAACAATCAACTGTTGCACACCTACCGGCTGACTCCGGAAGCGCAGAGCGGCGGCGATGGCCGTTTCACGGTACCCCTCTTGCAGAGCGACTTCTCGCGGCAGAGCCGCGGTCTCGTCATCCCGGCTTTCGAACTGGCGAGCAATAACCAACTGCAGTTCAAGTTCGCCATGGAGTATCACCGCCAGGGATTGTGCAAGGACGTATTCATGGACGACTCGCGCGAGTCGATCGATCCGGATTCGACCATCGACTTGTCGAGCTTTCCCCACTATGCGGCGCTACCGAATCTCGCCTTGTTCGCGCAAGCCGGCTTTCCCTTTACGCGCTTCGCCGATCTGGGCGAAACGGCGATCGTCGTGCCGGATGCAGCCGATCCGGCGGCACTCGAACAGCTTTTCTTCGTGCTCGGGCGTCTCGGACGCCAGACCGGCGCGGTCGCACTCGCCTATCAAATGCTGGATTCACAACAGGCGCTCGCCGCGCAAAACCTCGATTTGCTGGTGTTGAGCTCACCCAAATCGAACGAACTGGTCGCGCATTGGGGCCGGGATTTAGCATTGGTCCTCGATGCCGCGCAACGCGACTATCGAGATACGCCGCGCGCGCCGAACCCGGCAGTCGATTGGCTCCGGGCCGACTCTCGGAACCCAAGCGCGGGACAGACCACGTTGCGCGCCGCCGGCTCGCTCGGTGCCATCATGAGCTTCGAGTCCCCCTTGAGCGCCGGCAGGACCGTGGTCGCGCTGCTCGGCACCGACGCCGGTGCTACCGCATCGCTCAGCGCCGCCCTGGGGGATGACAGCAAGGTGCCGCTCATCCGCGGCGACTTGACCATCGTGCGCGGCTCCCAGGTCGAGAGTCACCAAGGAACAAGTCAGTACTTCGTCGGTTCCTTGAGCTGGTGGCAGTGGTTGTGGTTTCATTTTTCGCGTCATTCTTTGCTGCTCACGTTCGCGTGCCTTGCGACCGCCATTGTCGCGGCGCTGTTGATCTATGGCTGGCTGCAGCGACTCGCAGCGCGGCGCCTTGAACCGCGCTCCGCGGATTGATCGGCATGGCACCGGCTCCTCGCCGCGCGCGCACCGCGGCATCGCGGTGGCTGCTCGGCCTGTCGCTGCTGGTCACGGCGGTGTCGTTCGCCACGGCGGCCCGCGCCGCCATGGATGAATGCGCTTGGCCGGCATGGCAACGCTTCAAGGCACTGTATGTCAGCGATGACGGCCGCGTGGTCGACGCCAGCACGCCGCAGCACATCACCGTGTCGGAAGGACAGGCCTACGCACTGACTTTCGCGCTCATCGCCAACGATCCGGCGGCGTTCGCCAACATTCTCGCCTGGACGCAGAACAACTTGGCCCGCGGCAGCATCGCGAGCGCGCTACCGGCTTGGAAATGGGGACGAGCGGCCGACGGCCAGTGGACCGTCCTTGATGTCAATTCCGCATCGGATGCCGATCTGTGGCTCTCGTATGCGCTTAGCGAGGCCGGCCGACTATGGAAGCGGCCTGAGTACACGGCGCTGGCCAGGGCGGTTTCGGATCGCATCTTGACCGACGAGGTCGCGCTGATCCCAGGACTCGGGCCGACACTGCTGCCGGGTCCACAGGGTTTCGTGAAGGACGAGGTGTGGCGCTTGAATGCCAGCTATCTGCCCATCCAGGTGCTGCGAGTCGTCGGCAAACAGGGGGGTAATGCGTTGTGGGACGACGTCCTCAAATCGTCGCTGCAAGTGATCTTGGCGTCCGCGCCCCGGGGGTATGCCGCCGATTGGATTGGTTATCGCCAGTCCGAGGGATTCATCACCGACACGGTCACGAGCGGCGTGGGAAGTTACGACGCCATCCGAGTCTATCTATGGGCGGGCATGTTGCCGGATACCGATTCATTCGCGAAGACCCTCGACGCTCAGCTGCGGCCGATGCGGTCGTTCGCACTGCAGCATGCAGTGCCGCCGGAATCGGTCGACACCGCCACCCTGGCTTCGCGCGGCGAAGGATTGCCGGGTTTCTCGGCTGCGCTCGTTCCGCTCATGAGCCACGCGGTGCCAGGCGCGCATGGGCCGCAAAGCACGGCCGCACAGAGCTACCGAGAACGTGCGGAATCGTTGGCCCTCAAGAGTGATCAGCATTACTACAGCGATGCGCTGACCTTATTCGGGCTGGGCTTCAGCGACGGTCGGTTCCGGTTCGACCGCAACGGTCACCTCGAGCCCCGCTGGAACGCGCCGTGCCACGCCCCTTGATGGTGGTCTGCGGCATGCTGCTCAGCATGTCGATCGGGGCGAAGAGCATGGAATGGCCGGACGCCAATCGGCTGCTGCTGCATAGCGCACGCCTGTGGGAGGCACGCCAGCGCGGCGACTTGGCGCAACTGGCCCTCAAGAAATTGGTGGCGGCCCGTCCTGACTCGGCGCAAGCACTGCTCGAATTGGGTGAACTGGACTTGCGGATCCGTGATTATCAAGATGCGGCGCTGGTGATGGATCAGCTCGTTCAACGCTGCGCCGGCAGCGCGACCGAGCGCACCTTCGCGCTGGAGTATCGGATAGCGACCCGCGACCGCGTGCAGCTTGCTTCGATTCGCCGCCTCATCGAGCTTAAGCGCACGGCCGAAGCGCGCGCCGCGCTCGACCGGTTGTTCGCGGGCAGCGTGCCCACGGGTGCCCTCGGCATCGAATACTATGAGCTCCTGGCGCAGACGCCCAACGGCTGGACGCGCGCCTCATTGGGCCTTACCCGCTTGGCCGAGCAGCACCCCGACGATCCACGCTACCAGCTGGCACTGGCCCGGCACTGGCTGCAACATCCGGCAAGCGCGGCGTCGGCCCTCAACATCCTGAACCAACTCGCCCCGCGCGACGATGTGAATCGCACCGAGGTGGCGCAGCTCTTGGCCGACAGTCGGCGCGAGGTGGGTCGTCAGCGGCGCGCGGACCAGGATCATCGCGCGGATCAAGACGATCAGCTCCTGGTCTCCACGCCCTCGGTGGCGCAATTGGCGCTGCTCCAGGCGCATCTCGCGCGCGAGTTGCCGGAGCAAGCCGGTGCGTGGCTCGAGCGCAGCCGCGCGTCGCTCGCTGCCGGCATGACCGACCGCGCAACGCTCGAACTGCGCGCCGCATTCGCCTTTGTGCGCGGTCCGGTCGAGGCCACCGTGCCGGTGGCGCAGGCCTTGGAATCGCAAGGCGCGTGGGAAGAAGCCGGGGAGCTGCTCGACAGTGCCATCGGCCTCGATTCGAAATCGGATTGGCTGTTCGACACGCACGTGCGCTGGCTGATCGCGCATGGACGACCCGGGCAGGCCGTGACCCTGTTGCAGAGCCGCGCGCTCGGCGGCCAGTTTGATGCTCTGGCTCGCGACACCCTGTTGGCGAGCGCGTTCGACGCGCGTGCCAGCACGGAGGCGGCGGACGGCAACGTGGATACAGCCATGGGCGACCTCGAGGCATCCGTCAGACTCGCGCCGCGAGATCCGTGGACGCGCTTTCGGCTCGCGAATCTCTACAGCGCGCGCGGCGATGTCGTACGCGGCCGCGCGGTCATGAACGATGGCGCGCGACTCGCGCCCGCCGATCCCGAGATGCGTTATGCGCAGGGTTTATATCTCGCGAGCCTAGAAGATTATGTGGCCGCGTTGGCCGCCGTGGACAGCATCGCCGTCGGCAACCGGACGGCCAACCTCGACGCTTTACATGACCGTGCTCGCGTCGCGTTGGCGCGGGTGAAGGCACGGCGACTCGAGGAATCGGGAGACATCGACGGCGCGCGCGCGGCGCTGCTCGACGTCGATTCGATCGCCGGCCGCGGCGTCGATCGGGCCGCCGACCTCGCCTATGCCTGGATCGAAATCGGTTCGCCCGAACACGGCATCGCCTTGCTCGAGCCATATTACGCCGCCTCGGGCGCGACCGATCCGCACGTGCTGCTGACCTGGGCGCACGTACTCGACAGCGCCGAGGACACCGATAGGCTGCAAGCCGCGCTAGCGCGGCTGGCCGGCGCGGGCGCAGGATCCGCGGGATCCCTCAGCTCGGGGTCCCTCAGCGCGTCCGAACGCCAAGAGGTCGCACAGCTGCAAAGGTCACTCGATTTGCGGATCATTCGTGCGCTCGTTCAACAGCGTCGGTTCGACGAAGCGGCACGCCGCCTCGACGCACTGCTGGCGCAGTATCCAGCGGACTCGCACCTCTGGTTGCTGGCCGCCGAAACAGCTCGTGAGCTGCGCGACTTCGCGGCCGCCCGGGATTATTTCGCGCGCGCCGAAGGCGCCGCCGACCCGGCTACCGCCGCCACGGCGAAGCGCGCGCGCGAGGAAATCGAGGGGCGGCTGGATGCCGGGATGACGGCGGGGCTGGTCGTGCGACATCAGCCGGGCGAGGCAGGCGAATCGCAGCTCGACGTGGTGACGTTGCCCACCTCGTGGGTGATGCCGCTCGATTACGAGCGACGCCTGACGGCGCGCGCCGATGCGGTCACGGTGGATGCGGGCAGAGCGGGTTCGAATGCCCTGCTCGGCACCATTCAGGCGGCCGGCGCACCCGCCGCACAGCGTTACGTCAATGGCGAGCAATCCGGCATGAGCGTGGGCATTGGATTGCGGACCGATTCGCTGACCGCGGACGTGGGCACGACGCCGCTCGGTTTTCTGTTGACCAATGTGGTGGGCGGCATCGACTGGACTCCGCATTGGAATACGGCCGACCTCACGTTCGGCCTGGCACGACGGGCCGTGACCAACAGCGAACTGTCGTTCGCCGGTCTCAAGGACCCGGTCACCGGCACGGCCTGGGGCGGCGTGGTTCAAACAGGGCCCCACGCGGGAGTCGGATTGTATCGCGATCGGTACAGCATCTCGGGCAGCCTCGAGTACGATGAGCTGACCGGAACTCATGTACCCGACAATCAATTCCTCGGCGCCCACATCGGGACCGACTGGAAGTTTCTGTCACGGGTGGGGATGACGGCGAATGCCGGATTGACGCTGGATTATTGGAACTACGCGCACAACTTATCGAACTATACGTTCGGTAACGGCGGCTACTATAGTCCGCAGTCGTACACGAGCCTGGCCGTACCGGTGGAACTCAACGGGTCGACGCGCGGATGGAATTACCGGCTGCGCGTCTCACCGTCGTACACACTGCGCGATCTGCAACCGAGCGCCTTCTATCCGAATGACGACGCGTTGCAGGCCGCGGCCCTACACGCCGCATTGCCGGTGGGATATGCGCGCGCGTACTTTCCATCGAACCGCAGCAACTCCATCGGCATTTACGCGCTCGCGGCCACCGAACGCGAAGTCACTCGAGGACTGGTATTGGGTGCCATGCTGGAAATCGACCGGACCGATTACTATCATCCGACCACTTTGGCGGTGTATCTACGCCATGCCTTCGGGCAGGCGAAGACGCATGCCACCTACCCCGTACAGCCCATTCGCCCTTACAACCCTTGATGGGATCGAGAAGCGACGCTGGGCTCGAAGCGCCTCAGGGAACCACCACCTGACGCACGGCCTCACCGTCCGCGAGCGTGTCGAACGCCGCGTTGATGTCGTCGAGCCGCAGCTGCGCCGACAGCAGCCGGTCCACCGGCAGGCGACCGTCGTGAAACCATTCGATGTAGCGCGGGATGTCGCGCTGCGGATCACAGCCGCCGAGATAGCTGCCCTTGATGGTTCGCTCTTCCGCCACGATGCTGACTTGGGACACGGTGAACTGCGCGGACGGCGGCGCCAAGCCCGCGGTCACGGTCGTGCCGCCGCGCCGCGTGATCTTGTAGGCAGAATCGAGCGCCCGGACCGAGCCCGCCATTTCGAAAGCCACGTCGACTCCGCCGCGGGTGAGGTCACGGACCGATTCGACCCACGCCGGATCCTTGGCGTTGAACCCATGGGTGGCACCCAATTCTCGCGCGAGGGAGAGTTTCGAATCGGCGAGATCCACTGCGATCAACACGCTCGCTTGCATGGCGCGCGCGCCGAGGAGCGCGGCCAGCCCCACTCCACCGAGACCGATGACCGCCACGCGTGCATCGGGTGCGAGCGTGGCCGTGTTGACGACCGCACCCACGCCGGTAATGACGGCGCAGCCGAAAACCGCGGCTTGTGCGAACGGCAGGGTCGAATCGATTCGCACCACGGAGTTTCTGGCCACGGTCGCGTACTCGGCGAACGCCGACACGCCCAAATGGTGATTCAATGCCTGTTCGTGAAGGTGCAAACGCCTCGCGCCGGAGAGCAGAGTCCCGGCGGTATTGCTGACGGCGCCGGGTTCACACAAGGCGGGACGTCCGATGCGACAGGGCTCGCATGCGCCGCAGCTTGGGACGAAGGCCGCCACCACATGATCGCCAACCTTGAGATCCGTGACGCCGACGCCCAGTGCTTCGATCACACCGGCGCCTTCGTGGCCCAACACCATGGGCATGGGACGCGGACGCACGCCGTCGATGACGGACAGGTCCGAGTGGCACAAACCGGCCGCGCGCACCGACAACAGCACCTCACCCGCACCCGGCGGATCGAGCTCGACGTCGACGATCGACAGGGGCCGGGACACGGCATACGGACGCGGCAGGCCCATCGCATTCAGCAGTGCAGCGCGGGTCCTCATTTCTCGAGGACGTCCTTCCATTTTTCCTCGAACTTCCACACGTCCTCGAAGCCCACCATCTTGCAAAACTCGGCGAACGAGAACAGCGGCACGTCGGGCGACACGCTGGTGCCGGCGTCTTTTAGATGCCGCAGAGCCGACAGGATCGCCGCATTCGCGGCCAACGCCGTCATCGCCGGAAAAATCGCGCACGCGTAGCCGAGGGCCGCGAGTTCGCGTGCGGTGCGAATCGGTGTGTGCCCGCCGTCAGCCATATTCGCGATCAGCGGTGCATCGATGCTCTTACAAGCCAAGCGCATTTCATCCTCGGACTCCAGGGACTCGAGAAATACGATATCTGCGCCGGCAGCCGCATACGCCTGGCCGCGACGGATGGCCTCGTCGAGGCCGCTCCCGGAACGTGAATCGGTGCGCGCGATGACCAGAAAGTCGCGGCTCTCGCGGGCAGCGACCGCGACCTGAACCTTGGCCACCATCTCCTTCAGGGTGACGACCCGCCGGAACGGCGTATGACCGCATTTCTTCGGAAACTCTTGGTCCTCGATTTGGATCGCGGCGACGCCCGCTCGTTCGTAGCCACGTACCGTGTGGTGCACGTTCAGCAAGCCGCCGAAACCCGTATCGGCATCGGCGATAACCGATGCCGAACATTTGCGCACCACCATCGACACGCGATCGAGCATGTCGGTGTAGGTGGCGAGTCCCGCATCGGGAATACCGAGATACGATGCGGTCAACCAATAGCCGGACGCATAGACCGCATCGAAGCCGACTCGCTCGGCGAGCATGGCGGACATGGCATCGAATACACCGGGTGCCACGAAGAATTCGCGGCTTGTCAATTTGTCCCGTAAGCGGCTGTCTGCCATCGCGTTCCCCCAAAACATGAGGGGCAACACGGTAGCGACGTCAGTACGCAATGTCCAACGGGGCGGCCGAAGATCGGCCCCCGTCGAAGGACGCGCTACCCTGCGAGCGGCGGCCCACGCCGGCGTAGGCCGACACCGAAGGCTGCGCCGACACCACTGAGCAACAGCAAAAACGAGGCGGGCAGAGGCACCGGAGCCGTATCCGACACCTCGAGCCCGATGGGAAACGCCGAGCTAACGGTGTATTGGCCATTGGTTCCGGCATACGCGAAACCGAGGGCCGGCGCCGTGCCGGTAGTGGCCGAACTCTCCAATGGCGCATCGAGACCACGTGTATTCAACGGGGAGCCCACTTGCAGTGCCAACCAATAATCCCCTGTCGCAGTGGGCGTCCAATTCACCGCGGTGGTGTTCCAGCCGTTGGCGGTGAACGTGCCGTTAGCCGAGTACACGGCTGCAGGCCGACTGTTCGCCCTGCTGGTAAAGCCAGTATTCGAGTAGATGTCGAACGTGAAGGTATCGCCGGGCTCACCTACCCCCTGCGTCAAGTAAGCCGA
>Ga0116226_10002601_pt1 | contig 15767 bp, 13 predicted proteins | sample S1TSphfallax_FD_89692 | JGI IMG/M metagenome (GOLD analysis project Ga0116226, IMG submission 89692) | Host-associated microbial communities from peat moss isolated from Minnesota, USA - S1T2_Fa - Sphagnum fallax MG | ecosystem: Host-associated > Plants > Peat moss > Unclassified | place: USA...
AACTACCAGGTTTTAGGTACTTAAATGAAATAGGAGCAGAAAATGAATCTTACAATTCTGCAACATTAAGTGACAAATAGTCACATTTAAAGTTTATGAAATCAATAGTTCAAATAAACTACATGTTTTTATAATGCAAACACTTCAAACTTGCAAAAAGACATACAACTTCAAACTCAAAACACAATCATTGATTCTAGAGGTGGGATGAAGGATTTTGCAATTTCTTTTATAATTTCAAGTGATTATATGAAATTGAGAATCGATGCAAATGTTACCCTCTTTGACTGCATGAGGGCCACCTTTCCATTAACGTTATGGATTTCTTCAAGTTGTGGTTTATGCACAAACGTCTTCCATTCTATGATTTATATATTACACCCCCCCCCCATATGTGGGAGATTGTTAAGTATTGGAGAAAAGAAAAGGAGGAATTTGAACATAGTGTCACTAAGTTCGTTGGCAAAAAAATTTAGTTGCCTATGACAATGAAGGCAATATTTATCCCAATCCAAGATGCTAATCATTGGAGTCTTTTGATTTTGAATGCAAAACATTTGTTTCATTATGATCCTCTCATATCTACATAATGCCATCTTGCTACTTTTTTTGCAAAAGTATGGGCAATTATAGAAAGGAAACTTTACAAGGTCACATGTGTGGAAATGAGCACTTTCAAAATCCAATTGGGTGTGGCTTGATGGTCCACAACAACAATTGTATTGGGAATGCAACTTTTACATTATTAAATTCATACAAAAATTTTGTGACTACATGGCATAAGACCTAGAATCATCCATTGAGGTATGTGCATTTAAGCCCTTAAGTGTAAATCTATTTTCTCTCCATGCACAAGTTTTTTTCCAAATGTACTAAACACAAATTTATGTTGTTATACATGTTTTGTTATAGATGACCCCCACATGGTTTTCGAGGCATGGCGCATTGGCAACTCGAACCACACTAGTGGAAGCATTAGTGTAGACTATACAAAGTTCTAAAGACAGATTTATAGAATGTGTTGTTGATTTGGAAAAACAACATGAGGGCATTGAATGGACTTCTATAGCATCTAGGAGTGGTGTTGCAACTCGAAGAAGAGGTAGAACTTGAAAGCACGTCCATTATGTTTCAAAGTCCTTTAACATTTTTTAGTCTACATGTCCTTATTTATAAGTGTTTCTAGCATTTGTTGTAGTTTGTTAACCATTGGTTATATGGCTTTTCACTATGTTTCTATAGACTTGAATTTATGTAGCAAACATATGTACATAAACATTTAAAATTTATGCAATATTCTAATATTTTCCCTAAATTGTATACCTTTCATTCTTTTTTTGATTTCAAAACATTTAGCATTGTTTCATAGACATAAAAATACACATGTTTGCCCTTGACTTGAACTGTGAATTAGGTGATTGGGTATTACATTCTCTAAAAACATGATGCACAATTGCAAACCAACTAGTTGTTATAACAACAAGTATGTAGATAAGTTTGGTATCAATGAACTTTCTTAAGTAGGCAACCACTACAAAGACTGCCAAAGTAATAAAAACAACATGAACAATAGAACATCATTGTAATATGGTGGTCTATGTGTTTAAGATTGACAAAGTAGGTTCCATAGTTGCAGGTTCAAAACAATGTTAAGCTATTGATGGGAGTATATGTTGAGAATTTGAGGAGGCATAGATTCTTTGTTGGGGGCCCATGTATAGACAATTACTAGGAAATGCACATTTGTCACGAATAGATGCATGGTAAGGCTTAAACAATTGATATTTGCTACTAACAAAGCGGATTTCTACAAGTGTGAACATCCAACTAAATGTGAATAAACCTAGTTGTTTTGTCTTTTAACTTGTGAAAATTAACACCTTTAGGTTCAAGCACACCTTTGTGCCTTTTCAAACTATTATCACCAAGATTCATTGGGAACAAATGTTGGTCATTTGGATGTCCAACCTAGCCAAACTTCATGTAAGCATGTCATGTTGTTTGCCTCTGGTAGCTTTCAATGAAGAGAACAAATGTTGTTGCCAGGGTTGAATTTATATTGTTGTGTTAATACTTTAAGCCACATTAGCTCAATCAAGTTGCTAATGTTGCTTATTTGTTGGAAATCATGATGTTCTGTATCTTGAGAGGTGGGAAAGTCTTGGATCTATGGAAGGTTGTGTTATTCCTTAGGAAGTAAATCTTCCAAAGTTGGCAAGTTTGTTATTAGTTTGTTGCACCCCATGAAAATTACCTATTTCTCGAACAATCGCACCATCAGGAATGGTTGGATGGAGCATTTTGTAAATTTTTATAACATGCTTGCAAATAATTCCTCGTGTTGCAAGTGGATAGTCACATTGCGGCCATTTAGAATTTGGGGCATGTACGATCTAGAACTTGGGTGGATGATTGCAAGATGCCATGAAAACAATGTTAACCCCATAAATCTATAGCAAAACATTGGTGGATGGGATGTCACGGGCCCGAAACATAGCGTTAATGACAATTCCTTCAAATTTTTTGTTCCTGATGTAACCAAAGATCTTGCACTACACACCATACCAGTAGTGAGTAAGGACATCATTGACTAGGTGGTAAATGAACCAATCCATTTGATGCCTTGTAAGTTTTTCTTGTGGAATTATTTTTTTCACTTACGGTTGCTATGAAATGATCCATTGCAAAATTTGTGTCCTACTTTGCATGTGGGTATATTGAGGTTTCCAACACAACACATTTTCACCTTTTACAACCAATGTTCTATAAAATATTGAATGAAAAGCCCTGCGTTGGGAAATTTTGTTGCAAGCATTTCAATTTCTTGTTTTACCCAAAAAAAAGGTCAACATCAATGGGACATCCCCAAGAATACATAGTCCTCCCATGTGTTGATATGATGTTGGATCTTTCTTATGGATTTACAATCTTCCTAACAACATTTTCAGCCCAAGCTTTTCGAACATGCCACAAGCACAATAGAATTTGGACATCTACCCAAACATTCCTACTTTGAAATTAAAATAGAAAATAAAAAGAATAACATGAAATATTGAACACCATAGTAGAGCTACAAGTTTTTACAAAATAAATTATATTATGTGTAATGGTGGGAAGATATGAAACAACTCCCTAAGATTACAATGGCCTTATATAGATAAATGTACAGGGAAACAAAATGACATTTATAATGAATGGAAATGATATGCAAACATTAATAATATTTTGGAAATGGATGCCCCAAACAATAATGAAATAGATGGAATAGGATATAAACATCAATGTACATTGCCATCCAATGACCATGTGCTGAGAGGTAAGGAAGTGACATATCATACCTCAAAACGTTGATTTCAACTTGTGCATTGTCCACAATGATAGTGCTTGGCATCCAGCCACTAGGCATTCATTGTGACAATGCTTTCAATACATGGTCTAGGTCAAACTCTTGAATTTTCCCAATTACTATGAATGCAATTGGTATTCCATTTTGCCATTCATTGAACACCATAATGGTGTACAAAGGGTACTAAAAAATAGAGAAAATATGTTCAAAGTAATTAGTATGAAACCACAATTGTATTCCATGTAGATCAAATTTATGTTATAAAAAGACAGTGTGTTGGAACCAAGATAATGGAGGATGATGACATACCCTGGTTTGATTTGTTCCAAATGTAGCATCAAATGAAAGGCAACTCCCATCTCCAAATTTTTCCATCATTTCCAATTGCCAAGTGGTTTGAATCCTTAATGTGAAAGGGGCTTCATCCTACTTTAATAAATTGAGATCCAAAGGGGCATGTTTAAGATAAAAGAACACCAATTCTACGTTTTCCAAAACCCACATTTTCACATTAATTAGGTCCTTTGGATTTTTTGCCATAATTTATCGGCCTTATTTTTGGCAGGTTTCTAACATTTGATGGTAAGGCAAATGTGTCACAAGTGACAAGCTCATTTTGTTGTGCTTGTTCCTTGACATATGATTTATGACATGTCATGACTTGCGCAAGGGACAACCCTTCCTGAGAAGCTACATAAGGTGTGTTTTCATGGCATCGATTAATTGTGAACCCAATGCATGTCAATATATAATCATAGTTATCCCATGGCAAACCACTCCTTATTTGTTTGTATATTCTACATGGAGGTAGATCAATTGACATAAGCTATGGTCCAAATACGATTATTTAGCAATGAAATACCTTTGACACCCGTGTTTAATTGACATCCTAGATGTTGTGTTCCTTATCCTTGTGCTTTGCATTGATAACGAAATGGATGCATGGATTTTTGTCAACAATTTCTTTCACTTTCATCTCATGGATGCATCATTGACCTTCTTTCGCTTCCATTTTTGTTGCGTAGATAATAGAAGCTTATGCATGTCCTCTAGAAGAACATGGGTTCTATCTCTAGTCCAAAATTATAGGAAAACCTACAAATATAACAACAGTTATGGGAGTGAAATTTGCCAGGGACATTCTTTAAATTATGAAATTGCCATAAAATTCATCATATTGTGATATTTAGAAGGAACATTAGATAGAAATGAAGACATTACATGCCTCAATACATTGAACATCCATAAAATGTTACATTGGAATGAAATGGATGAACTATGCATTTTATAATATGCACCTATAAACAAAAGTAACAAAATTTGTTCTTGGGTGTGTCAATGTGCCTAGGGTAGATGACCTAACGTGGTCTTTTTGTTCTTGTAAACTTGCAAGGGAAATCTAGATTGTTTTGTTCCCCTTCAACAAAATCCTTCAGTCAACTCCATGGTATCATTACAATTTTAGGTCCCCTATACAAACCACGGCCACTTGTGAGATGTGGAGCCACATGAAATCATTTTTTTAAAAAGGTCCAAGAGGAGGATCTTAAACTGTGGCCTTCAATTTATGGAGAAGGTCCTTTTCCTTTGAAGGAACAACATATTCTTGGACATCTCATGTGATTGTTGGATCATCCACTTATACATTGTACTTGGGGCTTGACATTATTTCAAGGATCCCAAGACCATCCAAGTTAACAATGGAATCTGGGTTTTTAACCCTGTCTTTTAATCTTACATCATCTAACACCATTGTATAGCTAAAGCTTGCCATGGATTAAATTCAAACCAAAACCTCTTATGAATGTGAGTATCAAAAAATGAAATTGATACTTGTTTGAATAACATAAACCTCAATTGGAAATGTGGTGTGCATATGGTACTAATGTTTGCAATTTTATGCAAGCTATATGGAAAAAGAACATCGTCTAAATGCTGAAACATGAATAGTAGAAGGAAAGATCTTTTGGAAGAGGTAGTTTGAATTTTGGCAAATGGTCTATAGAGCGCAATGTAATATAAAACAATTACAATGTTAAGAATTTATGGACAAATGCAACTCATATTAAATTCACATTGTAAGCAATTAGTCAACAATGGTTTCTTCTACTTCATTCTCAACTATTTTGAAGATACAATTTTCCAACAAAGCTTATACATACACAAGATGACAATAGATATGAAAAATAGAAGTCTTTGCAAAACACATTGACCTTTTCCAAAGCTTAAACATGTTGACTCCAATTAATGAATTATGAAGCAATACATGGAAATATGATAGTTTCGACTGAAATGTAATGGACCTTGTAGAACAAATTGAATTTTTGCAAGTATATGGCAAGAGACAGCTTCCTTGAGAAAAGTGATGGACCTTTCAAAACACCTAAAACTTTTGTAGAGCTCAAAAACATCTACCCGAATTTTGTCTACAATAAAGGAACATATTATAATCTTGTAACATTCAAAAATGTCGAATACAATTATGTCAAGAATGAAGCTATTCATTGAGGAACAAACCTCAAATGCATTGAAAAACAACAAAAAGTTAATGGTGTAGGGCTACCATAATTTGTGGTGTTTGGTGTGCCATGAAGCTTATCAATCCACATCTAAAATTAGGTAAATTTAAACACCATTTTTAGGTTCAAATTGAAAAGGTTGTTGCTCGTGAAATGCATTGTGCAACTTATCCTTCTGCATTTGAAAAAAAGGAAATGTTAAACATGATCAATGAGTGCCATTTTTTGTAGAACACATACCTTGTTCTGCAAAATGTAGATCATGTTGCTTATATCATAGATGGTGTTGTAGTTGACGATGACCGACAAAGTAAGGTTCGATGACAAATGTGAAATGAGTGTTGACAATGGTTTGCATGGGTGGATGGAGGATAGAAATTGGTGGGTTTGTTTGATGACATGCAAAAAGTGCAGGTGGGGTCACCGAATGACATGGACTTTTGATTCTCCAACCCCTATCCGTATATTGAAAGAATTACTAGTTGTAAATGGAGCTTTGAGAAAAGGGGACAAGGGGTTAGGATTCTTTTTCTTTTTCAAAAGGGTTTTTTTTGGGTGAGGAAGGGAGGATGGGGTAATTCCACCCTTTTCCAAGGGAGGTTTTTTTTTAAGGGATTGGGATAGGTGAATTTTTTTGGGAATGGGGACTAACCCAAAGGGTTGTTTCTTGGGTGGCATGGGAGGGAAAAGTTTGGTTGGATTTCAAGGTAGGAAGGTGGGATTTTCTTAATTTTCCAAGGAATTGGTGGTGTGGGATGGTGTGTTTGGAGAAAATGGATGGGTATATTTTTCTTTTTTCTTTTTTTCTTTTGTGATATGGTGATTTAATGAAGATTTTTTCTCAAGAAAGTATTTTATAAAAACTAATATTTTTTTTTGGGGAATGGAAAAATTTCAACACAAAAATTTCATTTAAAAAATTTAACTAATATATATATATATAACTAAAAACTTAATACATTGAACCAAAAAAGGGAAAAAAAAGAATTTTGATGTTTTTGTATGTCTAAATTGTTTTATGTACATGATAAAAAAAGTTGATGTTTAATAAATAATAATAATTTAAGTGAAATGAAAATAATGGTTAAATAATGGAGAAAATTTTAAGGTTTATGTATTAATATGTTTCAAATCTATTTTGAGATATTTAATGTTCGGGTGTAATAATGAGGTGAATAATTCAAATTCATAAGATACCAAAGGTATTGATGTCTTGTTCATTATTAGGTTGTAATCTAGCCGCCAAACCATGGTTCATGCATCAATATCTATGGTTAATGGTAGATATCTACCATGGTCAAAGTTATTGAAAACCAATAACTAAAATTTATAAAATGTCAAGGGTATTGATGTCTTATTCATTATTAGACCATAATTTAGCTACCAAACCATGGATATGATCCTTTATTGTTAAGTTGAAATTGACCATAGTCAAAATTACTTAAAATTGATATAAAGTAAAAAAAGGTTTAGGTTTAGGTTTAGGTTTAGGGTTTAAGTTAAGTGTTTTGTCCCATATAAATATAACATTGTATGTTTTTTAAAAAATTCTTTCACAACAAAAACAATGTGTTTAGTTTAAGTTTTCACCATTTGTTGATTGTTTTGTTGTTTCCTTTGCAAGTTTGTGTTTCTGCACACACACACACAATTACACATAAAACGGGTGGGGCCTATCTTTGCTAATTTCTGCTACTACAGGTAACGTTGGTGCAAGTGGCCTTTATGGCTCACGTTTGTCAATGCACACCCCCCATAGGGTTTCATCTTGGGCTAGGATCCACCAAGTTAGGTGACGTGCTCCCAAGCTCTTTGATAGATTCAAATGTGAATTTGAAGTGAAAACAACACAAGAGTAAGGAGTTGGGGACACGTTCCTTGACTCGTAGCACTTTGGGGGTAGAGGGGTGTGCTGGAGTTCCGGAATGGGATTAGGAAGAATGACAAGCACTTAATCACTCACACAGACTTGCACAAAACCAAACAAGTTGGTTAGTGCATAATTGGAGCACTTTTGGTGTTAGGACGAGCCATGGGCAAATTCAAATTCTCAAGATTCACCATGGCCCAGACTTGGGGGAAGCCACCACCTTCCCCCTTATAGTATACTCTGTGGCTAGCCACGGGACTAGCACCCAAATGGGAGTCCCGAAATTCCCACAACTAGGACTCCCACGACTTTGGGGGCCCATAACTTTACGTGCAGACCTCCGATTGAGATGAGTTCTAAAGCAAAGTTATAACCCTCGTCAAGAACTTTCCAATGGTATATTGCACGCCCCTTGCACGCAAGGAAATTGGGTTGATTCCCAACTTTTAGTGGTTAAAAGTTAAATTGTCAATTTGACTTTTGGCCTTTCTTTTGGCCCTAACTTATGTTTCTGATGTCCAAATGAATTGTGCAAGCCCATTTTAGACATTTACGTTCCAAGAGCTTTCCAATGGTGTAAATAGCTCTTCAATCCATTGGATTTTGACCCCTTCAATTGCTCTTTGAAGATTTTGGAGTCCATCGAGACTCCAACTCCCAAAATGGAAGCTCCCTTGGCCCTTTCCTTCACTCCCAGGCTTCGCCCTTGGCTCGCAACTTTGCAAGCCCTTACCTTGGTCGCAAGCCCAAGGCTAGTGTTGTGACACTGGGCATGCTGAACAAATTTTGCGCCTTAAAACTAAAACCAATCCAACAATTGCCAGCTTGTAAATATCATGCTCGTACAACGTGGCCACCCTCTACTTCGACCTCCCCTAACCCCTCACCCTCACCCTTGCGAATCCCCCAAAAAATATTTTCCTAGGGAAGTTTATGTTCCCCATCCTAACCATGTGTCCCACCCACCGCATGCATGTTTTGCTCAACATTGCAAAAATCTGTTCAATGTCGCATTTGGTTGTGACTTCTACATTACTCAGTTTCTACCACCATTTCACCCCCAATAGCTCGCACAAAAAGCCCATGTGGATGGCACTGAATTTTCCTACCTGGGCTTGTGTGAGCGCCCATAACTTGCACCTGTAAAGTAGGGGTGATGGGATGCATGCCTTGTAAAAAACCATCTTGTTCCATAACGAAATTTGGCTATTAAACCAGATGGGTTGGAGTTGACCAAATTTGCTAGTCGCCAGCACCCAACAACGGCTCAGCTCCTTCTCTAGATCTCTGAAAGCTAGAACCATGCTCCCCAAATATTAAAAATCCTGGACTTCCCCAATTGCCTCCCCCTGAATAATGGGTGTTGTGACGTTTCCAAGTAGTGCCCTCCCATCTGCCACCCTCCAATCTCCCTTCCTGAATTTTTTTTTTTTTACATCGATCATCAACCCCCACCTCTGTGTAACTGCCTCGAAAACCTGGATGCAATGCTCTGGTTCCCCTTCATCATTAGCCATAATGGCCATATCATCAACATACAAAAGTATGCTAACGATTTCCAACTCGGATATGCCCTCGAAATTCGCCTAGAAGGGCTGGCCTTGCTAATTGAAAAATAAAAACACTTCGGACCTATGGTCAGGGCATTAGAATTGTGCAGATGGCTATTGTATTACAAAATCCAAAAAGATGTTAAACAACAATGGTGCAATATTGCAGCCTTATTAGACCCGCCCCTAATCTCGAAAGGTCGAAATTCCCCCCTAAAGGCCTTGATTATGGCGTTGTTACCCGTATGCAAATCTTGTAAAAGCTCTACCAACTTTGCAGGCACCCCTTGCCACCCTAGGACATACCAAAGTCCATTTCTATTAACGCAATCATATGCCTTTTTTAGGTCAACAAAGCAAGCAAACAAGGGCTACATGTACTCCCTAGACCAATTTGTTAGCTAGTTGATGGTGAACGAGGCATCAAAACAAGACCGACTTGGACGGAAACCCATTTGAGCCTCATTTAGGCGTGTGTCCATTACCACCTGTAACTACCCCAAAAGCACCCATGTATACACCTTGTCGATAATGTCCAGCAAACTAGTCCCCCTATAGTTATCCAAATTGGCCTGGTTGCCGCTTTTGTGAAAGATCACAATTTGGGTTCGCTTCCAATCCTCGGGCGCTTTCCTTGAGTGCCACATCTTGAGAATACGCTCATGGAGGAACATTAGACCCGCTTCCTTTCCAAACTTAAGAAATTTGGTTGTTATTCCATTGCCCCCTGGAGCTTTGTTGTTGTTTAGCCCCTTTCATTGTTATAACTACCTCGCCAAACATGGGCTCAACCACATCAATCCCCAAATCCCCCCTTGGTTTTGGCAGTCAAGCCATGAGCCCAAGCATTGGAATAAAATGGGGGTGAATTTGGATGTAAGGGAGGCTTGGGAAGGGGTCGTAGCTCTTTGGGCTCTGCTTCTGTGGGCAATTTGACAATAGGCGCATAATTGTAAAGCTTGTCAAAGAACACAACACACACCTCCAATTTCTCCTTAGTGCCTTCTACTCATTTCCCTCTACATCCATAATTGTTGCGTGTTCATTGGGGCGCTTACCATTGCAAATGTTCGTGAGTTGTGATATTTGAAAATATGTCTCGCATTCCTTGTGCTTGTGCATGAACCGCTAAACCTAGGTGCCCTCATCTAGGTAAAAAGCCTTTGCATCACACTTGATTGTTGTTGCTACCTGCCTTTTCAATTGTTGAGCCAAGGACTATGAATGGGAGGATTTTGGTAGCTCGTGTTTGGCGCGTAAAAAAACCACTTAGTATCCTCATTCAGTTAGCTTGTGTGTTGGCTATGCTACAATGCAGAGCCCAACACCTACGTTGTTGCCGCCCGGAACACCTCACAACCGACCTCATAATCAATAGACCCTAACCCCCCAATCACTTGAAACCCATTGCACACTACCTCTGTGTACCATTCTTTCACATGTTCATCCTGAAATAGTTGCATGTTGAAATGTCTCTACTTTGTCGTGTTGCCTGTGCAAGGGGCTGCCCTTAAACGTAGCTGCAGCGTGCCACCCAAAAGGTTGTGAGATATCCCATTGTCCGAACACCCAAAATGCACATAATATGTGCGGGCATGTGGGACAAAGCTCAGATGTTGGGCAAAAATGATGATATGATCAATGTAAGTGTCTACCGATGCCTTATTCAAATGGTGCCATGTGATTTTGAGTTGGCACCAGTGCTGAAAGAAGGTGAGCCTCAGGCTGTTTTTCGTGGGAAGATCATCTTTTGTGGGGAAACTATGCCAGTCTATTGTGCCTTTCTAGTTAAAGAAGTCACAACTGACTTGAACATTGAAGTCCCTTAGAATAAGCATCACATCACGAGCAGGGATGCTAGTGACCAGGTCTAAAAGTGTGTCATAAAATTAATCTTTGGCAGCGTCATTAGGATCGATGGCAGTGTGGGCATAGGTAATAATCACCCACAAATGGAAACCCTTCTCCAACAATAATTTAGCTCGTAGTAGACATGGGCCATAGGCCTCCCAACTAAGTAGGTTGGCAACTGCCCTAAGAACCATAGCAAGGGCAACCCCATCGCGATGCACCCCATCCTCATGCCCAAAACACAAGAATAGGTACCCACTAGCCTTAAGCGTAGCTTTTTGGCCGAGCTAGTGTGTCTCATGAATGCCACAGAGGAGGAGTTGACGTAGCTTTAGGATGCTATTGACCAACGCGCTAGCGTAGTCCTCCTTGGTCTCTTGCTCCGCGGGCTTTAGGGTAGTCATTATGAAGGACCCGAACTTGAATCGTTATGAACGTTTTATGAGGCGGAAAGAGATGGCAGGAGGAAGATGAACACAAAATGCCATGGTAGATCCCTTGGTGCCCAAAGGTCCTGTGGGGCGGGCACATTTTCGATCGCATGCCAATTTTGAAACTAAGGATTGTTGTACAAGGGCACATGCCACTATGTCTCCTTGACACGTGTTTTTGCAAGTGTATGTTTTATCATGTGCTTTTGCAACTTTTAGTTTTTCCAAATGTTACTTGATTTGTTTGTTGTCAAATTCATTTTGGTAAGTTTTTTTTTCATTTTTTTACATAATGGCTATCATTCCAATGAAGGAAATTAGATTAGTTGTTGCGCTATATGATTTGAATTTCAGAATTTGAAATGTTGCATTTGAGGTAAAGGTGTTCAATAGGTATGGCACCTTTGATCAAATTGCAAATAGGAGCATGGAAGATCTAGGCTATGCATATTGACGTTGTGATTTGTTGGACATGGCATTTCTGACCACAATCACTTTGAAGGTGAAATCACCTTATATAGAATTGCATGAATAACATTTGCAGAAAAAACATGCTTATGAGGCTGAATTTTTTTGGCATTGAGCCAAAGTCTAAAAGAGGTTTTGAAAAGGGTGACATGCATGTTGTCATCACAATTGAGTCAACAACCATTGTGTCGTTAATTCTTACATTCCAACCTAATTTAATTTTGATGTTTTTTCACATGGATTCCATTATAAAATTTAGTAGTTCTATTCAAAATTGGAGGTTTACCGTTGTTGCTATCATCAACATTGGTGTAAGGGGAATAGAGGATAACAAAGGTGAGAAACAATTATTGATTGTAAATGGAAAAGGTGAATTTGACCAAAATGTTTTTTGTTCTTGGTAATACTTTCAGAATAGACTATGAAAAACATCTTGAAGCATACAATGGAGGCCATTGTGGAATGGTTTTAGTCAAGAATGTGATAACAACAAAAAAATCAATATTTGAAGGCACAACATTACACAATTTTCACAAAGGTTGTGGACAAAGTTACTCAAGCTTGTCTTCTATAGTTACACAACAAATTATCAAGTGCCCAATCTACATTCAAAGAGGTAAATTCCTACCCTTTCTTTTGCATCATTTTTTTCCAAATTTACACATAAAACATCAAATAGAACCTAATATTCATCTCATGATCAATTATAAAATTCTCATGAATTGGGTTGGGCACTTGAATCTCTTTACTACTTAGGTAGGAAAAAGACACAATGTTCAACCTAGATTGTGAAGGATAACCTAGTGACCATTAGGTTGTTTTTTTTTTGCTTGGAGACTTAATGACCACCATGTCTCTAAGCAAAGAAACAAAAAATCTAGTGGCCACCAAATTGCTTGACCTAGTCTGCAAGGGATGATTTAGTGGCCACCATATTGTCCTTTGTAGTTTAACAAAGGATGATGTGGTGGCCACCAAGTCTCCAAGTGAGGAAGGAAAAAAAAAATGATATAATGGCCACCAAATTATCCTTCACAACTTTGCGTGGAATGACCTAGTGGCCACCAAGTCTCGTAGAGAAGAACAAAACAAGATCTGGTGGCCACCAAGTCATCCTTCGCAATCTAGGTTTAAAAATTATTATTATTATTTTTCAACTTAAGTAGCAAGGAGATTTAGGTGCCCAACCCAATCCTCCTCTTCTTAGGGAGATTCTTCTTTTTTTAATAAAAAAGACTCGAATTTAATGTAAATGAAATAAAATTAAAGCAACCATTTGATTCAAGGAGGAGAGAACCGGACATCCACATAAGTTTTTCTACTAAAATGACTTATAGAAAATAAAACTACATTGAGATGACTTTTCTTTAATAGAATTTTGTAAAGAACAAAATATATGTTCTATTGCATTTGATACATATAACAGAATGTTGTTACTAAGAGTGAAAAAATTGTCTTTATATAGCCCAATGGAAAAAAAAAATTGGTAAAAAAATGGGATAAAAAGTTTGGAGTGTGTTTGTTCAAAGAACAACATATTGTAATTTTACTATGGTAAGTAGACAAGGATGTGAAAAACCTTTGTAAATAAACCTTTTGTGTATATATATTGGTCTAATGTTTTTACACTTCAAAGACCATTTGTAGAGTTTTAAATTTCACACGCATAGTTTTTTAAATCATTGAAAATGAATAACAAACAAAAGAGATATATGGTTTGAAAGAAGGGGGTATAATGTTTTTTTTCGTGCTTGAATGACCTTTTCTTCTTGATATTTTTTATTGTTATTGATATTTTTTATCTTTTTTGTCTTTTATTTAAGTATTAATTCTTTAAATTACTTTATTTCCATAATATCTTTTATTATGCACTTCTTGTGCATTTCAATATTTTTTTATACATATTATGTGTATGTGTGTGCATGGTTTTGTTCTTTTTTTAATTGATCTACCTTTTTTTCACATTTCCCTATGTTTATGTTCATATTCATTTACCTTTTCGTTTGAACATATTGTCTTTTTTCCCCATGCCATTGAAGTGTTGTCTAGAACTAACCCTATTGCTCTTCCATTCCAAAAAGTATTTGAAAATTGTCATGTATCAAATGTCACCATTTCTCCAACATGTGGTGTTATTGTAAAGCTTGTTGTTCAAAATCAACGGTTCAAAAATTAAGCTTTCTTCATGGTTCCATTACAACCAATGATGAACCTACGATATTGATTATTGAAGGCAAATGGCTTGAAGCAATTTTGCATATGACAAAATATGAATTCTTGGATTTGCCTTATCCAAAACAAGTTCAACTCCTCATTTCAATTTGCATTCATGGTAAATTTCACTTGCTGACCACATCTACCCTTGTTGGCTTTCAAGAAGACATCCAACAATTTATTTCACAAGCGAAAACTAGTTTGAAAGGCAAAACTTTCATTACTCTTTCAACAATTATTCCTAATGATAATGTCCAATGGAATGTGAAACACATGTGAATGGGACAATGGAGTTCGCCTCATGCTTTGAAGTGTTGAAAGAATAACCTTGTAGTAGGAATCCCCAACTTGCGAAAACCCATGGAATACCTTCACAAGTTTACAAATTGTAGTAACCTTAATCAACAAAACCCTTATACCTTACAAATGAATTTTACCACAACCCATAAATAAACAGTAGTTTACAAATAGAAAAAAAAATCACACAACTATTTTATGGCTATTTAGACTGACGCAAAAAAAATTAAAAATCCCTATCCTCTTAAAGACAATGAATTGAATATATGTAGGGCTTTCAATTTAGATATGTGCAATACCCACATGCAATTGATATTTCCATGACCATCCATACGTAATGCGAAACAAAATACCCTAAGTAAAAGCAAAAACAAAAAAATCACTAATTAAACCCTAATTTGAAAAAGTCAAATGAACAAAAAGAAAATAGAAACCACTGTGTGTTTTTTACCTTTTACTTTGGTCTTTGCTTCTGAGCCTTTCTCCACTCTCTTTGAGAGAACAAAATAAAAAGAAAAGTGTATTGTGCCAAATCCCGCCCCCCCCCCAAATCCATATTCAATCTAATTTTAATTAAACTTAAAAGTTACAAAAAGTCATAAATATTTGTTGTTTCCATAACCTAAAATTCTAAAACCCTAGTGCTAACATAAATAATTCCTATATCTAATGCACATTGCTTAAATACACCATTAAAACAAGCAAATCAAATATTTTTATCTAGGTCCTATTGTTTGATCTAGGCCCCTCGTGTGTACAACATTCATTAAATGTTTTGGCTTTGCAATACCCCCCATTGTGGAAAACATCCTACAATAGAAACTGCAATACCTTCATTGGGGGGTTTCATATCCTTTAGATTTTCAAAAGATTTTGCAATACTTTTAGAACACATAAAAACATCATGTTTATCATCAATGTCTATTTGCAATACCCTTATCGAGGGCTGACAATTACTTTAATCTTGCCTTATTAATTTTGCTCCAATGAACAAGACCAAGTTCCATGCAATACTTTCATTCTATTCTTTCCTAATCGTTTTCAACTGTTGGGGGGTTATTGGAGTGCTAACCAGGTAAGTAGGTGTAGCCATGTAGGTGAGGTTTGGTAGGTATTTACATAAAGTGTTGGTAGGTAGAAAAAAAATGGGGGTGGTTAAGTGGGTGGGGATGTGAGTAGCACATTTTAAATTTATAGTTGAGTAGGTAGATGGGGAAGACT
>Ga0116226_10002602_pt1 | contig 15765 bp, 16 predicted proteins | sample S1TSphfallax_FD_89692 | JGI IMG/M metagenome (GOLD analysis project Ga0116226, IMG submission 89692) | Host-associated microbial communities from peat moss isolated from Minnesota, USA - S1T2_Fa - Sphagnum fallax MG | ecosystem: Host-associated > Plants > Peat moss > Unclassified | place: USA...
GCATGGAGGAATGTACATACGATGTACATACGACTTTCTTAACTACCTTCTTTAACTACCTATCCTACTAGGTACCTCTAGCCTACCTTTCTTCTTCTTCCCCTTTGGCTTCTTCCCCGTCTCGTCGTCAAGAAACGAGCTTCCTCCGGCATTGCAGCTTTGGAAACCGATTAATAATTCTTAAGTGATTGTATTATGTTCGTGTGTTTCAGCATGTGGGGGTAAGAAATGCCATTTTGATGATTTTGATTTTCTTTTTCTCTGCAAAAGAGGTTTTTGTTCTTGTGGCAACTTGTTTGTTTGTTGTAATTCTTAAGTGATCGTCTTCCGAGCTCTCTTTTGTTTTTTTGTTGGATCATGCGCCTGCCGTTTGTGAGGGTGAAAAAGCTGAGGATTGCGAAAAATAATTGCTCCAACATGCTGTTTGCCTGATTCTGAATCGCCTTCCAATGCCGGATTTTGATCAGTTTTTGCGCGTGGTTTCTTTTTCCCCCTTTTTTGGTTAGTTTGCAAGCGGTGGCGGTGATGAGAAGCTCTGTGAATTGTCTGTGTAATGTCCCTACCATGTCAGGACTGTTCCCGGACCTTATGTTGGGAGATCTTGTGTTGTGCTCGCTTTGAGGCTTTACATCAATTCGAGGGTTTTTGATCATGTCCCTTCCAATCGTTAATTCAAAGGCTAATTCTACTTGTTCCGAATCCGTGTCGATATGCAAATCCGTGAGAACTTCGCAGCGTTTGGTCACGTAATTCCTTCTTCTTTTTCCCCCTCCTCTAGGAAGACTTGCAGATGTTCAGGAAACATTCTGTCTGAGCATGTTCTGCGAAGAAGAAGTTGCTGAGATGCATGTGATCTACTGCATGTGGAGTGCTCGCCGTTATCGTTTTCGACGTCGGACGACATCGAGATTGCAGTTGCGCAAACTTCGTTAACTGTTTCTATCTTAAGCAAGTCCTCGAAGTTTGATCTGGTCGCATCCAGTTCTAGATTTTAAGCGGTCCTATAGATGCATTGTGTGAGGGACACGAAGCCTGTCAACTGGTGTGGATATGAAAGCGAGCAAGGAATTGAATAAGAAAACTTGGAAGGAACCGGAGATCGCAATGAAGCAGCGCAATTCAAACCTTGCAATGGGTACAAGCTGTTCATGAGATCAATATGCAACAGACAAAAGGATAGAGTCCCAGGAGTCCATACAGAAATCAGGGCATTTCCAGCAGCAATGAACATGAGTCCTTGGATTTAGAATCCATGTGCTCTCTGCGGGCAGGCCTTGAAATGGAGACAAATTAGCCCTGGACATGATGCTACATCTCGGTGTAAATTGCAGGGCTGCTGCAACTACCATGTCATGGTAGCAATGCCAGTGGAATTGATGACTTGAGAGATCCTGGATCCCTGTTGTTGTTGCCAGCCTCTGGCAATTAGCCTCCTTATTTGTCTGTAATCAAGAGAAATATTTATTTGAGTGGAAAGCAGTTGTAAGCAAAGGAAGCAAACCGGAGGTCCATCATGTCGCTGGCACGTGATTTGTACAAGACAAAGCTGTGCACACTCTACTTACAACGGGGACATTGTCCAAGGCAGAGCTGCTCATTTGCACATGGAGAAGTGGAACTCCGCAAGTTTCCTGGTAAGCAGTAGTAAGATTTTTCTGGTTTTCTGTTCTCCAACTCAGAGAGAAAGAGTGGAGGAATAATCATAGCTACGCAATTCCAAGCTACATGTCAGGCATGAGTCTGAGCTTTGTGGTAAAGGTCAGATTTCAGAAGATTTCAGTCATCTGCCATTGTCCTTCCAAAACATTCAAGATGTCACATAAAAACAACATTCATGGAATTTTGCAGCCATTATGGGTGGGCTCAAGGCCCTTCCTTGTTTATGATATTCTCGTTACGTCAGGAGAAATGTAGCTTAGCTAATGCAGATTTCTACAGAGGTGTCTATTACCTTGCAGAAGGCAAGATCTGGATGTTCAACTAAGAGCCAGAGACAAGCAATGATACTTCCTGCTTCCAGTTGTGTTTTGAGCAATGGAATTCTATTGTTCATATTGTGTCTATTTTCATGATGGAGGTATACATATGTATCCCTGCAAGGCAGGGGATGAGCTTTACCTTACCTTGTAGAACTATGCATATGCATGGTACTCTTGTGATGGGGAGGAAACTTACAGATAATTGACGTGAGCCTAGTCCTTGGTGTCTGAACTTGTAAAGGAATAAAGTATTCACTGTTGCTGAGGATGATCTTCAAGGCAAAGTGATATGTTGATTATAGTGACTGTCACCTGCAGGCCACGCTTACAACTATTTAGTATGCCAATATAAAATCAGCATTTTAATGAGGGCGATCATTTGTCTGGACGCATGCTTGCAGATTCGTATGATGCTGGATAGAGTCCCTAATAATTTGGGGGATGGAAAGCTTGTGCTCTGTTATCTATTTTCACATGGAGGGCAATTTTTCTTGTTCAAGTATTGTATTGTCTTTATTGTCAGTTGTAATTGCCAAGTGCACAATTCATCAATTTTTTGGTGAAAAGCTTTCTCATTAATCATACCAAGAGTAATCCCTGTTTTTTCTGTGGTAACATCGGGGGTAGCGCTCCCAGAAGAAATGGTTTATGACCTATGTTGAATATTGAGGAGAGATATATACATATGGACATGGGACATTTCTTGTGCACAATTCCTTAATTTTACTACTGTGCCCCCCAACAGACAAATGGTAAGCATTATGTGAACCTCTATCCAGTGATTAACCATGTGTGGACTCTTCAATGTGATTACTTGGTTAGAGCTTTGGGACAAAGATCAGAGGTTGCAACCAACTTGAAGTGTCATTGGGTGCACTCCCCAATTGCAGGCCGATATGGTTCCTCTGGTGCTGGTGACTTGAGGGAAAGATTGGATCGTAGGAAATCACCACTAACTTACCGGAGGCGATCTCCAGGCAGGGATGACAGAGGTTGTGACTTTCACCACACCCGCAAATCACATGCACATGACAGAGGTACAAATATGCTTACTCACTGTTTGGTAATTTCCTCTAGCAGAACCATTTCCTTGTATAGTACTGTGATAGGCACTGGTTTCATCAGTACATGTTCCTCCTTCAGATTCACCTCCCTGAGAGGTCAGTGGCTGACTGCAGGCAACACACTCCATGTCAGAGAAGATTCCATCTGCAGTGTTAATGTGTTCATAAATGGCTTCACGAATGTACTTGCATATGAATGTATGGGTGTACTAAAAATTTAGATGAACTGGGTCACCAAGGCAGGGCGGAGTCATTCAAGGTCACCAACAAAGCACAAGCGAACCCGATCTCTATCAGCACCAAGATCACCAGCATATATGAAGTGAGTGAACCCTCAGGTGTTTTCCTGTATTGCAGTTAGCAGCACTTTAAGAAGATCACAATTGTTCCTGGAATCAACCAGTGATGCTCTCAAATTTCTGGTGGTAATCATCTTCTGTACCAGCTTCCATGTGACTCAAAGTTTGCTATCAGAAGTATGCCACAAGCAAAACTATTTTGATATGTTTTGTACAAAACAGGAGGGAAAAAAAAAGCCTGCGCTCAGATGCAACAGACACACACATCAGTGATGTTTCAGGGGATGGTCATGAAGGAGATTATGCTGCTCCCAACCTGATTGTGTCAAGAAGGAGTCCATCACCCAGCATCCGAGAAGCTCTTGAAGAGCAGGCATGTATTTCAAAGAACTCACTCCTTAATTATTTCTTTCATCCAATTTTGTTGTGGGAATCATGCCTCCAAATACCTTTACACAACAAGGGTAAAAGAAACAGAAAATGTTGCTTTGTTCAGTTCTGCCCAGATGTTATACTCACTTTCTCTCACAATTTGACAACCCAGACAGCCAGATAATTCATCATTGCATTAAAGGTAAAAGTTGCATAAACACAAGAGGTCTCCTTGAGGCCGGATGTTACAATCTGTAAAACTTAAGCAACTGCATGGAAATCCTTGAACAGAAGAGTGAGTACAGTAAGATTTGAACCAAAATGAGGACATTTTACGATGGAGGGGTTGCTAGTACTAGCCAATGTCCTCCAACTTGTCGTGAGCTTAATCAATTGCTAAGTCTCCTTCACATGGGATTTGTGCATTTTATTTTGCAGGTGAGGGAGGTTGAGGCTGAAAAGATGGCATTGCAGGTTCAGAAAGCAAAACTTGAGGTGACCTCTGACAAACAGATTAGCTATGGAATGAGTATAAATGTTGCACACTCACTTGTGTGGCAGAATATGTGCAAACTTACCAACATAATAGAAAATACACTCAGGTTTAGTCATGTTGTCAATTTTTGCCAATTGATGCACAATAGAGGGCATAACATTGTGGTCATGAGTCCACCCACAGAGTGCTCCTTCAGAGAGATATACCAGCATGTATTCTATACAGTTGTGTGTACATCTGTGGAACTATGTATATGTTTCTTCATTTCCAGTGAAAATCAGTCCCACTCAAGAATCTTGTTTTCCTGATGGCGGATGCAGTAGTCTAATGTCTCAGTTAATTCAGAGAGTTGTGTAAGAGCAGGCTCTTTTTCAACCATGGTATGATGCAGCTGTTACTGCAGAAAAAGATCCAAGAAACAACAATGTTGTCAGAGAAAGTTGAAATGCTTGAAGCTCGGGTGGCCAGTGCTGAGGAGGAGTGCAGAGGGTGCAATTCCTCACCTTCTAGTAGTGTTTGTGATCATCATTGTCAGTACTATTCTCAAGCAGTACGGAAATTTCACATCTTAAGTAGTTCACCTGTCCACATTGTTGAAGCACCAAAGAACATTGTTATGAGTCATGTCTGTGCCATTCAGGTTACAATCAAAGACCAAGAAATTTCTGAAAGTCTACACTCGGTTAACTCGTGCTCAAGAGGAGTTGAAAAGGTATGCCTTTGCCTCCTCACTTAATTATCAACAGCACTTATGCTGGAAGTCTCGCATATTTTGAAACTCTTTTGTAATCAACCAGAAATGCATTAGAACACTGGAAGCTGGTTACAAGAGAATGGAGTTCATGCTAGGGGAAATTCCTTTTTCTCGGTTCCAGCCTGATCTTACTGGATGCCAACAAGTGCCTACAACTGATATGTGCAAACTTCATGTCCAGAGCACAAGCCAGAATGGTGAAGTTGGTGGAGGTTGAGGTGGGTGCAAGTAACCTGGTCAAGGTGTTGCCAGAGATGGAGGACTTTGACATGAATATGACAAGTGATTTGGAGCTCACAAAGCGAAAGAATCTTTGCAAATTAGGAAATCGTGTAGGTGAAGGTGGGTTGGGTGCCATATTCTACCTGGGTTGGACAGATTGGACTGTTGATTAGAGTAGTCCTCAGAATGCATGTAACTAGTGAAGAAAAATTTCTCTTATCATGTTATCTTGTGACATGCTGGTAGCAGGTATGTTGAAATACAAATTGTGGGGGTTGATTCCAATCATCACCTTTGTTTGGTGGAAATCTGCAGATTCAGGTACACAACATAAAGAGAATGTGCTTCACAACAACAGCAGCCCTGTGTTACAGAATGAGGACACGACATCTGGTGAACCCCAACAACATAACAATTTGGCTGCAATCAGAAGAAAGGCTTTAATGCAGAGAGAATTGCAACAAAATGGCATTAACATGAGGGCAGTCAATGGAGCAGATGGCAATCAAACAGATGGTAAGGTATCTACTCCTGGAAACAAGGAAGAGAATTTCACAGAAGAGTTGCGAACAAATACACAAGCCAAATCTTTGGACTCAACTCCATCTCCACGAGCTTGTCAGGTCAAGGTATGCATGTCTGTCTCTCTCTGGTCCTGTCATTTCTTCAGGGTTTTTACTCATGATCCCAGAAATGAAGTGGACAAAAACATGGTTCTCTTCTCTGTACTGTCTGCAAATGCCATGACATTGGCATTTGTAACAAATCCATGTGTGTTGATAAAGGCTGGAGTAGTTGGGTTATAAATTTTGCTATATTTCATCACCTTATTTTCTGAGCAGGTGACCAGATGATGGACCATGTTTCTTTCTCTCATGTATAGGCAATTCCATGGTGAATATAAACATCCCTGCTATATAAGTCAGGACTTTGTTGGCCTCCAACAATATTGCATCAAGCACCAGGAAGGCTTTAACCTGTCCACCAGAAACACCCCTGCATTGCTCATTCTTTTTCAGCTATCGTATTACTGAATATTCTCTTTCATGTTTTGCCAATCCAGGAGAAACCAGACCTGAAATCTGAAGAGAAGGCTATGGATGATGGCAGCAGCTCTGATGGTGCAAATGATGGAGGAGACAGTGATACAAACAATGGACCTGTGCAAGACTAGAATTGGGTATCCACTATGTCTGAGCTCCTCAATAAAGAAGCAATGTGCTTTATGGTGAAGGCATGTACTCTGACCAAGCCATCCATTTGCAAAAACTCTCAAGGACAGATGGTAGCACAGCTAGATATACACCTTGTGCCCTTACAGGTTATAGAGACATACAATGCAAAGTGTTAATCCCACATTAGTGCAAGACTACTGATCAATCTTTTCATAGCACAGCAGTCAGCCCTATTGCTTCTTTTGGTGAGTGAGTAACAGAAAATGACTAAGCTAAACCCCCCCGCCTCATATAGTTTGCTCTGCTAATCATTTACCAGAAGAAAGTCTGAGAACAACCTCAGCTTCTCTTTCTATTTCTTATCTGCTCCACAGAAAAATCAGATCACCTTTGAACAGGGTACACCAAATAACAGAAACTGTTCCTATGTTGGACATTTCAATCAAAGATAAGAAACCCTTCCAGGTGCAAGGTGTATCATGTTTGAAGAATATGCAACGTTTATACATAGCATGTTGCTTGGTATTTGTAAGCATCTGGCTGACACTCTCTGTGTGGCTGATTCCTGGGTCACCAGTGATCAAGCCCATTCTATAGATCAAAGCCCAGTTCTCCAATGCCTAAACCCTAAACCCCATCATTACAAAAGTTTAGATGAAGTAAAACATGGTCTTCTTTACTCTAAACATGGCATCTTTGTTATTTAGTCTCTATGACCTGTTGGGATTAGCCATGTTTTATGACGACTACTGTTTTATGACGAGAATTAGAGGCGGTTGCATTAAGTTGAGAGGTTGCCTTGAAGAAGACAAGGTCTATATATTTTCTCGTGTGCTTTGTCAGGGCTTTGCTTTTAAAAGCAAGAGGATGTGACACCTAGTGTTGGAAAGTTTTGTCTGTTCCCTGAAGAACCAGTAACAGCCAAGTGGCACCTGGATTGAATTCAATATTGTGCATACATTTGTAGTCTTGATCATCCTCAGGTGATTGAAATCTCTGTGGAATTCCAAAGATAACAGGGCAGATGCATGATATGGGATATGTGCTAATATAAAGTCTGTGCCAGTAGTAGTTGTGTGGGCAGATGCATGAGTTGACATATTTTCACTACATTTGAAGCTGTAGCAACCACTCAAAAACTCTGAAGAATTCCACTGGTGATACATTTTCCCACTTTCAAAATCATTGCAACCAAATGTTGATTAAAAGCCTCTACCATTCATACCACTTTGTGGGTACCAGCTTGGTTGACATGTATGCAAAATGTAGGTTCATAGAGGATGCTCAAAGAGTGTTCAACAACATGCCATTACATGCTGTGATTGCTTGGAGCACCATGATATTGGGACATGTTAAATCTGGGCAAGGACAGAAGGCACTGAAATTATTTCAAAAAATGCAACAAGGTATGTTGTGAAACTCTTACTTTTGTGGGGGTGCTGAATGCATGTGCCAGTATAGTTGCACTGGAAGAGGGCAGCTGTGCTCATGAGCAGATCGCCCAAAGTTTCTCAATAAAAAAAACAAGAGATTCCTGTGAACAATCACTACTCAGATAATCACTATTCTTATCTGAAGATTAGGGGGTTTCAAAGGCTGATTATCTTCTGATTATCTACTCGCAAAATAATTATGAGATAAGCAACAAAATCAATTTGGGGGTGTTCAAAGCTTCAGCCTTGATGATCGACAACATAATTGGACTTTAAATAATCAATTATTTGAACAACATAATCAACCTTTGAACCCCCCTGTTAGTCCTGATGTCTGAACTATTCTGATGTTTTATCATCAGAACTGTCATATTCTCTTGGAAATTCAATGGTGTGCACAGAAAGAGCACACTCTGTGTTTACCAGGTAAGAACAAAGGCAACTTCATACCCAGTGACATAAACACGTCTATCAAAGTTTAGACAAAGGATGAGATGAAAGTCTCATTGAGATGCGCCCTTGAGCAACAAACTTCCGAGTAGCGATGTCACGAAGGTCAACAGACACAGTCACAGTTTCACCTTGTTGCAGTAGTTTTGCCTCCACCTCCACTTCTCTCTGTTCAAGGTCCAAAACCATCACAAACTCACACCCCTCAGCACACCTTTACATCAAGATTCTTCAATTGCTGGTGAAAGTGGAAAAACTAGGGTGCAACTGGGAAGCCAAAGATGCATAGTAAATCAACAAAATACACAATTGCAAGCAAGTTTACATCAGCTGGAGCTGCTGCAATGTACGAGATGTTCATGTCCGTGGTGACCATCGATCTGCTGGGACCAATGAGGCTTAAGCTTGCAAGAGTCCCTGAGAGGTCAACCAGTGAGGCGATAACACCTCCATGCATTGTCTGATACCTGTTCTGCACACATGAATGGGCTTCAATCCTCCTTGAGAAATCTACCCTTCACAGCATGAGCAGGAGCTTGCAACCCCTAATAATATGGAACTTCTGACAATCTTACATGCATACCAAAGCGTTGCTCCCCGCTGAACACAGATTGCACAGTCCACACAAAGCCCTACCCTCGCTTGTACTGAGATGTCTAAATCTTGTACAGATTACTAGGTAGAAAAGAATTGGCAGACTATTACTTTGCTATGAAGCAATTCTCTAGCAAGCCCTGAAAGCAAAATGTGGCAAGACAAAATCAAGATCACAAGTTGCAAGATCAATACCCCTAGGATGAGACTTGCATGCATTCAGAGAAACACTGCAATAAAAAATCCTAATCTGCAGCCCTTGACGCCTGTTAAGCTTTTTCCAGAATCACGAATTCTCCCTTAGATTGTACTGCCAAAGCTTTATCCCTTGTCGAGACTCTGTGAATAAATGACAGAAATCTGAGCACACCGATTCCTCGGTTGTTCCGCCATTTCCCAATCTACATTGTTGCTATTGTGGCGAATAACACGGCCACTAAAAGCTGAGCAGAATTCAGCATCACGGAAGACAGTGATCTTAACACTCGAAACGGGAGCAGGAACCAAACTTCAAAGCAGCAGGAACGGGAGAGTCGAGAGCAATTAGTTACAGTAAGGCGGGCCGCAACAGGAACGGTGAAGACGACATGACCAGGCTGAAAGAACAGAATCTGCATGTCCTTCGCATACAACATGTCATGAAATCCGACCATCTCGTATTCCGGCTCCAAACCCCCTCGTGCACGGGAATTCATTTCCTCAATAAATGTTTGCGGCGTTGCCTCTCCATCCTCCCTCGATGCACCACCTTCTGACACCATCGTTGCTCCTCTGTTTCTCTCTTTCTTTCTCTCTCTCTCGCTCGAGCTTTGCAATCGTCAAAGCTCGAAAACCCTCGACCCTGGAGACATGGGTGATCATCGAGCCTGCCCTTACACTCACGCTTCCTTCCTTTGTTTGGATGTAAGTCATCCATTAGTTTGGATGTAAACATTCATATATGATGAATAGATTGAAATTAAACTAAAGTAGAAAGTAGTTAAAACCATAAGTGTGCCATGTGATTATAATAATTCAAAATGTAATTTTTAAATGCTTTAATGGGGCACTTGAGAAACATGTAAATTCCTATGACCATAGTGATAATCAAAGCTAGTTTAAGTGAGTCAATAGTGTCAGTTTAGGTGAGACAAGTATAGGGTTCAATAAGTAATATGGTGATCAATTTTACATATAGGAGAAGGCCCTGGTAGTAGGACCTTCTGGATTTGAGATTCCACCAAAGGCCAGTAGGCCGAGGGTCAGGATCAAAAATTCGAAAGGTCCTACTACCAGGGCCTTCAACTATGTAAAGCACCATTCGGTTTTTTAGATCTCAAGATCTAACAGTTTGTATTATCGATCATTTGTAGCCATTTGATTTAGTTCAATGAGTTCATCTCATGGCCCAAATTGTTTTGTCGAAAGTGTTGTGGTTGTTCCACCATTGGATGCATGCATAATTTTGCAATTTGATGGCCTAGGTTGTTTCACCGAAAGCGGAAAACTTGACGCAAGGACATTTTCCTACTTTTGCTAAAAGAGCATCGCACGACAACAGCACCTATTTCTTTTTGCTGGAAGTGGAATGAAGGTAGGTAGAATGTTTGTCAATGATCCTCATTCTACTTGTCTCTCTATGTCACATATGTGTCTTGTTGTGTCATTGCACATTGTTCTTGTGTGTGTTGTTTTTATGGCTATTTCTTTGTCGTTTGGAGAAGGTTTGTTGTCATTGATGTGTTGTGAACTTTCAAGTGCTTTGGGACCTATTCTTATGGCATTGTTTTTATGCACATTGAGGTGCTAGCTATTAGTGGTTCTTGTTCGCAAATCGTCATCATCAGCACGAATTTTGTGTTGTTTTGTTGGGTGTGGTGCTTCATTGTATGAGTGCTATGGGTTCGTCTTTGTGACTTTAGTGTTATAGCTATGTTTCTATTTATGTCAATCTCCATGGCTTTTATGTTTTCTCTATGTTACAGTTATTCCTACATTGCTTACATTGCAGCTACTCCTACATTATGATTCTTCTACGACATGGATCCTTTTGTTTTCTTTGTGTAAAATTTTTAAATGGTTCTAATGTTTGTGTGTTTTGTGATGTTTGCAGGGTTTTTGGTTATGTGATCATCTATGTAGATTCTACATGAATTTTATGCATTCTACAAGGATCTGATCTTTTGTGTTTTATTTTCACTTCATGTGCATTGGTTTTAATTTTCTTTTGTTTTTTTTTTAACAGAATTGGAATGTTGTATGTGCATTACACGTGTGTTTTTATGGTTGCAACCATGAACAAGTTCCTATAACATATTCATTCCTTCATTCTTTTATTTTTTTCTATTTTGTTTTGTTTTTGTGCAATGTTTAGTGGTCCTCCTATTGGGTTTTTTTTCTGGTCCTACATCTAATCCTATTAGGTTTTGTTTTGGCTTTACATCTGATGCTAATAATTTAGTGTGGTCAACTTATGGTTGTGACATATTTGTTAATTATGTTAGTAATGGTCAATTGTTTGTTGATTATTCTTCTATTTTTTATAATGTCTATGAATTCCTTGAGTTGGATGCTCCTATATGTAGTCCTAATGTGTTTAATCAATATTTTGATCCCTACATTTCCTTGGGTCTTGAACAATAGCATCCCTTCAAGTTCATATTCTACAGATGATGTTTATGTTCATCCTTTTACATTCAGTGTTGTTTCTTGTACATCTGGTTCCATTATGTGTCCTACCTCTATTATTGTGTCTTGTACATTAAATTGTTAAATGACTCATGTTTCCAATTTTGGTGATGCCATGATTTCTAGATTCGAAGCTGGAGAGGGGATAGAGCTTAATATCTTCTTAAGAATCCTATTCCAAATAATCAATTTTTAGATCTTGATGAAAAGGAAGTTGACAATGTAAATAAAGATGGTCATAGAGTCTGCAAACACGTTGAACTATGAATGAATAATGCATTTGATGAATGGAGAGTCTTCCATGATATTGATATAACAAAATCAATTATTGATCTTTCAAAAAATGAATCTTTTGTTAAGAACTTGATGGATATGCTTTCATCTTTTGTTTTGTAAGTAACAAAAAAATATGATAACATGTATCCTCCAATCAAGTAATTTCTATCTTCCTATTTTGAATTAAATTATTTTTCTTTTCTTTCAATTGTGGTTTAGTGTTTAGGTTTTTATGGCATTTTCCCAAAGCCAAAATTTATGAAGAATATTATTTTGTTTGAACATTCTAATTTTTTTGTGCTTATGTAATTTTTTTGTTTGGAAAATCCAAAAGGGCTTTCTTCTACATAAAGCATCGTCATTTTTTTGCTTTTGTTTTTTTGTTTTCATTCTTTATTTTCAAGTTTTGCGGGTTGTACAAGGCATACTATTGTAACCTTTTATCTTATAGTTGTTAATTTGGGACTTGAATCTACAACCCTAAGCCTTTTTTTTGGAAAATTGGTTTTTCATTTACTATTTGTTGGTTTAATTAGGTTTTTTGTTATGCAAGAATTCAATTGTTTGGATGTTGATTTTTTTTTTTTTTGCAACACCCAATCTCTTATATGAGGTATTAGATAGTTAATAAGGAAGAGGTAACAAGAATGGATTGTGCAAACTAATAAAGCACCTTCTATCCTTTTCAACATCTTCACGGATGTTAGGTATCATCTTGTGAAACTTGCGAATGATGAAGCAACTTTGTGGTCTTCAACAATTGGTTTCAAAAAGACTATTAAGAAGTTTAATGTGCTATCTATTGAAAAGGAGCACAAAATGTTGGGACAGGAAATGTGTTTGCCTACCTCCCATCTGGACTCAACCTAAGGTTTGGTTACTTCTATATGTGAATTTTTTTCATAAGGGGTTGTTGTGAACTTCGTGGTGTGGACTTTGATAAAAAAAAAAAAAATCTTTTACCTACCGACATGGTTTTGAGGTTTTGTCAGGGCAATTCCAAAAATTGGGAAAGAGACGTAACTTGTTGTTCTACAAATTGGCATAAACTTGCTATCAATTGCCCAATTTCTAATGTGATTGAAACTTATAAAAAATTTGTTCATTAGCGTTTGTCTACGTGGCCTATAAACAAACCAAGTTCGCATCCATTGTTTCTATGGCCTAAGGCTAAACCATTTAGGTATGTGAATTAAGGGGTAAGTGTTTTGCAATCTTCTATTTCTATTTTAATTTTTTTTTCTGTCATTCATGTTTTCATTTTATATACAAGTTTTTATTGAACAAGACAATGTTGATTTTGGAATTGGTGAGGCTGGTATGGTGTCTAATGGAACAACTAATGTTGTGTCTAATGGAGCAATTGGTGTTGTGTTTGATGGTGTGGTTACTATTGTGTCTAATGGTGGAGTGGGAGTTTATGTTTTCATGGGGTTCATGATTCCCTTGTTGGTGTTGCATCTAGAAGTACTTCTTATGACATCCTTACTAAGGTTCCTTCTCCTAGCTCTATTATTTCTATGGCTTTTGGAAATTAACAAAAGATGGCCAATCAAGTTCTTGGTGTTGGTGTAGCTTCTGTAGATCAAGGGAAAAGTGTGGTGCAAGTTGTTGATTATGGCGTTAGTGGATCTAGAAATGTGATGGAATCTGAAGATGCAATTTGGAACAACATGGTCAAGAAAGAGTTGCCCAAGTACTAGGATCACTTAGATATAAGTTTTTCATGACGCCCTTTTGAAACAATCAATATCAATACCACTTCCAGGCATGTGCTTAGTCACTTGCAAAAATGTCCTATTAATATTACATTTGTAGTTGATCCTAAGTCTCATCCTAGCTTGGGAGTACTAATGGGAGGAGACAAGGCTTAGTTTGTTTCATTATGGATGTCTCATAAGTTTTGACAAACTTTGATTTGTTTACTTAGATATTTTACTTGTAAAAAATGCATAATAAAGGATTAGGGGGGAGTTTTGGAAAGGATGTAAAATGTAGGTAATGTCTTCGATTTTATGAGGATGCCCAGGGTGTTGGGTGTTTATAGCGTTTTTTGGTGTTGGGTGTTTCTAGTGTTTTTTGGTGTTGGTTGTTGGGAGTTGGGGATACCATGGTGTTGGGTGTTTTTGGTTGGGAGGTTTTTTGGGAACCTTTGGAGCTTTATAAGTTCTAGTGGGATTTGGGATTGGGTGACTAGCTAGAATCCATAAATATGAACATTGCAATTGTTACCTTAGTGTTTGATATATTTTCATGTGTTTGTGGAATTTGGTCGAATGAAATCCAAACAATTGAACATTGGGAGAGCTTATCCACAATCTTCCCTCTTATGTATCCTTTTTTTGTGCATTTATTTCTAGTAAATAATTTTAAAGCCTCTTTTTAAGAATCCTTTCAAGAACATTCATAGTAATTCCTTTCTGAAGTAATTGATTTAGTAATATAACTTTGCTTGTTATGAATCATTTGATTTGTGCATTTAAATACATATAAGGTCTTGTGATCTTTGTTTAATTTTGATTTAATTTTGTAATTTTTCATTTTGACAAATAAAAAAAACATGAGTTTTTTGTGTGATTTTCTTTGTAGATACATTGTTTTTGAAAAGCATTTTCAAAGCTTTAAATAAAAATTTAAAAATAAAAAAACTTCCTTCAATTTTATTTTTTAAAAGATTGGTTCAATGAAACAAAATGGAATAAACTAATAAATAATTAAAATCAGTAATATTATTTTTTAATTAAATAATTTTAAAAATGATTTAAAACTATTAAAAATAATTAAAATTTATATTTTGAAAAGCCAACTTGGCAAACAACTTCCAAGGAGTGGAAGTTCCTCTATTGAGTTGGTGAATACCTTCCAACCCACAGAAGTTACTATGACAAGTTGTCAAAAAAATCTTCAAATAAGAGAGATATCTAAATTTACAAAGGCAAAAAAACAGTAATGCCAATTTATGATTATGAAAATATTTTGTATAGAATCCATTTTGAATTGGAATTAGGGAAATTTGTTTCTTCCTAGTGCTCCATGACAAAAAAAACTTTGCTTTTGTTATTGATATTGTTGTTTCTAAGTGTTTTGATTTATGCTTGTAACATTCAAGTCTCACAAGTTGGCCAATACTATAATACCTTGGTGGTTTTGGCACACGTATGTTGAATAATTTTATTTTTTTAAGATTTCATTTTTAAAATCAATTTTTAAACATTTCAAAAGAATTTATATCTTCCTACACAAAAATGTTTTCTTTGAGAAAAACATTTTTTGAAGGTACCCATACTCCCAATCCTTACCATTAGCCAAAGTAAAAAATTCGACTCAAATATTGTGAAGAACATAAATTTTTGAAAAGACAATCAAATTGTTAAACATGCAATTGGAAGGGTTATTATTATTTTTCTTTGGGGGGTGGGGTGGGATGGGTGGGTTGTGAAATTTCTTTTATTCTTCCCTTGGGGGATGGTGGAGCAAGTAAGGTATGTAGGTTGGTGGGCCAACACTTAAAAATTCAAAGGAGGTCAAATCCTTACACATTGTTCCTCTAGTTTTAAAGTTCAAAGAAGATTTATAGCCCTCCATTTAACACTTCCAACATCACAAAAAAACATTCAATTCAACAAAAGAATGGGAAAGATATAAAATGATTAGTGTAAGGGTGTTCAATGTTTGATGACGAGTGAATTAAAATAGATTAAGATTTCAAGCTTAACATCTTTAATGGTTGCATCTTTGCCTTTCAAATAATTTTTTTTAATATAAAGCTTTAGTTGATGCACCGATCAAATTTTTAATCACTCAAAATAGACTCAAAATGAGAAAAATATGAGGTTGGAAGAAATTAGTGTATGAACTATATTTTCAAAAAAAATTGTAACAAACTATCATTCATCCTCTTCATGTTTTTTTGCGTTGTTCCTTTACTTCTTACACTAAAATAAAATTTGTAGCCCTCCAATTTGCAAATCCAATGACACAAAA
>Ga0116226_10002604_pt1 | contig 15762 bp, 14 predicted proteins | sample S1TSphfallax_FD_89692 | JGI IMG/M metagenome (GOLD analysis project Ga0116226, IMG submission 89692) | Host-associated microbial communities from peat moss isolated from Minnesota, USA - S1T2_Fa - Sphagnum fallax MG | ecosystem: Host-associated > Plants > Peat moss > Unclassified | place: USA...
ACACGTATTTTTACACGTTAATATTTTTATTCCAAAATAAAGCTTTACCTTCAACGCGATCCCCGTTTCCCATCAGGCTCATAACCTGAAGGCCGCACGTTCAAATCGTGCCCCCGCAACCAAGTTTTCAAATGATTATAATAGGCGCACGGTTTGGCCCGGCGTTCAGAGGTTCCGTAATCCCTTCGCAACCGTGGCGATATCCTTATCAGGCGGGAGTGGCTTTCGGTGCATCATGTTATGGAGTTCAATTCCCGGGGCACTCTTACAGCAAGAGAAATTAACAAGCCATTAGCTGTGGACATGTGCCATTGTTATGGCCAAAACCTTAGCCGTAACCTTAATGCCGCCTTGTTAGGCGAGCGGTCATTCCACTAACAGCCCAAGGAACCCTACCGGTACCAGCCCAGCCCGCGGGTAAAATGCACAAGACGGGGGTCTATCCTGCACTTACGATCGTTTACCGTTCTAACGAGCGGCTGAAGTTCCATGCTGGCTTAGCAGTCTACCCACTTGGTTAATTCCTATCCGTTTGGTACAGGTATTAACGTTATCTAGATAACGGGACAGCGTCATGGGTACTACGTGCGCAGTCCCAGGAGCACAGTTTTGAAGATATACATCTTGTCTAAAAATGATATGCTAAGAATTTCTGCTTCCGACTCATCACAGAGGGTGATCTCTTGACTGAGCGAAAGACGCGCTCTTTGCAACCTGCACGTACGATGCGTGGCCTCAGGCGCCGGGAAGCAATTCTTGACGCTGCTAGCGAGGAGTTTCTCACCAAGGGTTACGAAGGTGCCAGTCTACGCCGTATTATGGCGGCCGCAGGCGGATCTTCGCGGACACTTTACCAGCATTTTAGTGATAAGGCGGGACTTTTCAGAGCAATTGTGGATCGTCTAGGCAGCCGTGTGGCGGAGATTTCTATACCGGACATCAGCAACGGTCGATCATTTGAAGAGGATTTGCAGGAGGTGGGTGTTGCGTATTTGACGGCTTTTCTCCAGCCTGAACCACTGGCTTTTCTTCGCATGATGGTTGCAGAAAGCGTAACCTCCCCCGAGATCGCGTTGATGGTGTGGAGCAGCACGTACAAACCCTTTGCTGCACGGCTGGCTCAGTATTTACGAGATAAAAGTTATCAGGAAGGCTTCACGTTCAAGGATCCAGAACTCACAGCGGTCCAGTTCCTTGAAGCGATCAAATCCGCACTTCAACTAGATATCATTTTTGGAGGCGCGTATCCGAAACGCCGCGAACTCGCGCGTCGCGTAAAAATTGCGGTAGATATTTTCCTAAACGGCGGCCGCAGTAATAGTATTAGAAAGCGCCAATTTAATAATCCAAATTCCTTAAAAAATCAAACAAACAAGAACTTCATCGATCGTGATAGGTGAAGCCATGTTCTGGGCAGCTAGGGAATAAAATCCAAAATCGGATATTAGACGAGGTGCTCAGGCAATTGTATGCCGCGATTGTTTCGTGAGCAAAGCCTCCGCCATTCCATGATGATCTTATCGTCCTCCAGCAAACATTCTTGCTTCCACGCGAGCTCATTTGCGTAGAACTCCTGCTGTGATTCTCGCGCACGAACGTCCTGGACCAGAAAACCATCCAAAGCCAACGGGCTCCATCGTAGATTGAACTGATCTTTGAACTCCGCAGCTTCGCTCGCGTTTGAGCACAGTTTTGTCAGCGTCATAAAGCAGCGATGGCTGCTTTCATCAATCGGAACATACCATTCAAACAAGGTCAGGCCTGCATCAGGAAATCCTAGGACCCTGGCACATGCAGGCATCCAAGCTGACGATGATACTGCCTGACGCCCTTCCAACCCGAAATTGGGGCTATGAACGACCGTTTTTCCGTCAATCTGAGCATCAAAAAACATTTTCTCAGCTCGAAAATGGTCGATAATCCCTTTTGGCCCATCAATCTCCTCAACCAATTCGATTTGGGTGGGTGCCGCCTTATGCCCAAGCGGCATCGACTTACGACCATCCAGTAGCAGTGGAGATTCACGATGGAGGTAGCGATGTGCTTCATCGATCCCGCCCTCTGGTCCGAGCCGCCAATTTGCTTTGACGACACGACTCTCGCCTTCCAACGCGATACCCGGCTCCAAGAAACCAGGTGGAACATCATGGCTCAAAGGAGGGGGGGTGTAGTTTTCATCTCCGACAAAGACGAAAATCATGCCATTAACTTCTTCCACGGGATAGACTTTCACCCGCTGAGTTCCCACAGCTTTAGACTCGGGCGAAGCGAAGATCGAGCAAACTTCGCCATCCTCCCAACGGAAAGTAAAACCATGGTACCAACAGGTTATGGTTTCGGGCGTATAGCATTCGACTTTGTCGGAAAATTTCACGCCTCTATGAATGCAGCGATCTCGAATTGCCCTTACCTGCCCGTGGACACGCCGCAACAGAATTCCCTCACCGAGAATCTTGCGTACCAGAACGTCGTTCTCGCCGATCTCTTTTGAAAAGCAGGCGGCATACCAAAAATTCCGCAGTCCTAGCTTCGCGTTGAGATATTCGCGCCAGCCTCGTTTCGGACCTGCTTCAGCTGTATCGTTCGAATTCCCTGACATGGACTTCCCCCTTTCATGAAGCCGCCCCATCCGATGGGACACTCCGAAAGTTTTTTGCATTATGGGTCTTGTTGTATAAGTACTACGGTCGTATTACTTGTGTCAACAAACTTGTCCACAATGGAATCATGCGCGACAAGTCATTTTCGCCGCTGGCGAAGTTTCAGGAGTAGAGATGCCCAACCGTCTCCCCGGCAAAACAGCCATCGTCACCGGCGCCGCAGGCGCCTTCGGTCAAGAAATGGTTTCACTTTTCGTATCCGAAGGAGCGCAGGTTGTGGCCTGCGACCTCCCCGGCACGAATCTGGGCGCACTGGCCGAGAGACATGGCAACGCTGTCCATCTGGTCGAACATAACGTGCTCGTAGAAGCCGACTGGGTTCGCGTTTTCGATGGCGCCAGGCGCGAATTCGGCAGCGCTGACATTCTGATCAACAATGCCGGCGTATCCAGCACGGGCGCTCCCCAAGATCCTGAGCGGATTGACCTCGACCAGTGGCGAGCCGTGAACTCGGTGAATGTCGAAGGTGTCGTATTGGGCTGCCGCGAGGCAATCAGGTCGATGAAGGAAGGCGGCGGTGTCATCGTCAATATCTCATCCATTGCGGCCCTCAATCCGAGCCCAAAGATGATCGCCTACGGCGCAAGCAAGGCGGCGGTTCGCCACATTACGCGCACGGTCGCGGCCTATTGTACTGAGCAGGGCTACGAAATCCGATGCAATTCGGTGCATCCCGGCTGGTTCCTGACACCCATGGTGCGCGGTTCGCGCACGCCGGCTGAATTAGAGGCGCAGCAAAAGCTCATTCCGATGAAGAGGTTCGGCGACGTTGCCGACGTCGCCGCCGTGGCCCTGTTCCTGGCCTGCGACGACTCGCGATACATGACTGGCGCTAAAATCGTGGTGGATGGGGGCGTCACGGTGGAGCCATAAGGGCATGTTTGAAACATGCGCCTCATGGGCGGGACGTCCTTCAAAAGCTCGCTCGAAAGAATTGACCAACAGCCTATCACTTGTTAGGCTGTTGCCAATAGGATGCAAAACCGCGGCCGACGATAAAGCTATAAGGGCGAAGGTGCCTGGATCCACAATATACCGATTGAGGAAGACGACATGCTTCTAGGACGGCGCAGGCTGGCCTTACCAAGCAATCCGGCGGAGCGGCGGCTCCAGCATTTTAGCGATTTCCCATAAGACGGGTGGAAGCTGGCGCTCCGGCTTAAAAACACGCAGGTCCTCCCGAACAAGAAAAGCTGACAAACAGGGAATAAGAGCATGGCTGCGAAGAGACGTATTCTGGTTCTGGGCGGCACAGGCACGGTGGGTTCGAGCCTGCTCAGGGAGCTCCAGCCAGATCGCGATCGTTTCGATATTGTCGCCGCCGCGCGTTCGGACACCAGCGCCGCCGCCGTGCATGCGCTCGGTCACGCCAGCATCTATATGGATTTATCAAAGCCCGAGACGCTGGCGCCTGCAATGGCAGGCGTCGACACCGTCTTCATGCTGAAGCCCTATGGCATCGACTATCTGATCCAAAGCAAAATCGTCATCGACGCCTCGGCCAAGGCCGGCATACGTCATATTGTCAATCTCGGCTCACACGGCAATGACGATACCGTGTGGAGTGCGATCGGCTGGAACCGGTTGGTCGAGGCCTATTTAAAATGCTCGGGCGTTGGCTATACGACGCTGCGGCCGAACTATTTCATGAACAATGTCGCCCCACGCACAAACAAAGAAACAGGCGCGATCATTCATTATTTCGGCGACACGCCCGTATCATGGATCGCCGGAGAAGACATTGCCAAGGTTGCAGCCGTCGTGCTGCGCGATCCTCAGCCGCATCATGGCTGCGCGTATCCGCTGGCCTGCGAGGCGCGGACCATGGCCGAGATTGCCGAGATTATTTCAGGGGCCACCGGACGGCGCTATCACGCAGAGCATATCGATCAAGAAACGGCTTTCAGGCAATTGACGGCCCATGGCTGGGACGCCAATTTCGCTCGGAATTTCACGGATTACATGGATGCCATCGCCAAGGGCAAGGTGGAGGAGGTGGCCCAGACCTTCAGCACCGTGAGGGACCTCACGGGGAAAGAGGCAATTGGGTGGACGGCTTTTGCGAGCGATCATCGGAGCGCGTTTTTGTGACGATGCTTTGGTTGGTCGGATCAGTTGTCGGCGAATACGGAAACAATGATTTGTTGGCACATTTGCCCCTACGCGTAGGCGAGAAATCTTATGGTCAAACATTTAGCTTTCCTGTTTAGGGGATGATCGTACTTATACCAACGTTCCTAAAGGACAGCCGTCAGTGTTAAATCTGGACGCCTAGCGTTGTCTTTCGGCCACCGATCGCGTCAGAAAGCTATTCCTTCTCGCGTCCAGCTATGGTTTGATTGCGGGATGGACAAGTCGCAGACCCAAAACCGCCAAGATCGCTCCATGGATGAGGCACTTCATGAGGATATCCGCCTTTTAGGGAGGATCCTCGGCGATACGGTCCGTGCGTTGGATGGTGTCGAAATGTTCGAGTTGATCGAATCAATCCGGCGATTGGCACTGCGCTTTCACCGGGACAAAGATCAAAGCGCGCAGGCCGAGCTTGAGGCGATCCTCTCGGGGCTGTCAGAAAGCAATATCAACAGCATCACGCGTGCTTTTGGCTATTTTTCAATCCTCGCCAATATTGCCGAGGACCATCACCATACCAGGCGCTGGCGAGCGTATCTCATCGCCGGCTCGCCGCCGCGCGAGGGAAGTTTGGCGGCCGGTATTGTCCGCGCCAGAGCCGTCGGTTTCGACGATCAGGCGTTGCGGCAGTTTTTCGAAACGGCGTGTATCGCCCCGGTTCTCACTGCACACCCGACGGAGGTTCAGCGGCGCAGCATTCTCGACAGCCTCGACAGCATCGCCGCGTTGCTGAACCGGCGCGACCGCGTCGCGCAGACCAAGGAGGAGCACCAGGAAATCGACATTGCGCTCCGCAGCCTTGTCCTGACCCTTTGGCAGACGCGTATGCTGCGGCCGACCAAACTCTCCGTACTGGACGAGGTGGAGAACGCGCTGGCGTTTTTCGATGCGACGTTCTTCGCTGAGGTGCCCAAGCTGTATGCAACGGTGGAACAGGAGCTGGGTGTCGAAATCGGGGATCTGCCGGCCTTTCTGGAGATCGGGAGCTGGATTGGCGGCGACCGCGACGGCAACCCGTTTGTCGACGGCAATATACTGACTGAAACCCTGGCCAAGCAGGCTGAGCGTGGATTTGGCTTTTACCTTGGCCAGATCCGGCAATTGCGGCGTGAACTCACGCTTGCCACGCTACATGCTTCTATCACCCCGCAAGTGCAGGCGCTGGCTGAGCGTTCAGCAGGGCATACGGCGCACCAGGCCGATGAACCCTATCGGCGCGCACTTACGACGATCCAAGCCCGGCTGATTTCGACGCATGTCGCTTTGTTGGGACGCCCGCCGGCGGACGCAGGCGCTCGGGCGCATCTCCCGGCTTTTGAGCCGTATCCTACAACGGATGCCTTCGCCGCCGATCTTGCCGTGCTGGTAGAATCATTGCGCGCGCATGGCTCCGCTTTACTGGCAATGGGCCGCCTGGGAACCTTGTTGCGCGCCGTAAGGGTATTCGGGTGGACACTGGCGCCAATCGATGTGCGACAAAATTCCGCCGTGCATGAGCGCACCATTGGAGAGCTATTGGAGGTCGCGGAACCCGGCACGCATTATGACCAGTTGGACGAGGATTCGAGGATTAGGCTGCTGTTGCAGGAGCTCTCCACCAGCCGCCCGCTGGTCTCTCGCCATGTGACCTATAGTGCGGAGACGGCGAAGGAGCTCGCCATTTTCGAGGCGGCGCGAACCGCGCATACACGTTATGGCGCCCGGGCCGTTCGTACCGCCATCATTTCCATGGCCAAAGGCGTCTCGGACATTCTGGAACTGGCCGTGCTGTTGAAGGAGGCTGGCCTGCTCAGCCCTTCCGAGCAGCGGCTGGATGTGAATATCGTGCCATTATTCGAGACGATCGACGATTTGCGCGAAGCTGCGGACATTATGGACAGGCTGTTCTCCCTGCCGATATACCGGGAATTACTCGCAGGCCGTAGCGACACGCAGGAGGTCATGCTCGGCTACTCGGACAGCAACAAGGATGGCGGCTTTCTCACCTCAGGCTGGGAGCTCTACCGGGCGGAGGTCGGGCTCGTGGAAGTGTTCGCCCGGCATCAGGTGCGGTTGCGGCTATTCCATGGGCGCGGCGGCTCCGTGGGGCGGGGCGGTGGGCCAAGCTTTCAGGCCATCCTCGCGCAGCCGAAGGGTGCGGTCCAGGGCCAGATTCGCCTGACCGAGCAGGGCGAGGTCATCGCGGCCAAATATGGCAATCCGGAAGTGGGCAAACGCAATCTGGAAGTCCTGGTATCTGCCGCGTTGGTGGCGACCGCCGAACCTGCTGTCTCCGAGCCGCTGGCGCCGAGCTTTACCAAGGCTTTGGCGGAGCTCTCCGATGGCGCTTATGCGGCGTATCGCAATCTCGTCTACGAGACGCCGGGTTTCGAGGATTATTTCTGGCAATCCACCGTGATCGCGGAAATCGCCAGCCTCAACCTTGGCAGTCGTCCGGCTTCACGCGCGCAGGGGCGATCCATTGAAGGTCTTCGGGCGATCCCATGGGTGTTTTCCTGGGCGCAGTGCCGCATCATGTTGCCGGGCTGGTACGGTTTCGGGACCGCGGTTGAGGCGTTCACCGGCCGGCCGGGTGGTCGCGGCCTGCTATTGCTGCAGTCGATGTTTCAGGAATGGCCGGTGTTTTCCACATTGCTGCTGAACATGGACATGGTCCTGGCAAAGGCGGACATGCGCATTGCCGAGCGCTATGCCGGGCTGGTCGAGGACCAGGCGCTGCGCGACAGTATTTTCCCGCGCATCAAGGCCGAGTACGAGCGCAGCTGCGCGGCTTTGCTCGCCATCACCGGGCAGCGTGCGTTGCTCGACCGCAACCCCCTGCTGCGCCGTTCCATCACCAATCGCTTTCCCTATCTGGACCCGCTGAACCACGTGCAGGTTGAGATGTTGCGCCGCTACCGTGAGCAGACTGCCCGGGGTGGCGGGGCGGAGGTAAGCGAGCGCGTGCGCCGCGGCGTTCATATTTCCATCAACGGTATCGCTTCGGCGTTACGCAACAGCGGCTGAATATTCGCTATCCTGCCTTCCGGCCACCCGATCCCGACGCTAAAGAGGCTCGGCAAGATCTGATTATGCGAGTGCGACGTGTGCACGATGTCCTTCTTGCTCGCGGTCGTCTCCAAGTTGCTTAACGCGCTTGCCGGGCAGATCCAAAAACACATTGGCTTAACTTGACTGAAAACGATCTTGCATCGACCTCAGTCTTGTCTTGTTTTAGCCAAATATCCGGTGCGTTGTTAAGAACACCAAAACATACAACGATACCCCAATCTCTTACAGACCACGCAGATTATTTCATCGTATAAGTTCCAACAAAGCGTAACGGGCGGGTTGCAAGCTTTAGCACCAGCTCTTGGATATAAAACCGATTTTGAAGAAAGCCGTTCTATTCTTAAAAGAACATTCTTGCTTTGGCTCTATTCTTTCTCCCGTAAATCAAATTTCGCTTGCGCAGCCTCAATCTCCGCTAAATGTGTCAAGCTCCAATCCACCAGGACGCGCACCGGCTCGCGTGCTGAATGCCCCAGCGCCGTCAGCTCATAATCCACGCGTGGCGGAATCGTCGGAAACATCGTCCGCGTCACCATCCCGTCTCGCTCGAGCCCCCGCAGTGTCAGCGTGAGCATTCGCTGGGAAATCCCATCCACATTCCGCTTGATGTCGTTGAACCGCCGCGGCCCATCGCCCAGCAGCATCACCACCAGAATGCTCCATTTATCGCCCACATGCGAAAGGATCGGGCTCACCCGCCGGCAGTCAACCAAAAATACGGAATCGTTTGCCAATATTTGCCGGTTCCCATGTTTTGTCCCAATCTACGCCCAGGCACAGATCTAGTCTAGGGCACAAATGGATACCGTAGTAATGGTCACCAAACGCCTTAGTTGTCATCCTCCTGCGCTTTTGAGACAAATTTCAGCCGGCCATAAACTTCCGCCGCCCCCGGGGTGGGAGAGGAGGATGTCTTTGAAAAGTCGCGGTTTAATCGTTACCGGCTCCGGTGGTGGCTCCGGCGGCGCAACACCCTCCTATTCGGCAAATTCGGCGCCCGTGGCACCGTCACCCACGATCGCCGATCTCATCTACAAAAACGCCAATACGAATCTTTGTATTTCTGCCTCAATTCACGATCGGCAGCCTCGGCAGTGCGGGGCTACGCGCATGCAGCTTCACATGCATCACCGGGAAACCCCGAAAACTTGGGGCAGGACCAAACCTCAAATCGGGCTCAACCACCTCAATCTGCGCATACCGCCGGTATGCGCGCGTAAAAAACTCTGCAAGCTGCATCTTGGCTAGCAGATGCCCCAAGCAATGATGCAGTCCCGGCCCCCAGGTTAGCACCGAATTATTGTCACGCGCGAAGTCGATCTCCGACGCCCTATCGTAAACGCGCGGATCGCGGTTGCCTGCGGCAATCATCAGAAACAGAGCATCGCCGGCCTTGATATGTTTGCCGTGCCACTCGAAATCCTCGGAGGCAACGCGCGTTTCGAAGGACGACATTGCCGTCATGCGCGAAAGCTCAATCGCCGCTGCCACACCGCCTTCCGGATTCTCCGACAGCCAGTCCCGCAACGCCGGACGATGAGACAGCGCCTCAACCCCCAGCACGATTGAATTAAGCGTCGTATCATGGCCGGCAATCAATAACACGATCGACGCGCCGATCATCTCGTCAAGCGTTAGCCGGTCGCCATCATCCACGGCCGCAACCAGGCCCGAGAAAATATCGTCGCCAGGACTGAGCCGGCGCTTCTCGATCTCTTCGGCGAACAAAGCATAGATTTCCCGGATCGCATTCTCCCCAGCCATCACCTGTTCCAGCGGCGGATTCACCGATCCAAGGCTGATGTTGATTTGCTCGGACCATGGCCCCAGCTTGGATAAATGCGCCATCGGGATGCCCATGAGACGAAGAATCGTCATCCCCGTAATCGGCCTCGCCACATCGCCGTTCAGCTCGATCGCCGCCTGGGTCTCGACTTTGTCAAAAATCGACTCGATATTGCTTTGCGCAAATCCCCTCACGGCTTCAACAACTTTTCGGCTGAATGCTTTCATCACGAGCCGGCGCACACGTGTATGAATTGGTGCATCATTATTGTTGATCAGCATCGGCACGAAGCGATGCAGCATTGGGATACGCTCCGGTTGCTCAGCCACCGGAATCGCTGATAGCGTCGTCAGGCCAAAGCGCTTCGAACTCAGCGGGTATTTCTGGGAAAACCCATCGCTGATATCCTGGTGCCGGGTAACCAGCCAACCCCTCTGGCAATCACTCCAGAATATAGGTTCGGATTCACGAATGGCGTCCAGCCGCGTGAGAAATCCGTTGCCAATTTCAGGCATCGATATGAACGCGAAATCCAGGTTGTCACTCATCCATTTTATCCTTTTTAACCAGAGGCACACATTTATAAAAAAGCAGGCAAAAAACTTTCAGCTGCGGGGAGCGCCGGAGTTGACCAGGCCCTAGACCGAAATTCAAAAAATTCTTTGGCTCTATTTTAAGGCAAAACATTTTGTCCCAACCTGTCGCGCACAATCGGCGCCACCTTCGTACCGAATAGCTCAATCGCCCGCATGATCTTTTCATGCGGTATCCTTCCCGCCGAAAGTTGGATCAGGCACCGTTCATTCTTGAAAATCTCATAATTCCGAATGATTTTCTCGGCCACCTGCAGGGGCGTCCCGATCAGCATCGAGCCGCTCGGGCCAGTCATCCTGTCAAAATGGTCTCGGGTCACCGGTGGCCACCCCCGCTCACGACCAATTCCCGTCATGAAGGCGGCATAGGGCGGAAAGAACGTATCTGCGGCCTCTGCAAAGCTGCCTGCAACAAAACCGTGCATATTGATACTAAGCGGAATTTGTTCCGGATCATGCCCGCCCTCCAGCGCCCCCCTACGATGCAGCATCGCCAATGATGCGAAAGTCGCAGGATCGCCTCCAATAATGCCGATCGCCATTGGCAAACCCAGAAACCCCGCCCGCGCCGCCGAGAAAGCCGTGCCGCCCACGCCAATCCAAACCGGCAATTTTTTCTGGTTCGGCCGCGGATGAACCGGCTGATTGACGAGTGCCGGCCGATGCCGGCCCGACCAGGTCACGCGCTCCTCGTCCCGCAGCTTGAGTAGCAGATCAAGTTTTTCCGCAAAAATCTCGTCATAGGAAGCCGTGTTTTGGCCAAACAACGTGAAGGGTTCCAGGAACACGCCGCGACCGGCCATCAGCTCTGCCCGGCCGCCCGAAATTAAATCCAGCGTGGCAAATTGCTGGAAAACCCGAACCGGATCATCCGTGCTCAGCACGGTCACCGTGCTCGTCAACCGTATGCGCTTTGTCGTCGCGGCAATCGCAGCCAAAATCACGGGCGGTGCAGCGCCTGCGAAATCCGGACGGTGGTGCTCGCCAATGCCGTAGACATCAAGCCCAGCCTCGTCGGCAAGCTGCGCGGCTTCAATCACCTCGGCAATACGCCGCTCCGCCGATATCGTCGCGCCGGAGGCGGGATCGGGCGTCATTTCTCCAAATGTATAAAGTCCCAACTCCATGATTTATCTTGCCATACCCTACGGAGCGTGTTCACTCAGCGCTGTAGAGAACCGCACTGCCCGGCGCAAGACGGCACATAACGGGAAGCAGGGCACATCAAGTGAACCGTCCCACGGAAATCTCTTTATTGTGGCAACATCAGATCGAATTCCTCAAACTCGCCTCGCCGGGCTGTCAGACTAACGACGCGGGCATGCAGATTGAGCATCGGAACCACCGTCAAAAAGAGTGGCGTTTGCATATGCGCCTTCAACGCTGCCTCGGTTGCCCAGAGTTCAACAATATGGATGACCGTAGGAGAAATGAGATCTCGGGTGAAGCGATATACCATGCATCCCTCTTCCTTATGCGTCTCCGTCATGGCGTCACGGATCATCGGGAGTAAAATCTCCTGCGCGGCTTCACTCATTTCTACCGTGCCATTGATAAAAATCATCTCCATCCCCTTTAATTATATTTCGAAAACCCGCCTTCCTACCTTGGTAACTGGCTGCGGCTATGTCTCACAAGTAGGAACATTTTTGTAACCAAGTTCCCCAAATTATCCTTGGCTACTCGTTGATAAAATGCTCGCTTCGGCAATTGTTGAAATTTGTTTCGCGCAAAAAGCCGATCATAAGAGGCGTGGGACTTTGCTGATGCCAGACATTCTCAGCGACGGCCCTAAATCAGATTGATCCGTAAGTCAGATTGATTTTGTATAAGCAACATGAATGTGCCTGCTTGAACGCAAAAGTGTATTAATCTGGCGGCTCGCGCACAGCGAATACTTTTATCAACGGCGGTGACGGCAACACCCAATCTTCATCCCATCCGGGTGGCGGAAGATTATGCGACGGTTGATCTGCTGCGCGATGGGCGCGTCGATATCGTGGTCGGCAAGGGTAATTTTCCAGCGATCTTCGAGCTTTTCCTGCCCATCACGCCTGCAAATCAAGCAGATATCTCCGCCAATCCTCGCCGTCTTCAAGCAGGCCACCGGTTGCCCTTATCTTCCGATAAGGCGGCACTTCCCCGCTATCCTTGCCATTCCGATGATCCCGGACAGCTTCGAGAAGCAATTTTCGCATGCGCACGACGCCGACATCGCCTGCATTGAGATACTCCTTGGTCCGGTCATTGATCGGCCCCTGGCTGGCACCAATGGCGAAGTCCTCGGTGATAACATGGCCAAAACCAGTAAAATGGCCCTTCGCCATTGCCTCGCGGTCCTGTCCCCAGGCGGTATCCGCATCGCCGGTAATATAAGGCGGCCAGCTCGCGCGGTCCGGCGCCGGATTGACATAAGAGTCCGTAATCGGCCGAGACGGATTATACCGCACCATCCACTGCACCGCCTCGGTATCCCCGGTCGGCACCGTGAACACGGCCACCCGGTCGCCATCCGGCACCTCCTCCGGCGCCACAAACGTATACCAGGGCAACACAAACTGCGTGATCCGGAAATTCCGCTCTTGCCCGCCACCGCCCCGAATGGCCGCAAACCGAAAACCCCCCGGCATTTTTTCCATTTCGTAAACGGGCGCCTGATGCTGCGCCAGATAGCTCACCCCCGCCTCGAAATTCCGAATCCAAGACTGATGCAACACCCCCACATGCGCGGAATCCACCGTCGCTTCCATATTTTGAACCCAGTTATATTTCAGCGTCTGCGTCACAACATACACTTGGTTATCGGGCACATGGTTGAACTCAAAATCCGGAAATGCTCCCGGCGAGTCTCCACCCAGCCAAACCCAGACAATCCCGGCAACTTCCCGGATCGGATAATGCCGCAGCGGCACGCTCATGCAGAACGCCTTCTGAGCCGTCGCATCCCTGCTCTCGGTCGGCACCTCCACAACCTCGCCCGCCACGGAGAACTTCCATCCATGGTAGAGGCAGCGCAGCGCATTATCTTCATTCCTCGCCAATACCAGCGAGGCACCGCGATGTGGACAATTCTCGTCGAACAGCCCCACCGTCTGGTCAGAGCCACGGAACGCAACATAGCTCCGGCCCGCCAGACGCACCCGCCGCGGCGCGCCGCCCGCCGCCAGTTGTTCCGACAGCACCGCCGGAAACCAGTATCTGGCCCGCAGCATCTCGCCCATCGGTGCCTGGTTATCCACGCATGTCAGCAACATATTATCCTCGTGAGTCATGGCCATTTGCTTGTTTCCCCTCGCGATATTATCGGATGCGCCTTTGGCGTTTTACCTATGTGTCTTAGAGCCTATCGGGTTTGCTTGAAAATGCGCCAGCGATATAATGATTATAGCGTCTGCGCACTTCCGCTGATCGCTCGGGTGTAGGCATAGTCAATCTAAGGGAACGTCCCGGGCAAACCGGAAATCCGTACGACCAATAAACATTTCTGTAAGAAAAATGATCGCACGAAGCCTAAATAATCTCGACCTGAATCTCCCATTCGTCCTGCACGCTCTCGGCAGCAAGCTCAATGTCACCAAAGCCTCAAAACGGCTCGGCCTAAGGCAGACCATCCGCTGCCGACTCGTACGGCTGCAAGTCGCAATTTTGGACGTTGCCATTGGTCCCATAGCCGCTGCGCGTGGTCTGCGTATCGGTCAGCTCCGCTATACGAAGCACTTTATCCGGATCGTCCACGTTGCAAGTCAGCTCTAACAGAAAAGGAGAGGGCCATCATCTCGTCCGACGATTTTTGTTATGATTACATCATCATTGGTGGCGGCTCTGCCGGACGCGTTCTCGCCAACCGCCTCTCTGCCGATCCCACCTGCCACGTCCTTCCAAAACCTAAGGAAACCAAGAACGATGAACGAAAATATTTCGAACAGGATGAGCAAGGTGGCTCGTTCGGGCTATTGATCATGAAGGGAACGAAGATCATCCTCGATAAATCATCCATGGCGCTCACTGAGCTGGACATACCGGATGGCGCAGCCGACATCGGGAATGACGACGACGTCAACTTCAGCGCTATCGCCACTCGAGCCAAGAATTTTTCCTAATCGTTCCGCACGGCTGCGGCGCTTGACGTTCCCAGCTCTAGACCACAAAGTCTCGGCCTGCCCTGCGTTGTTAAAATTCATGCCATTTGGTATCTTTTTTTGAATATCATTGAGGATTATTATGGAAAAGATTGGTTTCATTGGTGTCGGTATGATGGGTGGTGGTATTGCTCGCCGCATGATCGAACACGGCGTGCCAGTGCTCGCCTATGATCGTGACCCAAACGCCTTGCAGGACATGTTGAGGCATGGCGCGGACGTGGCTTCGTCCGTCCCCGAAGTTGTTGATCAAACGGAGATCGTGTTCGCCTGTTTGCCTACCGCCGATGTCAGCCGTACTGTTGCTTTGGGGCCTGGCGGCGTCGCCGGTGGGACAAAAGTAAAAATTTACATCGAGACTTCCACACTCGGGAGCGCCGTCGCAGCTGAACTTGCCGACGCACTCGAACCGCACGGCATCATCATGCTCGACTCACCCGTCGTCGGCGGCACCGTCGCGGTCGGGCAGGGCACCCTCGGCGTCTTAACAGCCGGACCTAAGGAAGCTTTCGAGCGCGCGAAGTTCGCCCTCGAATCTTTCGCCGGCCGCTTGTTTTACTTAGGCGCTAAAGCGGGTATGGGGCAGAGCGGCAAGGTCGTGAATAACTCCGTGGCATATGCGGCGTTTCTCGCAACATGTGAAGCCGTCGCTTTAGGAATGAAAGCAGGGCTCGACATGGAAACGGCGATTGCCATCATCAACCAGGGAAGCGGCGCTAATTTTTTCTCCGAGCGAGTCTTCCCGAATTTTATGATGAAGGGAATTTATGACGGTACGGGCGCAATTGAAATTGGCGCCAAAGACGTCAAATATTTCCTGGACGAAGCTCAGCGGCTGGAGGTTGAAGTTCCTATGGCGAGGGAGGTCTCCAAGTTGCAACATCGCATCCTTCAAGCCGGGCCACCCGGCCGCGACACGATGACGACGTTTCATTTTTTTGCCGATCTGGCAGGTCTGGCGCGGGAAGAATAATGGGTTCTCTCCACGTGGAACTGGGGACGATGGCTTATGTCAATGGACTTTTCTCTGCCTCGCGGTTCAATCTGCGGCCACATTAGTGAGCTGATTCGGTTCCAATCAATGCTTAAGCGCCCCAACACCTTAAGCGCCCCAACACCATGGTGCGGATCCGCGGCGCGCCATCCAGTCCGATGGTGGCGATCGTCGGCCTTCGGAAGGCCGAACCTCCCGCGAGCAAACGGGGCAGCCGCCATCGTCATAAACTGTCGGGCGGTCCATCATCACACCCGCCGGGCGGCCATGACGGCCAGGGCGCTGCCGGTACCCACTAGCGACTTCCACGCCTGCGTCAGCATGCCCGTGGCCGCCGCGCCTGCGGCCCGTGCCTCGTCACGATGTTCCACCTCGTCTGCCTGGCAGGCGATCAGCAGAGCGCGCA
>Ga0116226_10002605_pt1 | contig 15759 bp, 12 predicted proteins | sample S1TSphfallax_FD_89692 | JGI IMG/M metagenome (GOLD analysis project Ga0116226, IMG submission 89692) | Host-associated microbial communities from peat moss isolated from Minnesota, USA - S1T2_Fa - Sphagnum fallax MG | ecosystem: Host-associated > Plants > Peat moss > Unclassified | place: USA...
ACCCCACTTGTTGTGATAATATGTTACATTACATTTTATTTATCAAATACTTCATTTTAAACATTACAAAAACATAAACTTTGAAAATTCATATCTTATTGAGATTTTGTTCAAATGAAATGATTTGAATTAATTTTTTTACAAATTTCAATAATGTACATAATTATATTTATTTCTTTTTGAAAATTTAAAATCATTTGAACAAAAAAAAATTGAATATCATTATTCAATAACATTTCAATGACCATTTTTTTGAAGAAAAAAAGTTTAATAAATGGATTTTTTTTGTTAATATAATATTACTACTTATGTTAAGCTACTTTCAATTATTTTATGACTATTTTTCATTAATTTAAATTATTTCACCCTACATTATTTCCGATTATTTATGGCTATTCTCAACAATTTTTAGTTAGTTTTGGCTATTTCACCCTAGGCTACTTTTGATTATTCTAAATTATTTTTGGCTCTTTTAACTTATTTCACCTTAGGCTATTTTTAGTTATTGTAAATTTTTTTGGTGGCTATTTTATTAATGGCTATTGGTGGCTATTATATTAATGGCTATTGGTGGTTATTCCATTAATGGCTATTGTTGGCTATTCCATTAATGGCTATTGGTGGCTATCCTAGTAATGGCTATTAGTGGCTATTATATTAATGGCTATTGGTGACTATTATATTAATGGCTATGAGTGGTTATTCTATGAATGGTTATTGATAGATATTCCATTGGTGGATATTGGTGGTTATTAATGGCTATTGGTTGGTATTTTATTAATAACTGTTGGTGGCTATTTTATTAATGGCGATTAATGGTTATTAATGGTTATTGTATTATAAGTTATTGTTGGATATTCTATGTTATAATATCATAGGCTATTGGAAGTCATTATATTGTAGGGTAATCAAAATTATTTTTCATAGGTTATTATTTTATATTCTAAATTATTTTTATCTTAGGTCATTATATTATATTTCATATTATTTTAAATTATTATATTTAGGATAAAATAATTTATAATAACCTATAATAACATAAAATATAAGTTAGAATAACTAAAATAACTTAAAATAAAATAGGGTATATCATAAAGCATCATAGATATAATATTTTAAAAACATAAAAATAAACATATTTATTATAGTAAATTATAATAGTCAATTATGTTAATTATTAATGAAACATGATGTCTACATAGTGATATTACAGTACTAGAATCAATAAAATGCAATGAAGTTATTTCACTTTTAAGGTCACATAGTGATTTAGGCTAGTAAATTGCACCCCACTTTTGTAATAATGGTTGTTGCCCCTTTAAATTGACAAAAAAATGGCCACGAATTTTGTTTTAATTAAGTAGATAATATAACCATTTTATTCTCCACGACAGATTTGTTTAGCAATATGAATCATACACTAATAAAAATGATTAATTGCATAACTTGAAAAAAATCATAAAATATTATTATTATTTTACAATGTAAGATATATTTTATTGTCATTTCCTTTGTATAAATAAAAGTAATGTAATTTGGTGAAATTTTAGCTTTAAACAATTGGATTAAACCCCCTCCCCTTTCAACCAACATTTTTTTTTTGTTTTAAATTTTCTTATTGGGAAAAAAATTGAAAACATTGTGAAAATTCAAGGGAAAATGTAAACAAAAAAAACATTGCCAAAAATTTGATATAAAAAAATTGAAAGAAAAAAGGTTATTCCTACTAAATTTTTTAAAAAAATAATTCAAATAATTCCATCCTTAAATACATAAAAAATTCCAACATCAAATTCATTTGAAATTTAAAATATTAAAATAAATTTTATTGATGTAACTGAATTTTTTTGGGTGTTAAACTTCCACCATTTTACAAGCATAAAAAAAGGCCATTAACATCAATAAATAAAATTTTAATTAAAAACTCATTTAAATATTTTGAATGATATAATTTTACATTGGGTTTTAGGACTTGTAGCCAAAATATAAAAATATTTCAACAAATTTATACCTCCATATACATGGTCTATAACCAAAACATGGTTAGATTTTCTTGTCAATGATTCTTGAAAAATACCACAAATTTGAAAAAAAAGAAGAAATTCATTGATCTAATTATTATTATCATCATTGATGATTTTTTTAATTTATTTTATTTTCAAAAGTACAATTTTAATTCACCTTTAAATATTTAAAGGTAAATTTGTAATAAAATAAACCTAATAAACTAAAAAATCGTGTTTAAAAAAAAATTAAGTACAAAATATTGATAATAATATTTTTAAAAAATAATAATAAAACTAATAATAATAATAATAATAATAATAATAATAATATATTTTAATAAAATTAAGAAAATTTTAATTTAAAATTTCAATCACTTTTTTTAACATGGATTTTTTAATAGATTGAAAAAATGGGAAAAAAATTAGGGATTATTTATGCGGGTTTTTGGTGTGGCATCATGAACGTTCATAATTATATATTTTTCCTTATGATGCCTGAAACAAACTAGGGAAAAACATACACTCTAATTTAAATAAATGTACAAAAATTTAATATATGAAAAAATAATAATTTAGAGGTCTACCTACATCATAAACTTTGCATGCATGAACATTTAACCTAATTACTAACCCAGTCAAATATAAATATGAAACCTATTATATGTAACATTTGAATAATGGTTTCAATAAATTCAAAATGGAAAATTTAACTCATGTAAAGATGTTAATAGTTTTAAAAATGTGAAAAACTCACTAAACCATTCAAATATAATTACAAAGTATTGAACTACATGTGTTTCAATATATTTTAATAAGTGCAAGATGCAATTTATGAATAATGGTTTTAACATATTAAATGTGAATGGTCTAGTTCATATACACACATTGATAATTAAAAATATGTGGAAAAAATTAACTTGTTTCACTATATATGTGGGGTCTTAAATTATTACATGTGGTTTAATAAATTATGGTAAGTGTAAAATGCAACTCATGTTAAAAGTTGATGGTTCAGCTCATGTACCATGTTGATAGTTAATGAGATGTCAAAAACATTAGTAACCCATTAAATGCATTTTGTAAATAAAGTTAAAAGGCTACCTCAATTTTCACATCAATAATTTGAAATTATTAAGGAATAAAATAGAGTTCAAATTATATTCATAAGTGAACAACATAGTGAATGTAAGAAATGTGAACAATATTGACCTTTAATTAATGTAACAAACCACTTGCAAATTTAAGATGGCTAAATGTAATTGAAATATAGTCAAATTGAATAGTAATCAAAATGTGTGGGGTGAAAAAAGACAAGATGTTTTCTTGTGGTTGGGCCCAAAAAAAAAGTACCCAAAACTTTGGAGTTTTATGGCAGCAATAGTAGCACTAGTCAAACCATCATGGGTACTAATTAAGTATCCATGTCTATTTTACAATGGGATGGATCATAAATATGTGGATTATTTAAGGAAATTTGAAGTACAAGAAATATTTCAAAATAAACCTAAATAGATTATGGTTCCAAAGTCACCAACAACTTAATAATCCTTCAATTAACATGGTTGTTGTAGTGGTGACTCAAAAGTACTTATTTATACCAGAAGCACAAGTGTTTAAGGAACACAAATCGTTGAAAGTACAACAACCTATTGATTGGGATGAAGAAGAACTATTTCATTGAACATTTACCAATACCATCCAAATGATGCAAAACGAGGAGATGATTGAATAATAAAATTATATTACCAATTTTGACACTAACTAACCTAGATTACTTACTACGACCCTAGTTCCTATACTAGTAACCCAATATATTTCCTATGCCAATAGAACCCTCAATGCCAATTTCATCCATTAATCAATTAATATAATATATTTTGTAGGATATTAATCAAATATAAGTTCTAAATACAAAGTATACTTTGAAGTTAGGTAAATCCTTAAGATAGTTGTAAAATTAGAATGATATCTGATTCAAAAGCTTTAGTCCACCAAACCATTGGTTCCAAAACCAATACTTACACCTATAGTAACATTTGTAGCTGTAGATCATCATATCGCAATAATACATGTACAAATTGGGAAAAATCTTGTTGATGATGTGTTGTTAAATGGAAAATTTAGAGTCATTATCATGTAGAAAAGTTGAGGGCCACTTTAGGATTACTTAAACCTTAGCCAACCCCATATAATCTATGGATGACAAATTAGACAATCACAAAACCTCTTGGTTTGATATGTGATCTTAGGACATTAGTTCACGGTGTTTTGTACAATGTCACCTTTATGGTTATCTAAAATAATGTTCTCGATTCCACCTATTTGATGCTTTTAGGATGACCTTGGTTATGAAATGCTAAAGTATCCTATGATTGGGGAACTAATATCATTATTATTCATGGTAATGATATAACCAAAACCATAGCAATAATCAAACATCTGAACAATCAAATAAAACATCCCAAAATCCTTTTCTATTATGATTTGCAAAATGGGATTATAAACGAGCTTGTTTTATTTTTTATTGGTACAATCCTACCAATACAATATTAATCTATCGATTGTTCAACAATCTAAACCTTTAATCTCAATAGAAATTGAACCTACATTGACATCTTTGGTATTTAGTCTTACCTTTTTGGATTTTATAATCACATAAGAGTTTACAAATTACCCGAAAACCATTTATCAACTTGATATTGGTCATATGGACATTGATGAAACACCAGTTCAAGAGTGAGTATAGTAGATAGAGATTGTTGGTTGGACAGTCATACAAAAACAATTGAAGAAAATCATTCTTGGTACAATAGAGTATCCCCAATGTGTCAAGATTAATGTTGCTTTATTTGAAAATCATATTCTTACATTTACAAATTTTTTGAAGGAGTTCAAAGATGTTTTTGCCTAAATTTATAAAGATTTGAAAGGAATCCTTCTTGAAATTGCACAAAATTGTATTGAACTTGATACCTCAATATTGCCAACTCATCAAACATGGTACTAATTAAATCTCAATTATGCTAATACTATCAAACAAGATATTGATAAACTTTTGGTTACATGATTTATTCACCTCATGGAAGAAGCTTCTTGGTTATCACCGATCATAGTTGTTCCCAACACTAGTAGAAATCTTGTCGTTTACATTGAGTCATTATGCAAATGGCATACAACTAACTATCATTTACAACCATATTGGTCATGTTCGCAACTATAAATTTGGTACTTTATGATTTTTAAGCCATATGATTTTATGTGTAATTAACATGCAACTAAATGTGTACAACATGGACACATGACATAAAAATAATGGCCTAAACTAATACATATTTAAATTAGTATACCTAATATATCTACTTAAGCTATGTAAAGTAGTATTATGTACCTTTAGTACTAAGGTTAAACCCATGTTAACTAAGGTTAGAATAAACTAACCATGGTTAAATTATCCATGGCTAAAAAAGCAATTCACATTAAATCAACCATGGCTAAAGAAACCTAAGTAAAAATAACCATGGCCAAAATAACCTAAGCTAAAATAACCATGGCTAAACTAAGTTAGGCTAAATTAACCATTGCTAAATTAAGTTAGGTTAAACTAATTACAACTAATTTAAATTGCACTTAACCAAAGTAGGCTAAACTCAACATGGCTAAATTAAATTAAGTTAAACTAATTATGGCTACACTAAATTAAACTAAATTAAGTTAGGCTAAATTAATTATGGTTAAACTAATTATGGCAAATCTAAATTAAATTAAGCTAACCATGGTTAAAATATGCATTGCAAGTTTTCAAATTTTATTTGTCAAATATATTTAAATAGTTTTTTGGCAATTGAAACATTGTGATTTTATTTTATTTGGAATTTATTTTTAAAAATTTAATTGGATGTTCAACAAATTGAAATTTTTAAAAAATTAAGAAATTTTTTAAACCCATTGTTTTTAAAAATGTCCCACCTTCCTTGGGCATATAATAAAAATTAATACTAATATGAGTAGTTAATATTACTAGGTATTATTATTATTATTATTATTATTGTTATTACTAAAAATTAATTAGAATCGAAATTATATTTATTACTACTATTATTAATAGGAATAACTAGTATAAAGTATTATTATAATTAATTTTTGAATAATAATAATAATTATTTTACTTTTATAGTAGTATTATTTTAATATTACTAATTATGTTAATATACCTATGTCTAGTAGGATACATTAGTTAGTTTATAAATAATCTAGCCTAGGTTAACTACTTAGGTATTAACCTAAATTAAGTATTAATATTATAAGTAATCATATTTGTTAAGTAGACTTTTATTATAATTATAATGATAATTAATAACATTTTTCAATATATATTTTCTCAATAAATATTATATATTAAAATTTATCATTTATGTTAAATCATTTATTGTAAATAAGCTACATTAGTTAACTTACAAGTACCTGGACATCCTAACCTAATTATTAGTTTAGACTAGGTAGTAATATTAAAATAATATTATCATAATAAGTAATTATCAAAAATATCCTATAAGCATAATTATAATAATTAATATTACTATTAGAATCAATAATTTTTATTAAAAAATATATCAACACCATAAGATTATTATATTATTACCTATTTATTATTATATATTATATATATTGAAATATAACTTGTAAGTAAATCAGGTTAATACATAACATAAGTATTAATATAATAGTTGCATATAATGTGCAACTAAATTGGTGATGTTTACAATGGATTTTTTTTATCCTATATCTAAATTTGGCTTCCAATCTAATTTTGCACGTTATATATGTAGGTGCAACAACCATATTCACAAACCAAGTACCAAGTGCCATTGGGGATGAACTGATAAAAGGAGACCTTAATTAAATGGTTAAACCCGAAAATATAATCAGATTATTTTAAACCTACCTACCTAACCTAAGCCTACCTTTCAACCTACTTACATACCTATTTAGTAAAGTGTAATAATTACCTACCTACCTAAGTTCTTAAACACCACGTCTCAACATCTTATTAACCCTAAATTGAATTATTTAGATTTCAATAATTAATATTTAAGAATAAGAGGATAATTGGGCTTTAATTGCCACATGTCACCATATAAGTGGTGTTTTAAAAATGGACACATGTCAAATGGTCAATGATCATTCAATGGTATGCCACATGTCATCATTATAATGGCAAAAGCTTTTACAATTGAGATTAATCCATGAATTTTTAATTTTCAAAACACAAAAATAATTATAAAGTAACATGTGTCCATAAACAATTTGTCCACTTTTTAAACACATGTCATACTAAATGATTAGTTGCAAGGAGAGTTGCATATAAGGTGCAACTACATTTGAATTGGTATGTATGGATGAACACATATATTATCACCATATATAAATGTTGCACATGTAATGTCACATGCAACTTAATGTTGTATATGACTTGTCTTACGAAACTACACAAATTTGTAGTTGCATGTGTCGCATGTCATTGAATTTTAGTTGCAAATGACAATTGCAAAACCCAAAGATTTTACTAGTGCAAGAAAAATGGCAAATTGCAGATTAATGTGGACTTTCGAAAGTTGAATGTTGTAACAAAGAAAAATCCATACCCTCTTCCATTTACCAATGAAGTCTTTAATATTATTGCTAGTCACAAAACCTATTCATTTTTGGATGGTTTTTTTGGATATCATTGGGTATTTATTACAGTTGAAAATCAATACAAGATTGTTTTTATTATTGACTAGAAAACATTTGTTTGGGTGGTGATGCAATTTGGTGTAAAAAATGGTCCACCAATTTATCAACATGTTATAAGCAAAACATTTTGTGAATACATTGATTTATTCATGAAGATTTTCTTGGATGATTTCACTATTTTTAGCAACATAAAAACCCATTTAAACAAATTATAACTATGTTTTTTGACATTCCATGAATTTGGTATTAGTTTCAACCTAGAGAAATGTGTTGTTGTGGTATATTCTAATGGGTAAAGGCACAATGTGTTATACCAAAATGGACATCACAAGCACAATTTTTGTAATTGATGAAATGTAATTGAAAATTATCTTATATTATTTCAAGACAATAGCAACCTCAAAACAAAGCACAAAAACCTTTGCCACTTGAACCTATCCACTAGACAAAATCTATAGTCTATAGGCTAAGGAACTATAGTATAATAATATTTAAATGGAATTTTTCCAAATAGTTCAAAGGAAGAATAATCTAGAGTAGCAATTATAGTCCATGGAGAATACCAAGGGGGAGAATGATTTGCTTAAGTAGACTTAGGAGCAAGAATCTTGAACAAATGTACTGGGCCTTGAAGAAACATGTAGATGAATTTGAAGCAAGATCTACAAAGTATAGCAGGACAATAGTGGTCTATAACATATTGTTAGGGAATCAAATGTGGAGCTCCTGAAATTAAAACATGAGATTCAAATCATTGTGGATTTGAAGAATGAGGTAGTTATGGGGAAAAAAAAACTCATGCAACCGATCAATCCAGATGTTACAGCATGATGCCAAGTGAATATAAGCAAATGTGGACACATTAACAACCATGGAACCTTACTTGTCCAATCATAAACTATGTTAATATGATAATCTACTCATGAATAATACAATCCTAATAACCAAAGAAATGGAGATAAAAACATCAAATATTGATGATTAGTGGAATTTGGTACATGATTTTTTATAGAAAGATATATAGGGATTGCTTGATGAACACAAAGCAGATGAGGCTAGTTACTAACAAAGGTTAAAAGCATATTGGGAGGCTTACCTAGACTTTATGTATGTATTACCTTCTACAATTTTAGAGGAAAGTTTGGCAACATTAAACCTTAATTAGTTTGAGATAGGTCCAAGTGGAGAAGCACTTGAGGTCCAATCAACAATACTTGAAGAAGTGAAGGGTGGAGTTGACACAAAGGAGATCCTTAGGGAACAAGGAGATGCTCATATGGTAGACCATACTTAGGTGGGAGTCACAGAAGTGTAGGATTAGTCACAACAATAGGTACATGTACTTATAGAATTGACTAAGTATCCAACAACAACTATTACCAGATTGACCACATCCTTTGAGGAAGATGGTAATGGTTACATAGACCTTACTATATATGTACAACAATAGGTTATCAATAGATCCAACCTTAGAATGAGGGGGTATCTATAGCAAAAGTCAAGCAATCCATCGATTAGGGGATGCCTATTGATGAACATGCAACAACAATAGTAAGTCAAACATAACATCTAGTCCATTCAAAACAATAGCATGAATCTATATTTGTTCTTGCCAATGCAATTTTGTAATTTACCATGCATAGGATTTTGAGGATGGAATTTAAAGTACAAGAGGGGTAATGTTAAGGGCAAAACTATGTTATCCATGTTGGATAGACTAAATAGAGGTAATATCAACATATGATAGGGTGGATAGTGGTATAACAAAATTGTGTAGGTCAAATGGATTAAAACTTATGAGGACTAATTCAAATTGAAGATTATGGCGAGAACTTGCGGAGGATTTCTAGTCAAATTTTGATATGGGTGAACATAATTAGAAGATGAAAAATTATTATCCAAAGGAAGAGGAAATAATTTTAATAGAAATATGAACAGCTCATGTTAGAGTTAGAGATCATTTTTTATGAAGAACATTGATACTATAGTGTGTTTTGTTTCATGTTTTTGTTTTACCCAATGTGATATGGTTTAACTATGTTTTCAAATCACTATGAAGCTTGTAATTGTGCATATATGTGTTTTATAATGTATTTTTGGTTGAATTTCACCTTTTATTTTTGTAGTAGTTTCTGAATGGACTTTGTATGTTTGTAAATAACATGTTCAATACACATTTCAAGAATGAAACAATGTTAAAAGTTTAATATTTACCATGTTTCATTTAATTATATAGTTTACTAAGTTGAATTTGTTGACAAAGGATATATGGGATAAATTTAATGAAAGGAAACATTACAAAATTATCCCATATCATCCTTTGTTTCATACAAAAGTAGCCAACTTTAACCATCATTATATTTTCCATGCTTTGTCCAAATGAAAAAAAAAAAAATCATTTAAATTTTTTTTTCCAAGATGTAGACATGTATACATTCAATATATATATATAAAGTAATTAGATTGAAAATGAATTTGCATGGTCATTATTGAACATTTGAACAATAATGATGTCTTGAAGAACTTTCCTTTTTCTTTTTCATTAAGCAATTTGTGAATAAACCTATTTGTAATCAACATGGAGTTCTTTTTGGAATTTTTAGAATAATATCAAATTAAATATTTCATATATCTCCACCTTTTAAACATATAATGAATCAATAAATGTTGTATAAATGCAATGTTATATTAACCTATAATTAACTAATTATTAATATTTACTTACATAAAATATTATAATTGAAAATCAGAATATATATTTTATTGAACATATAATATTATGTAATTTTTTAAAAAATGTAATATAAACTATTAAAATTATGTAAAATTCATAATTATTTATTTTCACACATATGTTATTTTTATATGTCATAATTTTTACTAAAATTTATTATGAATAATAAGTTTTCATTTTTTTAAAAAGTTTTTTTCAATTCATTAAATGTGATTTTATATAAATTATAAAAATTTCCAAGTTCTATGATGAAATATTTTGATAAATTAATAAATAAATAATTGGAATCAAACTCTACATGTTTTACTACCCATTATATGGAGACTTGCAAAACAATGCCATTTTGGGGCATGCGGATTTCTTTTGAAATCTTTTGGATGTAATCAATAGGATTATATATATAGTCATTATTTAATGTCAAAAAGTTCAAGGAGGATATTCATCAACATAAACCTTTGAACAAAAGTCCCAACTTGAATGTTTTGGGATGAATATTCACTTAATGTGGTTCAAGTAAAATTGGGACAATTTCAACAATTTCAATTTTTACATATGAATTAGAAAACAAATTCCCAAAATATGGGAAATTTTGCCAAAGTTTCAAAACCTCAATATTGAAAGATTTTTTAAAAAAAAAAAACCATAAAATATATATTAACAACCTTCACAAAAATAATATGTTGTAGAAGTTTATGTAATATTTACGTAAAAATATTATCATGTACCATTAAATCCAAGCTAGGTTCAATTTTGTGGACTTGATTTTGCACCAAAATTTACATTAAATTTTTATACTGCATTGTAAAATCGATTACATCCACATGACAATACATATATCAATGTTTTTATTTTGTGTGTGAATGAGAGTTTTCAATTTGCAAATATGAGTCCCCCCATCAAGGTTTTTTAATTTTGAAAGATTGGTTAAACAAGGTCAATGGCACACATAGTAATTTTAAAAATATAACATAAAAATAGCATAGTTGCAAGGCATATATTATTACATAATTAGATTGGGACATTAGTCATATATGTTCAAGTCATGGATGCCACATTTTGGCATAGTTGAAAATGGCTTAAATGAAAGTTCTGTTATGCATAATGATACTAATTAATGCCCATAGTTCGACCAACATTCAAGATTGACATATTGAGAATGGACCAAGCCTTCCACATGGGCTATAAGTAGGGAGACAAGGTTTTTTACATCTTGGAAATGAACTAACATGGAGAGGAATAGATCATATAAAATCAATGGTGGAATTGGAATGATATCTAGAAGACAAAGAATGAGGCGTTCGAGGAATTTTTGTTGTTAAATATGGACTTAAAATGATTTTCCATAAATATGTTTTTTGTTTGGGATGGGAACCACATGCTTCAAGCCTTGATCTCATACATTGAACAAATCCATGTATGGGAGGAAAGTTGGCATTATGCAATGGATTCCATCATGCTTGATACCAAAGATGATATCATGGACATTCTAATAACAACAACAAACTTTAATAAGCAAAAATCTTCACTTTCAATGCAAAATAATAAAATTATCATTGTAGAATGTTCCACAAAGTTGAAATCCTTGAAATAGATTTGTAGGTCCATCGAGCTAGATCATGTTAAATTAAACATCATTATAATATCATTTGCAACTAAAATATTGGGAAGATTTTGCTGAAAGAATTCAAGGATGTCACCCTTAATGAACAATACAAAAAATCTAAAAACAGAACAAGGAAAGTTTGGTGTACAACTTGATGTAGGAAACATTTTTCAATTATATGTATATGAGGTATATTTACATGCTTCTTGTGAAGCTATTTTGCAATTCTTCAAAAAAATATCCACTCGTGTGATTATTCGTTTTGTAGCATGAATTGGCAATTATAGTTGATATTGTTCCTAATGTCTATTATGAAGAGGTGCCAGACCCCGTAATGAAATTGGCATCCACTTTGAAAAGCCAATTGGAGAGGGTAAGTTAACAAGTTTGAAAGGACCATTTTACAAGGTTTAAAAAATGCTTGCATGTTTACAATCCTATTTTAAGATCATATTTCCCACACTAGATTAAAGTGCATTATGACATGGCATTTAAACTAGATGTCATTCTCGTATGCATGGCCTCATACATGAAGGCCGATTACGAGCATGTCAATCATGCCTTTAAGGTTAATGTACGTTTTTAGGTTATTATACATTATTAGGTGTTTTAGAATTATGGCTTGTTTAGAGTTTTAGCTTTGTTGGCAGCTGTATAAAAAGCCAAGTTCTTCCCTTTTCTTGTCAATTTTTCTAGAATTATTTTATTAGGGAGAGTTTCCTCCATAGTCAAATTGGATTTTTAGATGTTCATGGCGGCTATTACATAGCCACCATTTACATACACTACATTTTCTTTCCTTCTTTTCGGTTCAATTTAATAATACATGAAAAATTCATCTCAGCCTCCTCTTGTGCATTGTATATATATATGTGCGTGCATATCTTTTTGGTTGATTAGTTTCTAGTTTTGATTGGTTTTAGTCTTTTTGTTCAATAAACTATGGTTTTACACATTTATGACACCGAATGTCACAACACTACACATCACAACATAAAGATGTTGACAAAGAAACCTTAAATGGTGGTTTTCACTTGTGTGAGTACTAAGCAGAAAATGGTGTGGCTACGCACCTAAAACCAATCAAAGGTCTTTCACAAAGCACATCGATTCCCTAGGCTATGGTTCTCTAATTCAGTTTTCAACAAATGGCTACAAAAAACCACTTTACAATGTTAAATGCATAGTTCATTATCTTAGATTATTTGCTTTTGATCATAAATTTGTAGAATACCACCTCAAGTGACATGGTTCCAATGGTGTTGATACAGCTTGAGGAGGAGGCAATGGCCTTATATGCATCAACCATAATAGATCTAAAAGACATCATATCAAACATTATTAATATAATGATTTTGAAGGACTACATTTCAGAATGGTGGTCAAAGGTGTGGGAGTCTACTTTTTTTAAGGAATTTAAAGCAAAAGATGGAATTTGTTGCAGCAAGTTGTTCGCCCAACAATCTAGCTTGGAAAAGTTGTATATAGGTATTTCTACAATCCATTATCCTATTTAACCTTGAGCAATTTGATCACATCCTTTCACTTGATGCCGAGGGAGGTCATGATCTATGTATAGTTTTGTTGAATGTCAACATATTTATTAAATAATTTAGTTTACGAAATATTTGTTCTTTTATTAATACATATCAATTGGTGCATAATGAAATGATAAATCCTAATTTATTAGTTTCAACATTTGAATTTGAAACAATTGTAAAACAAATCTCTTATTAATCAAATTGATTTTTCTTTGCAATTGAAATGACCTCCCTTGGTAACAAATGACTAGTATAAAAAACTTATGAGAATGTATTCAAAATATTAATATCAAAAGTCCTAACTCCACAATGAGTAACAAGTCAATCAATATTACAATTCATTATATGTAATAGTCCATATTGTAGATCACATACGAAAGCCCATATGCCCTCCACTCATTGCCAAGTGAGATTGTTTTATTTTTTACTTTATTTTGTTCACAATGTATATATACTAATTTGGTGTCAAGGGATTGCAATTATCACATCTAAAATAGCGATTAATGATTAGTTACCTTGTAAATTAAAAGAATATTCACAATGCTAACTCACTTGGCACCAAATGAGAGGATGCTTATTTGTACATCATAAAGCATTAGGAAACCCTTCATAATAAATAAATAAAATTATTATACAATTATTTAAATATTATTAGTTGATAATTAAAACTAATATGTATGGAATATTTTTCCTCTCAATTAGTGTCAAATGAAAGTCAACATCTTCAATGGCCTAGAAACCTTTTAGTTTTTGGGCCTTCATTTTTCCAATTAAATAAATTGAACAATAAAATTAATTAATAAAAATGTAAATTAAATATATTATATAAAAATTTCTTTATTTAAAAATCAATTGCACTCACTTCGCACCAAATGGGAGGAGATTTCTCCATTCCCTACACAAGGCTTTGTGAACAAATTAATAAAATTCATTGATTAAAAATGATTTATTTAAGAGTATAAAACTAAAAGACATATTTTAAATGCATGTTTCTTTTGAATTGGTGTTGAGTCAAAGACAAGTTTTTAATTGAGCTAAAAACTTAACATCTTTTTTTGCACCCATTTTAAAAAACTAGAATTAAATCATCACTGAAATATTTGAAGAATTGAATCATTTAAAATGATTTATTACTTTTTGATTTCAATTCTTTCCCATCCTTTAACTTGGTGCTGAATAACATTAACTTAACCTTTTGTTAAAATTGTGGATCTTTGTCATAAATTATAAAAGAATACTACTAACGGAATTAATACCTACTTTCAAAATCTCTTCTCACTAGCTCCAAGTGTGATGTTAGGAAATGTGTTATTATAGGTATAATCCAAAACTAGTCTTTAAATGAAATGTGGATTAATTCATTATTCATAATACTAATTGTTGATATTTATTTAAATCCATTTTCTTGGTTTGGAACTTCCACAAATAAAATCTTGAAAATTCTTTTGATAAGCTTTTAACTTGTACTTCAAAATTCATTCATCAACTCTATGTTAAGCTAGATTCTTCTCTAACTCCTTTGTAAAATATTCCTTTACAACTTCTCACCATTCTTGAAATTATACCTCAAAATCTTTCATCTTGTTTTTCATCCTCATTAGGGTATAGTATTGTAGCATTTGTTCATAATTCTCTAGAATTTTCTTAACAATAGTTGGGTTCAAACTCTTCCTTTGTTCTTATGCCATCTCTAATTGTGCTTATAAGTGCTATAAATTCATCTGATACTCCTTTTCCTCCAATAACTTCTCATTTTTGGCCTCTTTTGTCTTCCTTCTAAGCTTTTCAAATTTAAACAGAGACATTAACGTGCCCCCAAATCCCTCAAGAGACCCAAAGGTGGGTCCCATAGTGAAACAATGGAAGAAGAAAAGAGTTGGGGCACACTCCCTAACTTGTAACACTTTAGGGGTAAAAGGGTGTGCTAGAGTTTCGGGATGGGACTACGATGAACTCAGAAGCAAGAGTTCAAGATGATATCAACCTAGACAACCAGGAAAGGAGAGTGGTTAGTGTAAGTCAAATGGAAGTGGTGTGACGAACTTAATAAGGATAACTTCAAGCATAAGCTTTTCATGGCCTATAACCTTTGGGAAGAGGCACCACTCCCCTCCCTATAGTATATTATGTGTCATTCCATGA
>Ga0116226_10002606_pt1 | contig 15759 bp, 20 predicted proteins | sample S1TSphfallax_FD_89692 | JGI IMG/M metagenome (GOLD analysis project Ga0116226, IMG submission 89692) | Host-associated microbial communities from peat moss isolated from Minnesota, USA - S1T2_Fa - Sphagnum fallax MG | ecosystem: Host-associated > Plants > Peat moss > Unclassified | place: USA...
GGCATTGTCAACCAAAGATATCTAGAGCGATATTTTTGTAAATGAGTAGTGTTATTGCGGTAATAATTGGCTCTATGGCTTTACTGTAGCAGAAGGTTTTTCTGTGTAGTCTTGCGAGGTAGTGCCTGAGCCTACTGTTCCACGATTCCACGAGGCAGGTTTCCTTTTTGGTAACATGGTGTTTCCCCGCGAGGGTATATGCAGCATATATTTTATTTCCGTCTGTGCAGAGATATTCTATTTCATATCGCTCTTCAATACGAAAAGCCATTTTCAGATAAGTGGTTAGGCTTCCATCGCCGACTTCAAATGCAAACAGATTGCCTGAGTTCCTATCAACAGCAGTCCATATTCTGACGTGATTTCCTTCCCATTCGCCCGTTTCACGGTTCTTGCGAGGTTTTTTTTAACATAAGTGAAAAGCTCGTCCATTTCAACTACAGCCAAAGTTTCTTTGCTTTTATTATCCCTATTCTGCCTATTTAAAACCTCTTCTTTTACGATATTCCCTGCTGAATTTATCCACTTCATAACTAACTGAAAACTGATATTCAAACCAAATATAGCGTTCAAACAGCGGGCAATCCTGCGAAATCCGTTGCCCTCCAGATACAAAACTAACGCAGCTTTTCTTAGGTTGTTCCCGTAAAATACACGCTCATCACCCACAACCTGATGCTTATCACACGCCTTGCAAAGGTAACGCTGCTTGCTTCGTACCTTGCCACTTTTTACCAACTCAACGCTACCACAAAATTTGCAGCTTTCCATAATATCAAACCTTCCAAAATTGATGTTTTGGAGAACTATGATACATATATCTTTAGTTGTCAATGCCAGCAGTAATGGATAAAAAGGTTGCGTAAAGGAGTAAATAGTGGGTAAAATGGGCATGGGTTTATACAAATAAATCCCTAAATTCAACTGATAGAAAGAAGTTATATGCTTATTCAAAATTACGGGTTATTTTGGAAAGAAGAAGATGTCTACTGGGGAAAACCAAATGTTTCTGGGCATTTAAAAGGAATTATTACGAATGGAAAAACTGGAGATCCTGTAGATTTTAGAGAACAACAGGGGGTGTATGTTCTATATGATGATACCTTTCGTGTAGTATATGTTGGACAGACAGGAGTAGGACAGCAACGGCTTTTTGACAGACTCAAACAACATAAAAACGATAATCTTGCTGATCGTTGGAGCAAATTCTCGTGGTTTGGAATACGAAGAGTCAATAAGACAGGTGATTTAGCAGCAGAGAAAAATAGTGCAACTCCAGAAATTGGGGATGTACTCAATCACATTGAAGCCATTCTGATTGCCACTGCTGAACCTGCCCACAACAAGCAAGGGGGACGTTTTGGCGAGAAAGTAGAACAATATCTCCAATACAGAGATAAAGAAGACCTTGGATTATCAGTACCAGAGATGATTAAACAAATTTATGATAGCTTGCCTTCAATTATGAATAATTAAAAAAACTAACCCATTGATTTACAATCCTATCCACGTCATTGCGAGCGAATGCGAAGCAATCCAGCCTTACCACCTGGCAACATTTTTCTGGATTGCCAAAGTCGCTTGATGGGTTTTTCTGCTCCTAATAGATTCCTTATAGGATAAAAATACTCCCTGTGGCATTAATGCTTTTACAGAGTATTTTTATCACAAAATTAATTACTATAATAATGCCCAAAATTACCCAGAATACTACTTGAATTTACTGTAGGGGAGTAAGCCACCAAATGGGGGAAGCAGAGCTGGAGTCGCTTATTTCATAGTAGGTTGATAGAGTAAATAAAGTATGATGCTACCCTGAATAAAACAAAAGAGACTATTTGACATAATCATTTTTAGGTATAGCCTGCTTTTTTTAGCTTCATAATGACGTAACTCATGGAAAAACCCTTGCAGATAGCCTGTATTGCCGACACCACCGCACTGGCTCAAAAGGCATATGCAGAAATCACCGAACGCTACCAGACGGTGGATGTCACCAAAAAACGTGGCAGTATCGTGGCAGATGCTACGGATGTGATTGTGGTGCTGGGGGGGGACGGGTTTATGCTCCAGACCATGCACCAGTATATGGTACGCAATATTCCTTTTTACGGCATGAATTGTGGCACGGTAGGATTTCTCCTGAATAACTATTCACCCAATCACCTGATCGAACGTATTGGAATAGCCAAGCAGCATATTTTACACCCGCTCCATATGTATGCCCGTACGGTAAAGGGAAAAAGTCATGAACTGCTTGCGATTAATGAAGTTTCCCTTTTTCGTCAAAGCCGTCAGGCTGCCAAAATCCGTATCACAGTGGATCATATGGTGCGTATCTCTGAAATGGTAGCGGACGGTATATTAATTGCAACCCCCGCAGGCAGCACCGCCTATAATAATTCCGCAGGCGGGCCCATTATTCCTTTGGGAGCCAATATATTGGCGATGACTCCCCTTGCTCCGTTTCGTCCCCGTAACTGGAATGGAGCGTTATTAAATAATAACTCCTCCATCACCTTTGAAGCACTGGATCCCGCCAAACGCCCTATTAATGCCGTGGCGGATTTTACGGAAGTGCGGGACGTGGTAAACGTAGCCATCCATGAAGATCACAAAACGGCAATCAAATTACTGTTTGATCCCGAGCATAATCTCGAAGAACGTATTATAAAAGAACAATTTATGTAATAATGTATGATTACCCTTGAAAGCTGGCATAATCAGGTCTATATTAATATGAAATTAAAGTCACAGCCTGGCTTTTGTATGGAGAAGAAAATGAATTACAACGATAATAATAAGCCTATGTTTTATTCCGCACGGGAATCGGTTAATGCGTCTTATGATGCAGGGCTGCGTTCCTATATGCTGATGATTTATAATTATATGGCAAGTGCATTGGCATTGACAGGCATTATGGCATATCTGGCAGCTAACTATGCTCCTTTGACGGACATGCTGTTTGATGTGCATAATAATCATCCCGGACTTACAGGATTGGGGCTGCTGGTGACATTTGCTCCTATTGTTTTCGTCATTATCATGGGGATGGGATCCAGTCGCATGAGCGTGCAAACGCTTCAGGCAATTTTCTGGGCATTTTCCGCCACGATGGGGCTTTCACTGAGCAGTATATTCTTTGTCTATACGGGAGCCAGTATTGTAAGGGTGTTTTTCATTACCGCCATCGTATTTGGTAGCGTCAGTATGATAGGATATACCACCAAAAAAGACCTTTCAGGCTTCGGACATTATCTGTTTATGGCACTGATCGGCATTATCATTGCCAGTATCGTCAACTTTTTCATGCACAGCTCCGCTCTCCAGTTTGGGCTTTCTGTATTAAGTGTACTGGTTTTCACAGGGCTAACCGCCTACGATACCCAAAAACTCAAAGCAATTTACTACCAATCAGGTGGAAAACAGTTTGCAGGAAGAATTGCCATTATGGGGGCATTGGAACTTTACCTTGATTTCATTAATATATTTCTCAGCCTGCTCCGCCTGTTTGGTGACCGCAGAAACTAGAAAATAAAGCCAAATGAACCAGCCTGCTCATCCCAAAATGCAGATTAACTTTCCCCTTATTTTCTGGGGTGTGGCGATTTTTTGTCTGTTTTATTTTATCGGCTTGATAAAAACCATTCTTTTGCCTTTTGTGGTAGGCATATTAACCGCCTATTTCCTTGATCCGCTGGTGAAAAAACTCTCTTCCCGCCATCTTTCACGCAGTCATGCAGCCGCTATCATCAGCATATCTTTCTTTACCCTTTTTACGTTATTGCTATTCCTGATTTTTCCTATGCTCAGCAAACAGGTAACCAGCCTTATCCATAATGCTCCGGGCTATTTGCATTATGTGCAGGATCGTTATCTGGACAGTATCAATGACTATATTGCCGGACTCACTCCAGAGCAAAATGGTGCAGTAAAAGATGCCATAGGTAACCTGAGTGGCAGTCTTGCCGGGCTGGCAGGGGGACTGGCTAACAATGTACTGCAATCGGGACTGGCATTTCTCAACCTGCTTTCGCTTATTTTCATTACGCCTATTGTAGCATTTTACCTGCTGCGGGACTGGAATCTGATAACCAGGCGTTTTGATAAATTATTACCCCGCAAACATGAAAAAACCATCATGGAACAACTTAAACTGATTGATATTACGCTTTCGGGTTTTATTCGCGGACAAACCAATGTGTGCCTCATCATGGCATTTTATTACAGTATTGCGTTAAGTTTTATGGGGCTTAACTTTGCCCTTCTGGTTGGTATTCTTTCAGGTTTCGTATTGTTTGTACCCTTTGTAGGTTTTCTGTTCAGTCTGGTAATTGCTGCTACTATTGCGTTGTTACAGTCAGGATTTCACAGCCTGTTTTTTGAAGTGCTGGCAGTCTATGGTGCAGGGATGGTGATGGAAGGCAGTTTTCTAACACCTCGCCTGATTGGTAGCCAGACGGGTTTGCATCCTCTCTGGATTATTTTTGGCATTCTGGCAGGGGGTGTAATCTTTGGCTTTGTGGGTGTGCTGATTGCCGTTCCCATCACGGCTGTCATGGGAGTATTAGTCAAATTTGCTCTTGATAAATATATGCAAAGCTCGCTTTATCTGGAGCCGACCCCCAATGTCTACACAGTTGACCTTTAAGTGGGAGGATGCCCCAAGTTACGCTGCCAGTGATTATATGGTTTCAAAAAGTAATCAGGCAGCGATTGCGTTTATGGAGATGCTCCCCCTTCCCTTCCCTGAATATGCTGCCCTGCTTTACGGGCAACAGGGTGCAGGGAAAACCCATCTCGCTAAATGCTTACAGGAAAAACATCATGCCCTGCTGATTGACCATGCTTTGCTGGGCAGCATGACTTCAGAAAACCTGATAGGGCAGCATCATTTCGCCATTTTGGATGATATTCAAACCCTACAGGATGAAACGGCTTTTTTTCACCTTTTACGCTATATGGAAACCAGCCAGCGATTCCTCCTGCTCATCAGCAGCCAGCCCGCCAAATCACTTCCCTTTACGCTGCCTGATTTACGCTCCCGCCTGCTTTCTTTTTCTTCCACACCACTCCCCCCCCCTGATGATGCCCTGCTTCACCTGATGGTAACGAAATGGTTTTCCGATCATCAGCTTGCAGTGAGTACGGAAGTTATCCACTATCTTATCACCCGCAGCCCGCGGGCTTTTAACCCGCTGCGTCAACTCCTTACCCGTATTGCAGCGTTAAGTCTTGAGACAAAAAGAGAAATTACGATTCCGCTGGTGAAAAGGCTATTGACGTAAAAAATATTATGTTTAGAACAGATAAAGATAAAAATAATAATGACTGGTTCGCATGATAATTCACAACTCTGTACAGGGGCCCTGGGGCAAGCCAAAAGGAAATAGCGGTTCAGGTGGCTGGAGACCTTCAGGCAGCCCGCAAAAAAATGGCAGTCCTGATATAGAAGCCGTTATTGAAGAACTCAAACGCCGTTTTAACGGGGATAATTTCAATAAGGAACATAAAGGACGATTCGCCTTTATCGGACTGTTTTTACTGGTACTTATCTGGATAGTTTCGGGTTTTTACCAGTTGCAGGCGGGCGAGCAAGGAGTCGTTTCACGTTTTGGCAAATTTGACCATATTGCGACTTCCGGTCTACGCTATCACCTCCCCTACCCTTTGGAAAATGTGGATATTGTGAATAGCGAGGCTATTCGTATGGAAACGCTGAGTGGTGAAAAAGTCGTTGCATTACGGGGTAACACGATTGCAGCCGCCGATGATGAAATTCTTATGCTTACGGGCGATGAGAATATTATCAATCTGAGCTTTAACGTGCAGTGGAAAATACATGATCCCAAGGCTTACGTTTTTAATATTCCCAATCCTGAACAAACCGTAAGAGCCGTAGCGGAAAGTGCCATGCGGGAGGTGATTGGACGCACGACCATCAATTCGATTCTGACCGAAGGCAAGCTCAATGTTCAGGAAGAAACCAAAAAACTGACACAGGATACTTTAAATAATTACCAGGCAGGGGTGGATATATTAAATGTGAATCTGCTGGATGCCAGTTTTCCCAAAGCGGTAGTGGACTCGGCACGGGATGTGCAGGCAGCAAGAGCCGATCAGGAGCGGGCGAGAAACGAAGCGGAAGCCTATAAAAACGATATTATCCCGCGTGCCAGGGGGCAAGCAGAGCGTATGAAGCAGGAAGCGGAAGGCTATAAGCAGGAAGTCGTTGCCAGATCGCAAGGGGAAGCTGCCCGTTTTAATGCCATTTATACCCAATATAAACAGGCAGAAGAAGTCACCCGCAAGCGTATCTATCTGGAAACGATGGAAAAAATCATGGCAAATGCCAATAAGATTGTGCTGGATAGTAAAACAGGTACGGTTCCCTATCTACCGCTCAACGATTTGAAAACGAATGACCTGAAAAAAAATACGGATAAAAAGGAAGCACCCTAATGCGTTCACCTCTCTCTTTACCTATTTTAATTATTATTGGGATATTTCTTTTTATCAGCTATAACTCCCTGTATGTGCTGAAACAAACAGAAACGGCTTTGGTAACGCAGTTTGGCGAGCCTATTTCCGTGGAAACCGAAGCAGGGTTGAAACTCAAAAAACCCTTTATGCAGAATGTGGAATATTTTGATAAAAGGTTGCTCGAATATTCCATGCCAGAAGAAATTGAAATCAATGCTTCCGATGAAAAAAGGATACGTCTGGAGGCGTTTTTACGCTGGCGTATCGTGGAACCGCTGGCTTTTGCCCGTGCTACCCGTTCGGCTGGTATTGGAGGGAATCGTATTTCGGCGATGAATATGCAGATTTCCAACCTGTTAGGTTCCAGCCTGCGTCAGGTGATTGGGCGTTATCCCCTTAATTCGCTGCTTTCTCCCGAGCGTGAAAAAATCATGCAGGAAATTCGCGAACTGGTTGCCAAACAGGCAGCTTCCAATGAAATTATTTCCGAAGAAAATAAAAATGTGGGTATTAATACTCCTAAAAGCGGTTTTGGTATTGAAATTGTGGATGTGCGTATTGTAAAAGCAGATTTGCCTCCTGAAAATAGTGAGGCGGTGTTTAAGCGGATGCAAACGGAACGCAAACGTGAAGCCACAACCTATCGTGCAATGGGAGATGAGGAATCGCAACGCATCAAAGCAAATGCTGAGCGTGAACGCACTGTGTTACTGGCGGAAGCCCAGAAGCAATCTGAAATCCTGCGGGGTGAAGGGGATGCAGAGGCTTCCCGAATTTTTGCGGATGCGTTTGGAAAAGATGCGGAATTTTTTGATTTTTATCGCTCCATGCAGGCTTATTCGCGTACGCTTACAGCAAAAGATACCAGTTTTATTCTCTCGCCTGATGATAAATTCCTAAAACAATTTGGCAACAGCGATAAACATTAATATTAGCCTATAGCAAATACGAAATAACCATTACATGATAAATAATACTCCTGATACCAAAAACCTTTTTATTGCCATGCTGCTTTCCATGCTGATTTTGCTGTATTGGCAATTCTACATTGAAAATCCGCGTCAGCAAAATGAGTTAAGGGTACAAAAATCCAAAGAAAAATCTGAAAAACTGAAAATAGAATCCGTTTTGGGTGAAGCCGTTAAGTCACGCGAAATTCTGATTCAGGATTCACCCCATATCGCTATTAAGTCCGATAGCCTGCACGGCTCCATTGATTTACAGGGCTTGCATTTTAATAATTTAACCCTTGCCAACTATCAGGAAACGCTGGATAAAAACAGTCCTGAAGTGGTGCTGCTTTCTCCGCTTCATAGTGAGCAGGCGTATTTCGCTCAAGTGGGCTGGCTTTCCGAAGATAAAAACCTGAAACTGCCCACCGATGCGAGTATCTGGAAAAGCGATGCACCGCAATTAACGCCCGCAACACCCCTCACGCTTACTTGGGAAAATGAACAGGGAGTAATATTTGCCGTCCATATCGCAATGGATGAGAAATACCTTTTTACCCTGAACATGTCGGCAAAAGATAAGGAAGGCAAATTGCTTTCCCTGCAACCTTACGCCTTTATCAACCGTACTTACGACCTTAAAAAAGCTGCCAGCACCAGCATCATGCACGAAGGGCCTATTGGGGTATTTGACGGTATTTTGAAAGAAGAACCCTATAAAAAACTGGTGGAGCAGAAAGAGGTTGCCTATCAGGCAAATGCAGGCTGGTTTGGTATTGCCGATAAATACTGGCTGACGGCTTTTATCCCCACTCCCCAGGAATTTACCAGCAAATTTTCCTATTATGAAAGCAATGGGTTAGGGCATTACCAGGTAGAATATATGGGAACTGCCGCAAAAGAATCAGAGGTGAAATTTTTTGCAGGGGCAAAAGAGCTGGCACTGCTGGATGCCTATAGTGAAAAATATAATATTCCGCTTTTTGATCACGCCGTTGATTTGGGCTTACTGGATTTTCTCACCAAACCGATTTTTAAACTGCTGACCTATTTCTATAGCATTACGGGAAATTTTGGTGTGGCGATTCTGCTGCTCACCGTATTGGTGAAGGCGTGCATGTTTCCGCTGGCGAATAAATCCTTTAAGTCTATGAACCAAACGAAAAAAATTCAGCCCAAAATGGTAGCACTGCGGGAAAAATACAAAGATGATAAAATGAAGCTGAATCAGGAAATGATTGAGCTTTACAAGCGTGAAAAAGTCAATCCTGCTTCAGGCTGTCTGCCTCTTATCATTCAGGCTCCCATTTTCTTTGCACTCTATAAAGCCCTCTATGTTACGATTGAGATGCGTCATGCACCGTTTTTTGGCTGGATCCATGATTTATCTGCCCCTGATCCCTCTAACCTGTTCACCCTGTTTGGTCTGCTGAACTGGAACCCGCCTTCCATGCTGCATCTTGGCATTTGGCCGATTATTATGTGCCTTACGATGGTGATACAGCAACATCAATCTCCGCCGCCTGCTGATCCTGCACAGGCAAAAATGATGAAATTCCTGCCGTTTCTTTTCCTGTTTGTGTTTAATTCCTTTGCAGCAGGATTGGTCATTTATTCCTCATGGAGCAATATGCTGACTATTTTACAACAGTGGTTTATCAAACGCAAACATTCGTAAGTTAGATGATTTCCAGCGATATTATCCAGCCTTTTTTAATCGACCATTCTTCCATTCGTGGCAGGCTGGTAAGGCTCGACAAGGTGATTAATGATATTTTACAACTCCATAATTACCATTATGCCGTGTGTTTTCATCTGGCTGAACAGATTATGATTGCTACGTTGCTGGCTGCGACGCTGGAAAAAGACGGTATTTTAACCGTGCAGTCCAAGGGAAACGGTGCGATTCGTTTTATGGTGGTGGATGTCATGGCAAACGGCTCGGTGCGGGGCTATGCGGATGTCAATGAAGAAAAACTGGCAAAACTGGTCGGCAAATCCCGCAGCAGGCATTTTTCACTCAAAGAACTGATGGGGGAAGGCTATCTTGCGATTACACATGATGAAGCGGGCTTAAAAGAACGGCATCAAAGCGTGGTGGCATTGGAGGGTAATTCTATCAGTGACGCATTTCGGGGTTATTTCCTGCAATCCAATCAAGTGGAAATTGCCCTGAATATTGCCATTCATAAACCAGATATTGCTCATAATCGCTGGGGAGCGGGCGGGTTGATTGTGGAACGTATGCCGCTTGAAGGTGGCAATGAATCCAAAATTTCTACAGCAGAACAGGAAGAAATCTGGGAACGCACCAAATTATTCATGATGACGCTGAAAGAAAAAGAAGTGCTGGATCCTGCCATTACCCCGCAAAATCTGCTTTACCGCCTGTTTAATGAAGATGGGGTATGGGTGTATAAATTGCAGCATCTGGTTGCAGCGTGCCGCTGTTCACGCAAACGCATTCGGGACGTATTCAAAACGCTCAATCAGCAGGAATTGCTGGATTCGCTGGATGAAAAGGGAAAAATGAAGGTAAATTGCCAATTCTGTAATACCAAACAGATTTTTACCAAAGCAGATATTAATCGCCTTTTTGCACTAAAGCCTAAAAAATAGACGCATTATTTACCAATAGCTGCTATATAACAGTAAATCAATCAAGCGGGCATACACAATGGAACAGGAATCCTATTATTTCAAAGTCGGACTTTTTGTCATGAGCATGATTGTCACGACGGTGGTGGTGTTGAGCTGGTTTTCAGGACGTGATAGCAATTCCGTCAAACAAACCACTTTCGCTATTTACTTTGATGGCTCCGTAGAGGGGCTTACGGTCGGTTCTATGGTAAAACTCAAAGGTATCAAGGTAGGAACGGTGCGTTCGATTGCCTTTAGCAGCCTTGATAATGATGCTATCTGCGTGCTGGTGGATGTGGATGATCGCATTAAAATCCGTGATGATAGCGTGGCTTCGCTGCAAATGCAGGGTATTACGGGAACGGCAGTCATTGCCCTCGAATATAAAAATCCCCAGGGGGAACGCTTGCAGAAAAAACCAGGTGAGGAATATGCCGTGATTCCTTCAGGCAAATCCCAACTTGAAAAAGTATTTGCCAGTGTGCCAGAATTGTTAGAAGAAATCACCAAACTGACCAAACAGGGGCAGCAACTGCTGAGTGAACAAAATATTGCCGCTATTAACCAGACTTTGCTTTCCCTCAGTGATACCGCACAGTCGCTGGATAAGTTCGTCGGTAAAAATAAAAGCCTCTCCGTTCAGAACGCACTGGCTGATCTTTCCGAATTTCTAACCGAAGGCAAGGTGACAATGCGGGAAGTGAAAATGCTGGCTCGTACCCTGCGTGAAGACCCCTCTATTGTGCTTTATGGAACACAACATGACGGAGTGAAAGTTAAATGAGAAAAATAGCTATTTTTCTAATACTTGCTCTTAGCTGTTGTTCTTTTACCGCACCGCGTGATGTGGGAAATGCCAACCGCATGACGCTTCATGCCCTTGCCAATCCAGTGCTTCCCTTTACCTCCAAAAATGGCATCACGCTTGCCTATCCTGATAGCGAATCCAATCTTGATACTTACCGCATTGCCGTACAGCGGGCAGATGGCAGGCAGGATTATTTTGCAGGGGCAAGATGGAGTGATTTCCTCCCCCAACTGGTGCGAAGCAGCGTACAGGAAACACTGTTTAACACCCACGCTTTTAGTACGGTGAATAATGACGAAACCACATCTATCCAACGCTATAGCCTCTTCATTACCATTCAGGAAATGCAGGCAGTCTATGAAAAAACAGCTTCCAATCCTGTCATTTCCCTGATTTTTTATGTCCGTTTGACCGATAATAAAACACATAAAATAGTAAAAGAAAAAGCGGTTAAAGAAAAAATAGTTGCAACCACCAATGATTTAACGCATATTATACTGGCGTTTGATACGGCATTTGCCAATGCTCAAAGTGAGATCCTCGGTACAATGTGGGAAATCAACCAAATTCCATCCAAAGAGATTAAACAAAAACGTGTGGAGTAGTTATACAACTTTTTTCTATTCCTCTTGAAGTTAAGAGAAATTGAGTTATATTTAAGCAGTTTAAGTGTTCGCTGATTTGTTTAATATAGAAGATAAGGATAAAATCCATGACATATATGTATAGGTTCAAATTGTGCGAAGGCAATTATTCTAACTGTTTATTAGAAGATAGTTTTTCCTCTCCTGTGGAAATGAATGAATTTGCTTTAAAAAGGGCAGCAATAAGAGAACTTAACAGGAAAATTGGCTACGGCTCATATCCAGAGCGTGATGAGTTTAATAATGAAATAGATTATTCTTTAGAGGTCTATCTATATGTTGATGGCAAACCAGCTTTTACAGGAAATCCTGTAGTAGATTTTTCGTTATCTTTAGTTGATTGTAAATTTCATGAACCAGCTGAATTGATTTTAACATAACATCAAATCAAGATAAAAAAACAATGTTTTTCTCTAAACAAGCACAAAATAACCTATTGATTTATAAGCTTATCCACGTCATTGCGAGCGAATGCGAAGCAATCCAGTCCTGCAACTGTTATCAGCTTTTCTGGATTGCCGCAGTCGCTTCGCTCCTTCGCAATGACGAACGCTTAGTTTTTTCAAAGGGTTAAGTAAAAAAATATTCAGAGCTGAGGTTAAATGAGAATTTTTATTGTAGGAATCTTGATTGCGTTAATGGCAGGATGTGCGAACGCAGAATTGCAAACAGCAGTTCAAGATAGCGGGGTAAATGAAAGTCACAGCCCAAAGAATATATCCGTAAGTGGTGAACAGAAAACCGAACCACAAAAACCCATACCCCAAAAACCGCCGTCCGTCAGTGAGGTAATCCCCATCGCTCAAGCACATAAAGAAGCCAATAATGGGGGCAATAAACAACAAGATAAGACTGAGGGTAATTGGAGCCTGAGCGATAAAATTGCTGCTATTGCCTCTGTTGCTGCCTTCCTTCAGTTTGTAGCTTTGGCTGTTACCATCTGGGTGATGAGAGGAAGTGCCGTAAGGCAATTAAGAGCTTATGTTCTTGTTCAGGGGATTGAGATACTTGATTTTGAAATAGGGAAACAACCAAGAGCCAGAGTTACTATCAAAAACTTTGGTCAAACTCCAGCCAAGAATTTTAGGCAATGGGCTACTATGGGATTTGATGTTTTCCCTCCAAGCCTCTCCAACCCTATCGTAAAAAATGACCCTATGCACACTCACCCTCCTGCTCCAAGCGGTATTATTTATATGCCAGCAAAATTTAATAGAGTATTGCAAGATTTTGAAGTTGCTGGTATTAATAAAGGAGAAGTTGCACTCTATGTTGTTGGCGAGATTTTTTATGATGACGCTTTCGGAAAAAACCGTGTTACAAAATATAAATTCTTTGCAAATGGAACAACTGACATCAGCAATGGTTATGCTTCTGCCACTAAAGAAGGGAATGATTACACATAATACCTACCCGAATCCTAAATATCTGGTTTTAAAAAACTAAAACAAAATTTGGCACAAAAAATGCTAGGTATTTATCAGGAGACTACCCCGCAAACCTTTTAAGGAGTTTTTCAAATGGGAACGATTAATACACTCGCTGCACTGTTTAACAATCCGCTATCAGGAGCAGCTTCTGCCACGAATACGCAGGCACAAAATACCCAGAATACCAGCACATCTTCCAATAGTTCAGGCAGTTACGGGCCAGCGGTATTGCTTTCCATCAGCCAGACCAGTAGTAGCAATGGCGGCAGCACGGAAAATATTTCCTTTTCTGCCTATTCCCCCTATTCCTCCAGTGGTACAGGTTCTGCTTCTACCAGCAGTGGGTCGGGAAGTGCTTTTGAGCAGTTACTGGCAAGCCTGAGTAGTACAAGCAGCGGAAGTGGAACAGGCACGACTTCTTCAGGTTCAGGAGCTTCTTCCATCACGAATCTGTTGCAATCCATTGAATCTACCCTTGCAACGATTTCCAATGATTTGCAAGGTATCTTTTCTCCTGGCGGTGCAACGACGGGAAGCACAACCGCCAGCAACACGGCTACGGATACAAATAATGCAGTGGCAGGGACAAGCAGTGCTTCAGGCAGTAGCGGAGCAGCACAGGGGCATCATCACCACCATCACCATGCGGAGGAATCCCAAGCCAGCAACAGCACGTCTAGTGCTTCAGGTAGCAGTACCAGCTCAGGCAGTGGCAGCTCAAGCCTTACCAGCTCAGGTAGTGGCAGCTCCATCACCCTCCCTGCATTAGGTTAATAGGAGGTCGTTATGGGTACGATAGGAAATGTAGCGAATTATTATTCGCTGGCAAATTTTTTGTCCAGTGGGTCTGGCAGTGCCTCTGCCAGCTCCACCCCTTCTACTGTCTCCGCTAATACCCTGGCACAGGATTTGAGTGCGGCTGCCAGCTCAGGCAGTGGCAGTGCGTATCAGGATATTATCAGCCTAAGCCCTGCTGCCCAGCAACTCATCAATGGGGGTAGCAATGCTACAACCAGCAGTGCCAGCGGTGCGAGTACCAGTTTCGCACTTACGCAATCGCAGGAAACTACGTTACAAACTATTTTGGAAAAATATAAAGATTCTCCTGTCACCCAGGCGACTTTTAACTCCATCCAGAGTGATTTGCAAAGTGCGGGATTGTCACCGCAAAAACTCGGGGCATTGGACGAAATCAATTCGTTTAGTCCAACCAGTGATCTCCTGAATGATCTGAATGGTAATTATAGTAGCATTCAGAGTCCGGGCGATATTGCGTCCACTGAACAGACGAAAGAACAAAATTATGTACAAACGATTGTAAGTGCATGGAAAGCCGAAAGTAGCAAACTCTCCAGTAGCGGATCGGGAAGCAGTGCTGCCAGCACTTCTATCACTGCCTGATGGACGCACTCTACGTTTATAAACGCTCCGGGCATGATGATGTGGAGCTGCGTTATTCGCTGCGAAGCGTGGCACGTTACGCCCCCTATATCCGTAAAGTCTGGATATATGGTGACAGACCCGCCTTTCTTACGCAGGATACCACAGTAGCAGAGCATGTCCCGCATGAAGCCACGTCACGCATCCTCAACGTAAAAGTACCCGTGACCAATTTTTTCCTGCTCATGTTTCTGTCTTCCCTGATTCCTGATCTTTCTTCCGAATATTTATTTTTTTCGGATGATTTTTACCTGTTGAAGGATTATCCGCCTGGCGAGGCTCGCAAAGATAGATATAGTGAAGATATGTCACTCAATCTTGTGCGGGGACGGGGTATCTGGGTGGATGCACTCTGGCGTACTTACGAAGTGCTGATACGTCTTGGGCTGACGGGCTATAATTTTGAAACCCATACCCCCACCTATATGACACGCAAACGCGTACTGGATGCCTATAGCGATCTCAAGGATTTTGTTACGGAAGATCGCTGGTACGGGTTGCTGGGGCCAACCGCCATACTCAATCATGCTTACCACTTCGAGAAAATGCCCCTGACGAATCTGCTGGAAGAAAATAGCCGTGCAGGATTCTGGGGCAAACCTCCCACTTACGAAGAAGTGATAGAGCAGGCAAAAGGCAAAACCTTCTTCAATTTTGATGATCCTGCTTTTGGCGATGCGATAGTGCGATTTTTAATGGAGACATTCCCTGAAAAATCCAGATATGAAGCATAATATTATACAGGTTACTGGTTCACAAACGCTGGTATTCGTTGGTAAAACCTATCGCTGTGCCACGGGTAAAAACGGCTTTGTTCCCGATGCAGAACATAAAGAAGGTAGCGGGAAAACCCCGATAGGCAGTTATGCGTTACGTTCCTGCTGGTATCGCCCTGATCGCCTATCGCCTCCCCTCACCCACTTGCCTCTACACGTTATAACGCCACAAAATGGCTGGTGTGACGCACCCGCTCATCCTTGCTATAACCAGCCTGTCCCCCTCCCCTTTGCAGATTCGCATGAGTTATTATGGCGTGAGGATGAAGTCTATGATATTATCGTTCCTCTGGGCTTTAATGATGCACCGGTGATTGCGGGCAAAGGCAGTGCGATATTTCTCCATATTGCCAAAAAAGACTATTCGCCAACAGAAGGCTGCATTGCCATTGCCAGAGAAGATATGCTGGAAGTGCTGGAAAAGGCTTATGCACTCTATCAACGGGGTGAGACAATCATAATAGAAATTCCCAAGTTCTAGCCACAAGTGCAACACTATGTTAAAGTGTTGTAATTATGGAAAAGCAAAACTACGAACAGCTAAGTTTGGACGAGCGATATTCAATCTATCGTCTGCATCAGGAAAAC
>Ga0116226_10002607_pt1 | contig 15759 bp, 9 predicted proteins | sample S1TSphfallax_FD_89692 | JGI IMG/M metagenome (GOLD analysis project Ga0116226, IMG submission 89692) | Host-associated microbial communities from peat moss isolated from Minnesota, USA - S1T2_Fa - Sphagnum fallax MG | ecosystem: Host-associated > Plants > Peat moss > Unclassified | place: USA...
GTTTCATATAAGTTATTTCAAAAATAAAATAGTCATGAACTAGTACATAGATTAACATTCCAATTTTTTTTTTAAATTACACTTTATTTAATTACCTATTCTACCACTTGTTTTATAAATTGGTGGTTGATTAACATGTGAACCTGTTTTCTTAACTTAGTATAATATTACCTATTAGGTTTAGTAACTGATTAGGTTAATGCCTTAGGTTAGGTTAAATAATAGGTTAAGTCAAATGTTAAGTTTAACAACTTGCTTAAATATTCAACCTATTAGGTCACACTTTACTAAATATAGGTAATAATGGTGTTTCAATCTAGTATCCCAAAAGGGCTAATTCATATTCATAGCCGAGTGGAGAACCACATGGAGTTTTGCCTAATGGAGGATTATTAGGAGGAGGATCATTTGATTGAGACCCACTTGGAGGATTGCCACCTAATCCACTTGTTGGATTTTACTGACGGTCAACACCCAATTCAAGGATATTCATGTCACCATGGTATTAATTGGTTTGAGTTTACTCTAAACCAACCAATAAATTGCCATTTCAGAAGTTTCAATATCCCACATACATGAAGGATATTGATCCTAATGTTCATATTAGAATTTTCAAGAAGGTAATTAAAGCCAATGGTGAGACCAAGGAAGCTAATATCATCAACTTGTTTGGTTTCACTTTACAAGACACCATTTCAAAGCGGGGTGAAAACTTTGTACAAGATCATCTTAATTACACATTCGATGAATTGGAGCAAATTTTTTGCAAATGCTTCCAAATTGCAAAAAATGATGAAAAAAATTATATGTAGTTGAAGAATCTCCAACAAGTTGGTGAACAAGTAGAAATCTACTATGAACATTTGCTTAAACTAGTTAACTATTGACAAGTGAAAGCTATTAATGTTTTTTTTTAAAATTTAAAAAACATCTTTGCAACCATACCTTAGATTGGCAATAATAGGTATGATGAAAGACACCTTTATCAAACATAAGGAAAATGTAATGATTTGTGAGGAAAGTGGACCAGTCATAGCAAATTACAATGTTTTGATAACTCAATTAAAGTCCAAACCGGTTGCATAGCCCATGGTCACTTATACCACTGCTAAGCATAAATTAACCTATTCAAACTATGGTAAAATAGGTCATGCAAAAGAAACATAATAAGAAGAGAGAAAAAACAACAATTCTTATTATACCCATTAAAGTTGCTAAACCGGTGGTTGAATTAACTACACAACTTGTTAAACCAACCAAAGTGCCATTCAAATATCCTTGTATTATTTGATCTAGCTTTGAACATCATGCATTTGATTGTCCTAAAAAGACATAAATTCATAACATGTTCTAGACTAAGCCAACCACTACTACCATTGTAGTAACAAAAAGCCCTAAAGGTGATAATGTACCAGTTAATGTAGTTGTTATTGTCATGATATGTAGCAAAGTACCAAAACAACATGTTTATAAAAAATGAAAACCAGTGAAAACAAAGGCAACAATTGATTAATAAATAAATAAATGATTACATGATTCTTTTGTTCATACCATAAGGGAGTTAAAGGGAAATGATTTAACATCACAAGCATTTGTTAATTTAAACAGACCACTTCATTCAAATTGGGTTGGTCTACTAGAATTAATAAGTCAATCGGTTATTAGCAAGTAACTTGTTCAGTTGACTCCACAAACAATATCACTAGAGAAGATTTTATTTAACATCTTTCAAGCTTTTAACCTATAGTTTATTTTTAAGTAATTTCCAATGGACCTCCCGAAAAATATGGAGTGTTTTGTAGAAGGGGTATTCATTAAGGTAAAAAAATGATGGCAACCAAGTCTAAGAATCACTCGTAAAGATCTTCAAATATATGATTGAATTTATGACTAGTATTCTAGTCATAAAAGATAGAAATGGCTAATAACTTTAAAATCATTATCGACGAGTTGTTTAGGACAATAGTCATTTAGGACATATGTGAAGTCATTAGTGATAGTTTAATCATTGTTTGATGATTTTTTATTATTACAAATTGGACCCAAAAACTTGGGAAACATTTTTAAAAAATTCATTATATATATATATATATATAGGATGTATTTTTATTTCAATTATTTTTAATCTCATTATTTTTCATTCTATCAATTGTTGACATGTGTCACTACCTAACTTAGGTAATTTAAGTAGGTATGGAGTATTTAGTTAATATTTCAATGTTGACCACAACACATCTCATTTGTGAAGTTTGATACTTGGACCCCAAAGATGGAATTTAACTCCTTTACCACTAAGCCATCCCATTTGTTGTGTAAATAATTTAATGTTTATTCTATTTGGACCATACTTCATTTAAACATTACAAAAAACTTCAAATATAATAAGTCGTATCTTGTTGATAATTTATCCAAATGAAAAATCAAAACTTATTCATAAATTTCCTTCAATAATGTATACAACTATATAAGTTTTTTTTAAAATGTAAATTTAGTTCAAAGGAAAATTATTTGAATTTTGTTATTGAATAACATTTGAATGACAATGCTTTGGAAAAATTAAATTCAAACACATGAATAAATTAAAAAAAAACTTTCTTATCTTAAATCTTTGTTTGGTTTAGGAATTTATATATTTTGCTTCTAATATATCATAATTTTACTTATAAATTTTAAATTCACATGTATGAATCCATTCAATTTATCCACATAAATTATTTATTGATGGATCATAAATCAATTATATTTATATATATTAAATGTTTTTATATTAGTCATACTAAATATGAGGTATAATTCAATCTAAATAATTTTATTTAATTTTAATAATAATAATTAAATTTCTGAAATTATAATTTAATTCAATTCTACACATGTAAAATAAAATATATTTATTTTTATAGATATATTATATAAAATTTCATTTAAATTTATGATAAAAATTTAATGTACAAATAAATTATATATTTCCCACATCTTACACTTCTATTTTATTTTAAAATTGAGATATAAAAAATATTTATGATATATCATACTTTTACCATTAAAATATATTCAAATTTATAATATTTAATTTAGTCACATTAAATACTTAAAAATGGATTACATAACAAGTATATTTAAAAAAGTGTAATAACGGTTTTTATAAATTATCTACTTGTATAATATTAATCAAAATATGTTCCTTACATGTTGTGGTTTGTTATATCCATTTGTACTCATATTAAATTACTAATATTCATTGTTTAATCATTGTAAAATAATTGTATGACGACCTAGGGTAACACATCATCTAAGGTAGTGATTATATAGTTATACAAGGTGCCATCTTGTCCATGTAGTAATAATTATTGACTCATATATTAGTCATCTTATAAATCTCTAAAGTTTAGAACATAAGTGGGACCCATTTTCCAATGATGCAAGATATTATTTAATTAACTAAATACAAAAAGTGCCACAACATCATCACAATATTTTCCACATCATTTGAAGTAGTCAAAATTTAGTCATAAACTAAATCTATGTATTTCATTACTTGAAAAAATGACAATTGGATAATCCATGTCAATGTTTTATTCTCTAGCACACACTCAAAAACCATAAGGGGTGAAATATGGTTGATGGAAAATGAATGAAGTATGTCTATTTTGTAAGTTTTCATCCATTAATCATACAAATGATTAGTCTATTATTCATACTTATTCCACATAGATAATGAAGTTGTAATATATGATTGTGGTCATTGATAGAGTCATTTAAGATCACTAGTCATTGTTTCCTTGGTTACAAAGGACATAATTTCTACTAGTGAATAGAATATGCATGTAGCCAATGAAATGATTAAAACATACATTCCCTAGGGTTCAACTTTTTTCTTTGGGGGGGGCAAATGGAATTTTTTTAATTCATGTGTTCCCAACTTGTTCTCAACATTTGATGTTCCCCAATGGTGTTCCTAGTAGCACCTCATTTTATCCCATATTTTTTGCCCAAAGTTCTTCAATTCTCACATATATAAGTAGGCCAAAAGGAAGGTTGTCCATCTTCACATAAAACTTGTTATTTTTGGGGACCTCTCAAGTGTTTTTATTTTTTTTGGGGGTGATGGGCCAATCAAAATGGCTCATTAAAAAAAACTTGGTAGGCAACCCTTCCAATGAATAGGAGAAGAGAAATGAATAAGGTAACCAAACCTAAAACAAACATTAAAAAGTCCATGAAAACAACAATATAACCTAAACCCTAAGCATCCATTTTTGTCCTTAAAAGAGGTGTTCATGGAGTTTTAAATGGTTTAGTATGAAAGGTAACCAAATTAGGTTTGTTGTAACCACATACTTTCATTTTATGGGTCAACTTAGTACATTGATCATATGCATTAAAGGTGAGATCAAGGTTTGCTTGAAACTACATTGAAGTTTGCTATTGGGATTTTATAGGACCGAATTTAATGTCACATCTTAAATACAACATAGACCACCATTTGGACACCATTGTGCTTATTGTAACTTAAAGCTTACATGAACATGTGTACATTGGTGAATAAAGGGAAAGGTGTTAGAAAGGAAGATTTAACACAATGTGTTTTTATGGCTCTCAAGAAAGCATTGAATCCATAGAACATAGCAAGAGCTTCAAGACTATTAAGATCTGGTCATTTGATCCAAAAAGACTATGGCAAGAAAGATGCAACCCTTAGAACATATTCTTGAACCAAAAATCAACTTTCAAGTGGTTAAGTTTTAGGTTGGAAAGGTTTTGGACGAATGCAACCTTACCATTAAACCCAATGTATGCCATTATTGGGTTGAAAGTGAAGAGTAGTTTAACAATTTGCAAGAATGTAACACCTAGGGGTTGAACCTCAAAATAGTTTAAAGACATGAAAGCGGCTCTTTTGATTGCAATGAAAGAAGCTATTTTAATTGACGCATAATGAAATGTGCAATTTGATGCACAATAGAGGTGGGATGAAATGCGCGATGAGAAATGTGATGAGACATGCATGAACTTGGCAACATTAATGTTGATGACCATAATGCTTTCTTTCAGTCACATCGGGCAATGTTTTATGGTTGTGTCATACCACTAAGAACATCACACCTTCAATTTTATGGACCCATAAAAAATTTGAAAAATATAGGAGATAATATTTAAAAGGTTTTCAATTTTATTTTTTGTTAAATACATTAACTAAGTTGTATGAACTTTGAAACTTTAATGACATAAAAATTTATTATGAATTTTGATGTTCATTAATCACTTTGAGGTGGTTCTTAATGGGTCCACCAAACCATATTTTCACTTAGAAGCTCTAGCTAGGTTGATGTGATGGGTTTCAAATGGGGAACCACTAATTGATTAGTAGAAAATCATCATGATGACACCTAATGACTATTTCATCCAACTTGAACAGAAGTAAACACACAAGGAAGTTTTGAGTAGGAAGATAAAGCATTGAAAGGAATCGATGATTACATTGAAAGAGACAAGACTAGGTTAAAAAATTGGAAGAGAAAACATGAAGCATTATTGAATTGATGAAAGAGCCATGTTTAAATTTTTTTGATAATGCATAGTCTCCAAAGCAGTGTGCTAAGATTAGTGAGGTTCGTACTACATGTTGGCATACGAGCTCAAGCATGTTTACCAATGATAGCTTACCAAGCTCCATTTTGCAGATCAAACTTAAAATTTGCAAATTCAACATGAAGGCAGCAATTGAAAAACGAAAAAGCTGGGAAATAAGGTAAAGATTGCTCACACATAATTCTAATCAAACCAGTGTGGGTCCATTGTGCTAATCCTCACTCTACTCCTATGCAGTGACTGACTTGTTGCCACTGTTGAAACGGTAGAGAAGGTGATGGTTAATGAATGTAGCTAAACCTAAGTATAGGTGTTGTAGTTATTTGGTTTACATGCAGCACTGGTTCAAATTCCACGACACATGCTTTGATGTTTTGAGCAGTAAGGTCTTGCGCCTCACAAAACAATTTTCGAATTTTTTTGGGACCAGGAACCTTCTTGTTTTGGGGCACTGGTATGAAAGTTTTCATTCTCTACACTTTGTGCCTTCACTATTCTAGTGTAGGTGTTTCCAGGGAATCTGATGAGTCAATATGAGAGGCCTAGACTTAAAAGGTAGGAACCCAGATCATTAGATATGAGCCCCCAAAGTGCCCATAGTATATGTCTATCATCTCAGACTTTGAAAATGCATATTTAATTGAAGGAAGAACAGAAAGCTTGGATGACATTCTACTTGGGGTGCACATTCATTTACTAATCAGAAAGGTTTTTTCCATCCTGAACCCCTTCATTTTACTATGCTCTGGCGCTCAAACTGTCCACTTACGGTTTGGCTACCTTAGGAGAGGTGAGTAGATAGTACCCAAACCGCCATTTTTTGGATACCCAAATGTGGGAGCGAGCCCTCACTTTATGGGGGCCGAGGGGTGGCATCTTCTCAAGCCGCCATTTTCTCTTGAAGGCATCCTTGCGGGTGGCTTGAGAAGCCACAAGATGAGGCAGGACGTTACACTCTTCCCTACCTCCCTCCGCACCCCATCCAACTTGATCATTGATGAAATGCCACTCCTGTGACATGATCAGCCACTTTTTCTGGCCACTTTTTCTGGCCACACAACAATGTCTGTGCTTAAGTGTGGAAGTTGCAGTGGCGAATGTCTGGAGGATATAAACAGCTAACTTTGGCTTTAGTTAGGAAATACTTATGGGGCCATGTAGCCACAAGGTCAGTCCACCATTAATATTTCAAACATTGACGGATTCTGAGGGCCGATTCTGCACACTTGTCAGGCATCTTAGATTGCAGAAGAAAGCATTATTCGAAAAAAGTGCCGAATTTGACAAAAATGCTAACTTTTAAGAAACCACAGCTCTAATTTTAGCAAAATCTGCCTTCAAAACTTCCGTTATATGTAAGGCACACCCTGATGTGCATTTGGCACCTAGTTCCAGCCTATTGGCCTCGCCCTAAAGGCTCACTAGGATGCACAAAGCTCCCTAGGGGACGCCTTCTCTAGTACATAATGTTAATGCACTTTTCAGAGTTAATGATCGACTTAGGTCAGTGTCCATGTCTGCCACCCCATTCACTATTTCTTAAGAACATTCAGAAAGGAATCAGTGAAAATCTAGTGGTAATGCATTTGCATGTCATTTTCTTTTTCCCACCTAATGTCAATGGACTGACACTTACTTACTTACTTACTTACAACTTACACTGACCAGCGTTTTTCATTTTCTTTTTGAGTTTTTGTCACTTGTTGAAAAAAACTACAGAATTTTCAGAAATGTTTTGAATTTTTTCTGTTGCAAATTTGACAAATGTTGTTAAATTTCGAAACTACAAAATGAAAAACAAGGAAAAATGCAGTTAGATGAAAAAAATGACAGATTTTTTTAATCTTTTAAATAGCAATTGTTATGCGATGGTTAATTTATTTCAAGTTGCATTGTGTAGCTGCAGTGAAGGTAGTTGTGATTTCAATCTAACCCACCACAACACTTGCCTCATAGGCCAACAAAAAGCAGTTGCAAGGAGATATGCAGTATGAGGACAATCGTTACAACATTAAATCCTTGTCATAATATTAGTTTTATCTCATTCACATAAATAATAAATTCTGATGACCATTGTCTTTGAATAAAGCATGTGATATATCATGCTTTGTTAGTGAAATTTACTTGTGATACAAGTAAATTACTTGATACAATGCTTGTTACTTATTGTTATAGAGTGGTATTTTATGGGGTAACAATATTCTCAATGTTCATTTGTCCTAATTGTTTTCAAAGACTAAATTGTACCTTTTCTTGTCCCAAACTTAAAAACATAATGTAATGAACCATTGATGGTTGGTCACCACAAGAACATCATTCAGGCTGACATAAACATGTGAAAACACATGATGACATTGTGCCCTCTAGTCCCACATTGGTATTCTGGCTAGTGGTGTATTACAGTGTGTACCCTTATGAAAATAAGATTGTACAGAAAAAGGGGTCCTAAATGAAACAGTATTGTCACACTTTCCTTCAAGAAACTAACCTCTACCTAATCTCTCATCATTTGGGATTAGGAAGAGGTTAAAGGGATGGGCAGATGAACTCAAAATTGGTTAGAGTGAAAGAAAACCATGTGTCTTTTATGTAATTTTTTTCTTTTCTGAAACACATTAATCAATGATGCAACATGCCATCTTACTATTAAAATGTGTCCCAATTCCCACAAATGGAATTAATTTGCATTGTGAATCAATGCTTGCTGTATAGAAGTTGTTCTATGCACTTTCTGGAAAGGTTTGCTGTCTCTTTCCTGGTCTAGTAGTGCATGCCAGAGAATGACAAGTGCAAGATCCCACCCAGTTCAACACCCAAACAATTGTTTCTTACATAGATTTTGCACAATTTAGTATGTGGTCACATATCCAACCATAATGTGAAGGAGTGAGACATGATCAATTGCTCCTGGATATCTATCAAATATATATATACTTAACTTTTGAAGTATATATATCAAAACCAACATTGTTCGTGAACACATTAGAAAACACATTGTTTTGCTTATACCATTTGTCTAATAGTAGAGAATGAGTGTGCAGCCTTTGTTGCAACAACTAAAATTCATTTTGCCCATCTTAGATATTCAATTATGCCGCTTCATGATATTCATAAATACATCCACCAGTCTGGATGCAAAAGAGTCTCTAGCCAAGAGTTTAGAAAAGGTAATGGCACAGCATAAGATAATTGTCCTGCAAGTGTTCAAGAAGCCACCTGATTGTAAACAGAAAATGTTTGATGATATGGTCCTCAAACATCATAAGAACCAGATTTTCCAACAGCTGCACCTAGAACATGATTTGATGCTTCACAGTCTGAAGTTTTAGATGAAGACCTGGTGCTTCTACTCACTGCTTTAGATTAGCTCCAGAACTTGGAATTGCATCTTGAGTAGATGCTCATGAGCCTACAGCAAACATCTCAGCATTGTAATTCCCTAGCAATGGTCTACAAACACTGTAGGAAAAACAGTCTGCCTGAGGTCTAAATAATCAGTTGCATCCAGTTAGGTCTTCTATCTTTGATCTTAGGGCAAAGATTTATGCAAGGAACAGTCTATAGGCTGCAAAATCATATGCAGCCCATGTTCCATTGCTCCACTATAAGAAGAGAAGTTGTAAAATTGTAGACATCACTTGAGAGATCTATTGTGTCATCAATTCTGAAAGCTGTTGTTTGGATTTTGAAACAAGCCATGCGATTGGAGCAAGTACTCATCAAATTGCACAAAGGATTTTTGGGAAAATGTAGGATGGCAACTTGGCTTTGCCAAACTCAAATGCATGTCCAATGGGTCAATTTGGTTGCCTTCCATATGACTAGAAATTGATGCCATCTCACTTGGCCCTGCCAAACTCAAATGCATGTCCAATGAGTCAATTTGGCTGCCTTCTGTATGACTAGTAATTGATGCCAACTCAGTTGGCTCTGCCAAACTCAAATGCATGTCCAATAAGTCAATTTGGTTGCCATCCACATGACTAGTAATTGATGTGGACTTAGTGCCCATATCAAGATTGCGGCCATCTAGGTGACACCCAAGAATTTGCTCGTGCTGGGTAAGCAACTCTAAAACGGATTCATGTTGGTCAGGCCCTGCTGTTGCTAACAAACTTGTGAGGTCTTCTCCATCATCTGAATCCATAAACCGTTGCAATGGATTCTCCTTCACATGGACTGCATTTCGAGATGTAGTAGCCATTTGGGCTAGTAATTGACTAGTGATTGATGCCAACTCAGTGCCATCAATATCAAGATTGCACCCACCTAGGTTATGCCTCAGAGTTTGCTCACTTTGGGTAAGCAGCTCTAAAATGGATTCATGGTGGTCAGGCCCTGCTGTCACTAACAAACTTGTGAGGTCTTCTCCATCATCTGAATCCATAAACTGTTGCAATAGATTCTCCTTCACATGGACTGCATTTGAAAGAGGAGATGTTGTAGTAGCCATTTGGATTGGGGCATCTCCATCTTGAGGACTTGATTCATCTGTAAGGAAATCAAAAATTGCAATTTTGATTAATGGGTGGGGTTGAAGAACTTGTCATGCTCTTATGATGCATCTTTAGTGCAAAAGTCAAAGAATCAAACACGGTGGAATATTTTTTGAATGCACCCAAGGAGTTGCATGCATATATATAGTTTAGGCTTTTTGCAATGAAAGCAAAGGGTAGTAGAGGTTGTGATGATGTCACCAACATTCACATCATTTGACAACCTGAACACTCACTTAATAGTTGTGTGTAGAGTCCTTCACTCCCACTATTCCATTGCATTCTCTGAGAACTCTCTGGCATGTTGTCTTCTAACTCCCAAAAACTGTGGTCATCCTAAAAACACCCATAATGTTTTGCAAGGGTATTAGTTGAGGCCAATTTGATTATGGAATCACATGAAGATTAAGATTTATGAAAACAGATGCTTAGATTGAAATAAAAAGATTATGTACCTGGAGATCCTCACAGAGCTCTACCACCCCATCTTGGAGGCCTTCTTTTGCAATTTCAAGAATGGAGGATTGAATTGAAGAAATTGGCAACATCGTTGATTTGATAGTAGTTGGAGAAGGCAATAACATTGGCACATCTTGATTGACTACCCATTCAAACATCCACATGTCATGGGTAGTCTATTTCACTCCAACACCAAGTGTAACAAGATTCGAAAAAACATGAGTACTATCAAAACCCAAAGATTGTTTAGGCACTTAAAGACCAAAGGCAAGGACATGGAGCCCTAATTGATGACATTATTAATATCAAATTGAGAGCCTATATTTTGACTCGTGTTCCAACCATTCAAGAGGCACAACTTATTATGATACAAAACTCCTTTCATTTCCAATGCAACAATATTCATGAATACATAAATACTTTCAAAACCTTGGTATTCCAAAGTTGTAGAATACCAAAAGTTAATAGCATAGAATTACAATCCATGACACCACCATATTAAATAGAGCACTATGTTCCAACTCCTAGAGCAACTTGTTTGGAAACTTGCTTGGCCAAAATGCATGCATGTTCTTTGGGGTTGCAACTTGGAAAGTTAAGTTCTCACATCCAAGAGGTAATTCATGGAGGCCTTAGATCAGGATTTGAAGGAAAATTTTCAAGTGGATTGAAACATGGTAAAATCAAAATTGCAAAAGTTTCACAAAAGGGTAGAGCAACTTAGGAACTTGTCTTACTCTTATGATCTATCTACAATGCAAAAGTGTATAAACAAATTGGATTACTTGTTCAATGCAACCAAAAAACTGGGTGTGTGATCTTTAGGCTTACAAGTGAAAGGAAAATCATGTTGAGATTGAAATGATGTCACCAACATTGGTGTCATTTGAAAATTTGAACCCTCAATTCTTTGTTGTGTGTCAAGTCCTTCACTTTCAATCATCCATTGCATTTCCTCACTACTCATTTGCATGGGGTCTCTAGAGTCTTCCACCCAAATGCAATCATTCTAAAAAACACCCACAAGACTTTATAAGGATTAACTTTTGGAATAAAAAAAGGATTCTTGAAGCACATGCTTGGATTGAGGTCAAATTGATATCTACATGGAGAAACCCAAATGCAATCATTCTAAAAAGCACCCACAAGGCTTTATAAGGATTAACTTTTGGAATAAAAAAAGGATTTCTTGAAGCACATGTTTGGATTGAGGTCAAATTGATATTTACCTGGAGAACCTTTAAAGGCTCTGGGGTCCCAACTTGAAATATGTCGCTTGCAATTTCAACATCAGAAACTAGAGAAGGAAATAACGATGTTTCACCAATTGTTGGAACTGGAGAAGACAATGTTGTTGCAGGCTGATCCACTGTCCATTCAAGCAACCCCATGTGATGGATTAATCTTGGTCAAGTGGCATGCCACTAAACCCAAATTAGCCTATTTGTAATGCCAAACCATATCAAACAGGGTGGAGTAGTTCAATGCATCAAAAAGTTTGATGTGTGAAGTAAGGTTTACAAGTGAAAGGAACGTCAAAATGAGATTCAGATGATGCCCCCAACATTGATGTTGTCTGAAAACCTGGGCCCTTGTTAATGGGTTGTGTGTCAAGTCCTTTGTTTCCATTGGTCCATTCCATTTTCTCATTACTCAATTGCACAGGATCTTCAGAATCCTGATCCAAAATGTAGTGATTTTACCAAGCACCCACAAGGCTCTACAAGGATTAGTTTCCGCAATAGAACAAAAACTTCTTGAATCGCACACTTGGATAAAGGTCAAATCGACATCTACCTGGAGAATCTGAAGATGCTCTGGGGTCCCAATTCGAAATATGTGATTTGCAACTTCAACATCAAAATGATAAGAAGGAAATAACATTATTTCACCAACAGTTGGCACTGGAGAAGACAATGTTGTAGCTTGATCCACTGTCCATTCCAACAACCTCATATCAGAGTTAACCTAAGTCAAATGGCATGTCATTGGACCCAAATTAGCCATCTTTCCATTAGTATACATTGAAGATGCATGACTAAACAATATCTAATAGATTGTAGAAATAAATCCACTATAAAACTTTGAAGGTAACCATGGCATCAACTCCAACAAAACCAAAATTAACACAACAAGAATCAGCATGATCATATGCTTATGAATGTCATTCATGAAGCTAAACACAACTAAACAAATAAATCAAATCCTTCATCACTTGAGGTGGAATAGGATCCATAAGAGGGTAATTTCAAAACCTAGTGATTGTTTAGTTGCTAGAAAACTCAAAGGCAAGGGCATGGAACTAAAAATCTAAAACACCATATAAAACTACATTGAGTCGATGTTTGGACTCATTTTCCAACCTTTGAAGATGCATGACCACACAAAGACATTAAAGTCCTCAATGTTTCAAGTGCAACAAGGAGTCATTAAAACATGGATACCCTCCAAACCTTGAATATGTTTAGGCATTGAAATACCACTAGTTGGTTGTGTGTCAAGTCCTCTTCCACAGGTCCCTCTCATTTCATCAAAGTTCAGCTGCATGTGGTCTTCTATGTCATCCCCCAAAAATGTGCCATCCTAACAAACACCCACAAGGTTATTAGATGAGGCCAATTAGGTCCTAGAGTCAAGAGAGGATTTCTTGAAGCACACTTGGATGGAGGTCGAATTTATATTTACCTGGAGGTCCTCAAGGAACTCTGCAACCCCAACATGGCATCCTTCATTTGTACTTTCAACATTAGAAATTGGAAAAGGCAATAGGTCTGGTCCAACAATGGCAGGAACCAAAGAAGACGTTGTTGCAGCTTGATCAACTGTCCATCAAGCAACCTCACACAATGTTTAGTGTAGTTTCAATTGGAACCTAACTAAACCTAAACTAGTGAATGCTTGATGAGGTCCACTAAACATGATCAAATCAAAACATGGAAGCCCTCCTCATCTCAGCGGCAGGAGGACTCATGAAAACACGAGTACTCTCAAGACCTTGAGATTGTTCAAGCACTGCAACACCAAAAGGCAAGGATGTAGGCAAGCTGCAATCCCCAACCATTTGAGTATGGAATTGAATGCTCCTTATGTTTTGACTCACCACAATTGTTTGTTAAAGGGCTGATGCCCATGATGGCTCCTTGATTGTTCGGGGTCGCTGCTTGGAATGTCCCATGTTCACTCGAGAGAGAATCTCTGGAGCCATGATCTAGAGTATCTTGTGTTTGTTCATGCAAATGAGGGAAGTGCCCAATCAGTGTATTACATCCTGAAGAGATGTCTACAGGAGGGTCTTCAATCTCTGTGGGAGATAAGCTAGACCTTGATAATTGCCGTGATTTTACTACTTCAGTCTCCACCCACCTTATGAAATGGGGCACAAGAGAACAGTGCTTTGCAAAGGCCTTCATTGGAGGTAGGCGTAACAGAAACCTACCGATAAGCCGATGATACCAGTGTCCAGAAACGCCTGTTGGTGCTACATTCCGCTTGAGTATCTGGTTAATAGATTCAAGCAGTTGAGGAATGTCTGCCGGCTGAGATGCTGAATCTCCTGCTTCATTCTTTTTTCTCACAAGCCTTATCAACTTGATCAACAAAACATAAAGTTCATCCCCTTGTGTCTTAAAGTTTAGGCAAATATCCAGATCAAAAAGTTCCTCCGATAGATCATAAATCAAACAAACCAATGGGTTCTTTGTGAGAAGTCGAACTTGCTCACGGACTTTCTGAACCTTTTGATTTTCTTCTTTTAGGTCTTCTGAAACCTTTTCAAGGAGTCGAGGAGTTTCTTCGAAATTGAGAGCCTCCTTGCCTTTGCCAAAGTAAATACTACCGACATCAGATGCCAGTGCAGCTACCACTTCAGTGCTACAATCGATCCAGTCAAGTTTCTTCTTGTCTGTCGTGATTTTCCCCCAAGCAGTCCAAGGCCTCGAGTCGTTGTGTCCACGGCGAAGACGTACTCCTTTGAAGTTACCAGTACGCCTCAATTGCAATTGTCGACTAACTGCGTCTCGTGCAAGAGTCCATCCGATCGACAACTCCCTCTTCCTCCCTCTATTGATACGTTCATTGGAAGTAAGATGGAAAAAATCTATTTGCACTCCCAATTGAACGTCAGCAGTTTTCTTGTCTTCATCGCAATCACTAAAGGCCATTGTGAATGAAAAATCTATTAATGCAAAAAGGTCCACTACTACAGAAACATCACAAATAAAGTGAGGTAGATGCACAAAAGGTCTTACGAACCACCCTGCGAGGCGACCTCCTCGCCATTGATTGAAGCCGTTAAACGTGACACGATTTAATGGGAATGAGGTAACGAACTCGCCGCCAGGGAGCCGCAATGGCTCCTGAAATGACATGATGGAACTGAACTGTGGTGAAGCACCGGTTATCACTTTTGGAATGTCAAGACTTCTTTCATCATAGAAGCTTGGATCTTCAAGAGGTCCCACATCGTCACGATGCACTTGCAGTAGAATAGACACATTTTTTATAAAGAACTCTTTTTCGAAACAAAAGTTGTTGAACCAACGAACACAAAACTCTAAGAGGGTTTGAAGGCGTTCCGCATCCAGACCCATGCCTCCAATTCGAAACTTTAACCCCTACCGACCTTGTTGCGAGACTAGTTTATTCTCTAAGATTCAAACGAGGTGTGGAATAACAAAAAACCTAGAAAAGCAAGCAAAGCACAGCTTGGAAGCAATTTTTTTCCCCAATAACATGGCAAACTTAGAAATGAGACCCACATATAGTGCAAATTTTGATCACCAAACTTTTACAAGCAATTGCTCAAGCGAGACGGCGCTCAGAGGGACCATAGAACCTGATAAAAAATTGAGTCTCGTCTCATGCAGCATCATCCACGGGCTGAGTTGCTCCTCTGAGAAAGCATGATTACGAGTAGAGAGATTCCAGAGGACGAAACAATCCAAACAAACATAAAAGACGGAGCTCGATGGAGCTTGGTCTCACACTCTAGTGAGGAATCTGACACTCCAACTTCAATTTATGGCGAGGGTCTAGCAGCAAGTGAGTTGCTAAAGAAAATGGAAGTGCTCCTGGTGAGCCTCATTGGCTCTCTCTCGTCACTGCAGAACCCGCCTTTCCACGATTTGCAATCTCAGTGTCCTCTGGAGGGCGCTTTAAGGGGATGAGGGGGGGGCGGAGGCGCAATTTTTAATTTTAAAATCCTAGTAAACCGGTA
>Ga0116226_10002608_pt1 | contig 15759 bp, 11 predicted proteins | sample S1TSphfallax_FD_89692 | JGI IMG/M metagenome (GOLD analysis project Ga0116226, IMG submission 89692) | Host-associated microbial communities from peat moss isolated from Minnesota, USA - S1T2_Fa - Sphagnum fallax MG | ecosystem: Host-associated > Plants > Peat moss > Unclassified | place: USA...
CTGGTAGGGCTGAAGAAGTGGGTCGGCAGGCATGCTAGGTTACGCCTCCTGGAATTCGGTTGAGCGGTGTCCGCGTCCGACGCAATGTACACTGCTGTCAATTCGGACGACACATGCGTACATTTTCGGTAGCATAATACTAGGGGACTGCATGGAAAAATTGCCGAAGCGTCGGGAGCCGAGCGGGAGGGGTTCGCCGGACGTCTGGTTGGACGCAGCCTACGACCTCTTGATTGAATCGGGCGTCGACGCGATCCGGATCGTTCCCCTGGCGGAAAAGCTTCAGCTCGCGCGGACCAGCTTTTATTGGTTCTTTGAAGATCGAAGCGCCTTACTCGCCGCTCTCCTGGACCGTTGGCGGTCGGTGAATACCGCCAACCTGCTCCAGCGAACGGAACTCTACGCCGAAAGCATTACCGAAGCTATTTTCAATCTTTTTGACTGTTGGTTAGACCCGAAACTATTCGATTCCAAGTTTGAGTTTGCAATTCGGAGCTGGGCTCTGCAGTCGCCTGACGTAGCTGCTGAAATGCGCAGCGCGGACATGGCCCGTATAGATGCGCTCGCTAAGATGTTCTTGCGATTTGGGTTCGATCCGATCGCCGCAGATGTACGGGCGCGAACCATCTATCTAACTCAGATCGGCTATATCTCGATGAAATCTGAAGAGGATCTTCAGACGCGCATGACCCGAATTCCAAGCTATGTGGAGATTTTCACCGGCCAAACCGCTTTACCCCGCGAACTCGACCGCTTTTTTGCGCGCCACGGCTATAGCCAAACGGAAAAGCCGTCATCGTCCGCACCGCGTCGGGCCCGCAAGACCTGAGGGCTAGATCAGAATCTGCGGGGTGGCCTATCGTTAAATCGCAAAAGCGGCGCCCAGGACATGAGCATTATCGAGCGATCTGCCTAATTCAGAGCAGCCTCAAACCCGAAGCGTGTGTACTGGAGTGTCCCCCATCTTGACACCTATGTACATTGCGCCCTAGCCAGTTCATGCGACGTGGCGAGCCGCCATAAATTGTAACGCGTAACGGCGGCGAACTCACAAACATTACAAACCCGTCGCAATAGCTTTTAGTCGATTTGGCCCAACGATTTATCTGTTTAGGTCCAGACTAGCATGGGTGGGTTTTATGTAGCTTGCGGCACTGTCAGCCTCACTGGACCATTACCGACAAGAATTGTTCTGCATTAAGCGACGGCATATTTAGATCTTCAGGGGGACGTTATGGGAAAATCGACGCGCGCAGGTCTTTGCTCGACCACGCCTTTGTTCGCTGGAACCGCGGTCGGCGCGGTCATGATAATGTCGCTCTGCGGCGCTCCGGCCTATGCTCAGGCCCCAACGGCGGCCAATAGCACGCCGCCCACCAGCAGTGATCCGTCGGTCGTGCCCGAGGTTGTGGTGACCGCCAATCGGCGCAGTCAAACGCTTGAAAGCGTGCCCTACAGCCTCTCGGTGGTGACCAACGAGCAACTGTCCCAAGCCGGTGTCACCGACCTCGCCTCGCTATCGTTGGCCGTGCCCGGCCTTAGCATGTACGACTATGGCTCGCGCCTCGCGGGCGCCACGGTCCCGATCATCCGCGGGATCAACGCCACCAGCGAGCCGACGCGTGGTTTTCGAAGCTTCGAGCAGAGTCCCGTCGGCGTCTATATCGGCAACGCGCCAATCGAAGGGTATCTGCAGTTGGACGACCTCAAGCAGGTCGAGGTTCTGCGGGGGCCACAGGGCACGCTCTACGGCGCCGGCGCCCTTGGCGGAGCGCTGCGCCTGATCCTCAACGATCCCCAACTCGGCGAATGGCATGGGTCGTTAGAGGCCAGCTCCGGGGATGTCGCCCATTCAAGCCAGCCCAGCTACGCCTTCGACGCCATGATAAATGCGCCTCTCGGCGAGACCGCTGCGCTCCGGCTGTCGGCAAAGTATGAATACGACCCGGGCTTTATCGACGTCCATGGATTGATGAAGACGACAGGCTCTGGCCCCAGCGCTATTCCCGTGCTCGCCAATCCGAACGATGTGATCAACAGCTCTGGCGTCTATTACAGTAAGAACGACTGGAACTATCAGGACGCCCTAACCACCCGCGCCAGTTTCCTTTGGCAGCCTGACAAACGCTTCCATGTGGAAGTGTCAGCGATCCACGCTACAGTGAATGGCGATGGCGGCCCGCAGATAAATCCGAACTTCGCGGGCGGCGCGTCTCCGATCGATCCGAACGAGACCTTGCCCGCCGGCGGCAAGTATCAGGAGTTTTCCCAGGTCGATCAGCCCTTTTCCCGCAACACCAATATCGTCACCCTCGACCCGAGCTACGATGCAGGTTTTGCGACGCTGTCGGCGACGACGTCTTATCAGACGACCGCTGGCTATACCTTGGAAGACGACACCTATGCGCTCGCGGGCATAGATGGGGGCGCCTATACGCCCTACTATGCGGGCGTTCCGACCAACCCGCGGTTTGTCTACGACTACCTCTTCACCGACCATGAGCAGACATTTTCGCAAGAAATTCGGCTCGTCTCCAAGACGGCTCCAGACAAGATTGTCGACTATGTGGTCGGGGCATTCTACGAGAATCAGGATCGTAACGGCGCATGGACGATTGCGGTGCCAGGCTCGCCGGAGCGCGCCGTGGCGCAGGGCTGCACCACCGATACCTGTGCGATTCTCACCGCTCCAGGCGATGTGAACTTCTCTCAGATCGATACCCAGCACTTCTCCGATACATCCGTCTTCGGGGAACTGACGTTTCACTTCCTTCAGCACGGGCAGTTCATCGTCGGCGGCCGGCACTTTTCGCAGACCTTTACCGACGCCCAGTCCTATGACGACTACACCTTTCCGACCCACATCCCAGCGACCCCTCACAAGGCGCCGGCGTCCAAGACCATCGGGAAGGTCGATCTGTCCTACGAATACGCTCACGGACAGAGCGCCTACGCCCTGTGGTCGCAAGGCTTCCGCCGCGGCGGCGCGAACTCCGTACCACTTACCGGCATATTCCAGGAAAGCCCGCTGCTTGCGACTTATGCGCCCGACAGCACCAACAACTATGAGGCGGGCTTTAAGGGACGCTTCCGTAATGGCCTGAACTACACTGTCGATGTGTTTGATATAAAGTGGAGCAATCCGCAGATATCGGCCAGCCTGCCCTCCGGCAACCTGGCGGTCTACAACGCCAAGTCCGCCGAATCTAAGGGTTTCGAGGTCGAGTCTGGCGGGCCGCTGCCGATCCGTGGGTTTAGCTATAATGTCAGCGCCGCCTATGCGGACGCCAAGCTGACGAGCGACTTCTCGCTGCCCGCTAACGACGGAGCAGGCGTGATCGTGCCTGGGTTGATCTCCGGTAAGGCAGGGGAGCAACTGCCCGGCAGTCCCAAGGTCAGCGTGGGCGCCAATTTCCAGTATTTCCGCACGATAGCCCCCGACTACGATCTGACGGTTTCTCTGAATGGCGTCAGTCGCTCGCCCATTACGATGAACCTGGCCAGTGGGCTTGGTACGTCGTCGGTGCAGAAGTCCTCGGCCTATAACGTCTGGAATATGCAGGCCGCCTTGAAGCACAACTCCTGGCGGATGACCCTTTACGTCAAGAACCTGTTCGACGTGGAGGAGACCCTCGCGCCGCCGACGCAGCCAAATGAGCTCAATAATCTGACGAACGACAATATCGTCAACCGGCCACGTGAGGTGGGACTCCGCTTGGGCTATTCGTTCTGAGGCCGGTCGGCTCAAGGTCTGAAGTGCTGCGGGGGTGCTGTTCCGCCCGGCTTTCGTGGTGCGGCCCCCTCCCCCCTCCGGGGTACTCCCCCATCGCTTCGCGATAAGGGAGATGAAACCCAACGCTCTCTCATCTCCCCTATGCCAAAGGCATGGCGGAGTACGGCCGAAGGCCGGGAGGGAGCCGCGCGAGAGCGCGGAAGACGCTGCAGCGGCGGTGGCCAACCTTGGCCAGGAAGAATGATGTGGGAGAGTTGGTATGAGACAGGCGACTTTGTACCGGTCGTTCAGCTATGGCCTAGCCTTCGCGCTGCTCCTCGGCACGCTCGGTCTGCGCCCCGCGCAAGCCGCTGAACCCGCCTCGACCAAGCCCTGCGACTCCGCCCCCTACCACCAGCTTGATTTCTGGCTAGGCGACTGGCGCGTTTACGACGGAACCAACGGCCAGCTTGTCGCCAAGGATCATATCGAGACGCAGTACGCGGGCTGCGTCGTGCAGCAGACCATGAGCTTCGTCACGGACATGTACCGTAAGCCAGGCGTCGCCTACCGTCTGGCCGGCGCCAGCACCAGCCGTTTCGACGGTCAGCAATGGCTGCAGCTCTGGGTCGATAATCAGTGGGGCGCCATCATCATGAAGGGCGCGCCCTCTAAGGACGGCGACATGGTCCTGGATACCGTGATCCCATCTCGAGGCCGCGACGTGCGGCTGATTTGGAAGCGTGAGCCGGGCGGCGTAGTGCGCATTCTTCAGTATGTCGCCGATACCGGTAGCGGAAAGTGGGAACAGTATGGCGACCTGATCTATCGCCGGGAGGCCGCCGGCGCGGCGGCGCCTCAAGCGTCCAGCGGCGCCTCGACTCCGTGACGATGCAAGGCGTCGATCAAAGGTCCCAAATGCTTCTGGTAGTGGCGCCATCGCTCGCGCGAGGTGGTGTAGATCGGCCGCCGGATCTGGGCTGCGCTCGCCGTATACGACGCCGACCGGTTACTTTGGATATTGATCGCTTCGTCGCGCCAGGCCAAGCCGCAGTGACCCACGGCGCCCCTGCCGACCTCCGCCGGCCGGTCCACCAGGGCCTCATAGCGGACCTCATGCACCGCCTCGCCCAGCGTCCTCTTCCAGTGCGCCATCAGCCGGGCATAGGCGGCGTAGTAGCGCGCGAGGTCTTCGAAGTCGTAGCTGAAGGGGTAGGCTTCCCCGAACAGCGTCCTGAACATGGCGAAGCAGCTGTCCACAGGCGACCGCGTCATCGCCAACAGGGCCGCATCCGGCAGGGCTCTGTGAATAGCGCCCAGGTACAGATAGTTCATGGGTAGTTTTTCGACCACCGACAGGCCGGTCCGCGCGCCACGGGCGGCCTGGGCGTATGCGGCCGCGACCTTCGACGGATCGGCTGCGGCCGCCCTCGCGAAGATGCCCTCAGGGCCGGCTGGCGTCGCGCCGAGGAGCGCACGCGAGAAGTTGTCCGTCTCGCCATTGGTAACAACGTTAGGCAATCCCGAAACCAGGCGCTCGAGCAAGGTCGTGCCAGACCGGGGAAGGCCAACGATAAAGATGAACGATGCCGGCTGGTCTCCGCGAGGGGCGCCCAAGGGCGCGGCCTTTGGAAAGGCGGCCTCGATCTCGGCCAGCTTCTGCTCATCGACCGATACATCGTACGCCAAACGCTGTCGTCGCGTCGCCGCCGCCTCCGCGTACCATCGGAACGCTTCGTCATATTCGCCGAGGTCGTCGAGTTCCTTAGCCAGAGCATATCCGAGAAACATCCGGGCCCGGTCGTTGGCGGGCGCACGTGAGAGCCGGTGGCGGAGTTCGTCGAGGTGATTGGCCTCAGGCGTTTGCAAGCGCAACTCGGAGCGCAAGAGGTAGCTCGGATACTGAGCCTGATCGAGACTGATCGCCCGATCACAGGCCGCTTCGGCCGCCTCGAGCCGGCCGAGACTTCGCTCACTGGAGGCGAGATTGTACCAGAACCGGGCCTCCGCGGGCGCCGCTTCGGTCGCTCGTCGGTACAGCGCATTGGCCTGTTCGTGATGGTCAAGACGCATCGAGACGTGCGCCAGTCCATCGAAAGCGTCCGCCGATCCGGGGGCGAGGTTGACCGCTTGGGCCACAACCTCCTTGGCCTCCTCAGGCCGGCCGAGCGAAAGCAGGATCGTCGCCAACAGGGCGTGCGCCGACGTGCAGCGTTGCGCGCCCGCCACCGCCTGTCTGGCGAAGACCAGCGCCTCGGCGTGGCGCCCCGCCTTCATCAGCTTAAAGGCGGTCAAGTCTGGCGCCATCGCGGCGGGTTCCTGGGCTGCGGACACGGCGTCCGAGTTCAAATACAAGCTGACGCCATATCAATACGGCGAATTCTACACTTGAATAAACAGAAATTGCACGCATGAGTCAAGAGATCACAGAACATGTCGGCTTCTTTGGTCAGCCTTCGGGCTTATCGACGCTATTTTTCACAGAAATGTGGGAGCGATTTACGTATTATGGCATGCGGTCTGTTCTAATTTTATTTCTCGTTGAGCCGCTCATTGGCGGCGGGATGGGATTTAGCGATAAGACAGCCAGCTCCATCTATGGTCTATACATATCCGCGACCTACGTCTTCTCCTTACTCGGCGGCTGGATCGCAGACCGCTTGATCGGGCCGCAACGCGCGGTTATCGGCGGCGCTGTCTTTATCCTGGTGGGAAACCTGTTGTTGACGCTGGGCCGCAGCAACGCCTTTTTCTGCGGGCTGTTCGTCATCGTTCTGGGCGTCGGGCTGCTCAAGCCCAATGTCAGCGCCATGGTCGGCCAGCTCTATCCGAGCGGCGGCGCGCGGCGGGACGCCGGCTTTTCGATCTTCTACATGGGCATCAGCGTCGGCGCGCTGTTGGGCTCTATCCTCGTGCCGCTCTGCGCCACGCGCTTTGGGTGGTCGGTGGCGTTCAGCCTGGCGGCGATTGGGATGGGACTCGGCCTCGCCTATTTCCTGGCGACCCGCAGCCGGTTGCCCCGCGGAGACGCGACCTCATCGGCGCCCATCACACCCGGCGCTTGGCGCGCCATCCTCGCCTTGCTGGCGGCCGTCGCCGGTATTGTGGCGCTGAGCCTGGCCGGCAAAATCCATATTGATCCCCAGCTGGCGGCGACGGTGATGGCCTGGGCGATAGGCCTGTTCGCCCTTGGCTACTTTATCTTCCTGTTGCGCGGCGCGAGCCTCGGCGTGGAGGAGCGTCAGCGCGTCTATGTGATGATTGTCCTGTTCGTGGGCTACGCCATCTTCTACGCGGGCTTCGAACAGGGCGGCGCCTCGCTTAATTTGTTCGCGGAGCGCTACACCAACCGCGCGATCCTGGGCTGGACCTTGCCGGCCGGCATTCTTCAGGGCGCGACAGCCTTTTACACCATCCTCCTGGCGCCTGTGTTCGCCGGCCTGTGGCTGGCGCTTGGCAAGCGCGGCAAGGATCTGTCCCCAGCCGCCAAGTTCGCCGCAGGCCTTGGCCTGCTCGGCCTCAGCGCCGTGGTCATGGTCGTCGCCTCGCATCTGGTCATGTCCGGTCGCAAGGTGCTGCCCACCTGGTTGCTTGTCACCTTCCTGCTCCAGGAATGCGGCGATCTTTGCCTGTCGCCAGTCGGCCTGTCGTCCATGACCAAGCTGGCCCCGCGCAGGTTTGTCGGCCAGGCCATGGGCATCTGGTTCCTGGCGCTGGCGCTGGGCAACAATCTGGCCGGTCAGCTGTCCGGCGAATATGACGCCGCCAACCTGGCCTCGCTCCCGGTCCTGTTTCTACAGATCGCCGCCTTGAGCTTCGGCGCGGCGCTGGTTTTAGGCCTGCTGGCGCCTCGACTGAGCAAGCTGATGAAGGGCGCCCAATGACAGCAGAGCCTCAAGCGAGCGTTCGGGTTGAAGAGCACGTCTGGATCACGCTGAGCGACGGGTGTCGCCTTGGCGCTCGCCTCTGGTTGCCGCAGGACGCGATCCAGCAGCCCGTGCCGGCGATCCTGGAATACATCCCCTACCGCAAGCGCGACGGCACCCGCGGCCGCGACGATCCCATGCATGGCTACTACGCCGCGCACGGCTATGCCGCGGTTCGCGTCGATATGCGGGGATCGGCGGAGTCCGATGGACACCTGGCCGACGAATACCTGGCGCTCGAGCAAGACGACGCGCTGGAGGTGATCGCCTGGATCGCCGACCAGCCCTGGTGCAACGGCGATGTTGGTATGCAGGGCAAGTCGTGGGGCGGGTTCAACGCCCTTCAGGTCGCCGCCCGCCGGCCGCCGGCTCTCAGGGCCATCATCACCACCTTCTCGACCGACAACCGCTATACCGACGACATCCACTTCATGGGTGGATGCGTGTTGAACGACAATCTGTGGTGGGGCGCCATCATGATGGCGTATCAGGCGCGCCCGCTGGACCCAGAGATCGTCGGCGAGGAATGGCGCGCCCGATGGTTGGAACGGCTGGAGGCCCTGCCCTTCTTTCCCGCCCTGTGGTTGGAGCATCAACGGTTCGACGACTATTGGCGCCACGGCTCGGTCTGCACCGACTTCGACGCCATCGTCTGTCCCGTCCTCGCTGTCGGCGGATGGGTCGACAGCTACACCAACGCCGTGCCGCGGCTGCTGGAGGGGCTCAAGGTCCCAAGGCTGGGCATTATTGGGCCCTGGGGACACGTCTACCCCCAAGATGGCGCCCCAGGCCCCGCCATTGGCTTTCTGCAGGAGGCCGTGCGCTGGTGGGACCACTGGCTGAAAGGGCGCGATACCGGGGTTATGGCCGAGCCCGCCTTACGCGCCTATCTGCAAGATCCCATACCGCCAGACGGCTCGCGCACGCGCACACCGGGAAGCTGGGTCGGGCTACAGACCTATCCCTCGCCGGATATCGTTACTTTACGACTTCGCCTTCATCCCGATGGCGGCCTTCTCGACGCCGCCGCCGATCCGGGCCTCCTGTCTATCCGCTCGCCCCAAAGCCACGGCAAGGCGGGCGGCGAATGGATGGGGACGGGCTGCCCCGGCGAGCACCCGACGGATCAACGCCTCGACGACGGCGGCGCCCTCGTATTTGAAACCCCGGTCCTGGAGCACGATCTGGCCGTGCTCGGCGCGCCGCGGCTCACCCTGGACATCGCGTCGGACGCCCCGGTCGCCCACCTTGTCGCCCGCCTTTGCGATGTCCTGCCTGACGGCCGGGTGGCGCGCGTCAGCTACCAGGTGCTGAACCTGACCCATCGCGACAGCCATGCAACTCCCACCCCGCTCGAACCCGGCCGGTTCTATTCCGTAGGGGTCGATCTGAACGTTTGCGGCCATCGCTTCTTAGCCGGCCATCGAATCCGGCTTTCCATCGCCAGCGCCTATTGGCCCTTGATCTGGCCTGCGCCCTTTGCGGCGACGCTGACGGTTCGAACCGCCGAGAGTGCGCTCAGCCTGCCGATGTTGTCGTCACCGGCGGCGGAGGTCACGTTCCCCCCGCCCGCTTATGGGCCGCTGACGCCCATAACCCAACTCGATCCGGGCTTGGTCAAACGCTACTCGGTTCAAGACCACGTCACGGGCGAGCACACCTATGTCACCGAAGCCGTCGGCGGTGTGTTCGGCGAGGGCGTGCTTCGCTTCGACGATATCGGCACAGAGGTCGCCCACAGCCTGAAGCGAGAGCTGACGATCAAGGACGACGATCCCCTCTCGGCGCTCTATGTCCTGACCCAGACGTTTGAGATGGGGCGCGATGGCTGGCGCACGCGCATCGACGTTCGGACGACGATGCGGAGCGACGCGGACACCTTCTATCTCACGGGCGCTCTGGACGCCTATGAGGGCGAGACCCGGGTCACGACCAGGACGTGGGAACGGACCATTCCCCGCGATCTCGTATAGTCGCGGGTTCGCAAGGTCGCTGCGAACAAACACGTGACGGAGTCCGCTTATGTCCTTGAAAACGCTTGGAGCGGGTAGACGGACTCGAACCGACATCCTCAGCTTGGAAGGCTGCTGCACTACCTTTGTGCTATACCCGCCCGCAGGCCGCTGCGGACCTTAACGCCTGGGCCGCATTTGGCGCGCGGCGCGGTTTACGCCGGCGTCGATCTGCGCATGGTGGGGGAAGTAGGACTCGAACCTACGAAGGCTTAGCCAGCGGATTTACAGTCCGCCCCCTTTGCCGCTCGGGACATTCCCCCATACGCAGATTGAAGCTTACGAAAACCCTCCCGTCCGTCCTCCGACCTCTTTATAGAGCGGAGTTCAAACCGAAAGGCCGTCGGGCCCCAAAACGGAGCGCGTCTTATAGTGGCCTCTCATGGCGAACGCAACGACCGGCGTACCCCTCATTTTCGAGGCCCTGGGGGACCGCGCGACCGCGGCAAATCCGGCCGCCCCGCGGCAACCAAAGACACAGATAAACCGGAGGCCGAATGGATTTGGGGCCGTCACCCGGTCGAGGCGGCGCTGTGCAATCCCGCGCGCACCGGCTTGCGACGCTTGGTCGCCGCGCCCGGCAAGGCAGATAACCTTCCTGTCGATCAGATGACCCAGGCGGGCCAGGCGCTGCGGGTTGAGGTGCTGGAGCCGGCGCAAATCGACCGGCTGGTTCCTGCGGGCGCTGTTCACCAAGGGCTGGCGCTACTGGCCGACCCGCCTGAGGCCGCCGATCTAGAAACCATCGCCACACCGGCCCACGGCGTGATCGTCTTGCTGGATCAGGTGGCCGACCCCCAAAACGTCGGCGCGGTGTTCCGCAGCGCCGCTGCCTTTGGCGCTCGAGCTGTGATCATGCAGGCGCGCCGGGCGCCGCCGCTGTCGGGCGCCCTGGCTAAGGCCGCCGCCGGGGCTGTCGATAAGGTGCCCTGCGTGCGCGTGGTCAATCTGTCGCGCGCCCTGGACGCGCTCGCCGATCTCGGCTGGCGCGCCGTCGGCCTCGATGCCGAGGCCCAGACGCCTTTAGAGGCGGCGTTCGACGGCGGCCCTGTGGTTTTAGTCATGGGATCAGAGGGCGAAGGTCTAAGGCGTCTCGTTTCGGAACACTGCGACCTTCTTGCGAAAATCCCAATGCCGGGCGGATTCGAGAGTCTGAACGTCGCCACCGCCACCGCCATCGCCCTCTATGAGGCCGCAAAGCCCCGTAAGAGTACGCCTGAAAGATGAGTCGGATTGATCGGGCGGTTTGGCCCTGTTTTTGCTACAGAGCGGAAGAAAGCATTTCAGCGCAGGGATCGGCGCACACTTAGAGTGCGCAGTTCGGGCCTTCGACTTGGGGTTGGATAAATGACGACCATAAACAATAGTCATGTGGCAGTTGAAGGCCGACGCAGCCTTTCGCCGGCGATTAAGTCGCTGCTGGTCGCCGCCTTGGCGGCCTGCAGCGCCGCGGCGCTGGCCGGCTGCGAAGAGCAGAGCTATCCTACCCCCTCCGTTGAGCAGGCCCCTCCCCCTGCGCCGCCGCCGCCCGCCCCCCTGATGGGCGCCCCGGCTCCTTCCCAGACGCCGCCGTACTCGCCCTGCGCTGACAACCCCTGCGGCGCGACAGGCCCGTCGGCCCAGCCGACGATGGCGCCTCGTGTGATCGCGAGCACGCCCGTCCCCAATCCGCCGGAGCCTAATCAGCCAGAGAGGGGGCGCCACCGCCACCACGGCCGGTTTTGGGCCATGGGCGAGGCCCCACCGGTCACGCCCCATCACCATCTCGGCCAGCATAATAGCGATGGCCGCTGGCATGTGGTCGGCCCGGCCGCAGCGCCCGTCGCCGCCGCGCATCGCGTAGCGTCCGCCCCCATCGTCGCGCCCATCCATCACGCCGTCGCGGCGGCCAAGCCCGCAGTTGTGGCCGCCGCCCATAAGACGACTACGGTAGCAAAAGTGGCCGCGGCGTCCGCCAGCCATGCGATCAGCAACATCACTGACAATGCGACCGGCGGGGCGTCAGGCGCAGACACAGACCGCTACAACAGTCTGCAATCGGTGTTGAGCAACCTGATCGGCGTCAGCGCCGCCCTGGCGACGCCGGACCATTTCCAGGCGGACCAGACCGTCGATGTCACCCTCACCCTGCCGGCGACCTTCGCCCAGCAGGCTCATGACGAAGCGGCTAAGGCTGGACTAGCCGATGCCGCCGGATCGGTGAACATTGACGCCCATCTGACGGGCACAGGCTTCACCATCGTGCCCGACCAGGCTCAAGCCCAGCCGCTCCTGCTTGGCCAGCCGACCGTCTTCCACTGGAAGGTTACGCCGACCGCCGCCGCCGTCGGCGCGGTAAAGGCGGATCTGACGGCCGATCTCCTAACAGTTGGCCGGTCCCTGCCGCTAGGCTCGGTCCAGTCCCAAGCCGCAATCAACGGCCTGCACATATCGGGCCGGTTGATCGGTGTGGGTCTTTTGATCCTGGTGCTGGTGATCGTCGCCGGTTGGCTCGTGAGCCGCAGCAACAAGAGCCCCCCGTTCCGCCGCCGGGATATCTAGACCCCGGCCTTTACGGTTATTCCCGGTTAGCTTCTCCTCCCCTGCCAAGCGGGGGATGAGAAGCGCCGACATCAATTCGAGCTGAGATCAGAGCGTGCCCAGAAACGCCTCATAGGCCTCGCGGTCCATCAGCGCGTCGAGTTCCGCGGGATTGGTCAGCTTGATCTTGGCGAACCAGCCGCCGCCTTCGGGGTCTTCGCTGACGATCTCGGGCATATCGGCGAGGGCGGCGTTGGGCTCGACCACTTCACCGGCTACGGGTGCGTAGACGTCTGACGCGGCTTTGACGCTTTCGACCACGGCGAAGCTATCGCCCGCCGCCACGGTCTTACCCGGTTCCGGCGTCTCGACGAACACCACGTCGCCCAATTGCTCGGCCGCATAGGCCGTGATGCCGATACTCGCCACCTCACCCTGGAGGTTGACCCATTCATGCGAGCGGGTGAACTTCATGCTTTGATCCTCTGCGATCATGGCTGCCGTCTTTGCGGCGTCTAACCTACATCCGCTCCGGCGTCTCTATCCCAAGCAAGGTCAGCGCGGATTCCAGCTGGTTCAGGGTCGCCGCGCTCAGGCTCAGACGGGAAGCGCGCGTCGCCTCGTCGGCGGCGGCCAAGACCGGACAGGCGGCGTAGAATTTGGAATAGCTCTGGGCCAGGCGATAGGCGTGTTCAGCGACTGCACTGGGCGCCCGCTTGTCATAGGCGTCGCGCACAGCCTGATCGAACGCGTCCAGGGTCAAGACCAGCTCCCGCTCAGCCGGTTCGGCGAGGGTTATCGGACCATGGCTGGCGCCCGCGCCCTCGGCCCGACGCAGCAGGCTTTTGATCCGCACCGCCTGATAAAGCAGATAGGGACCGGTCTTGCCTTCAAAGCTGCTGAAGCGGTCGAGGTCGAACACATAGCTGGTGCCACGATAGTTCGACAGATCGGCGAACTTCAGCGCCGCCACGGCCACCTTGTGGGCCGTATCCTCAAAGGCCTCAGGCGACAACTCGCCCCCAAGCCCGGCCTCGTTCAGGCGTTCGCGCGCCTTATCCGTGGTCATGGCGATCAGGTCGTGCAGCTTCAGCACGCCGCCTTCGCGGGTTTTAAAGGGCTTGCCGTCTGGACCGTTCATGGTGCCAAAGCCAATATGCTCTAGCGTCCCCTCGGCCGCATAGCCGGCGAGCCCCGCGGCGCGGAACACCTGTTCGAAGTGATCGGCCTGACGCTGGTCCACCACATAGAGCATGAGCTCAGGATCGAAGGTCTGGCGGCGATCCACGATGGTCGCGAGATCGGTGGTGCCATACATGGCCGACCCTTCCGACGAGACCACAAGCAGCGGAGGCAACTCCCGCTTCTCGCCGGGCCTGGCCACCCGGATGATCCGTGCGCCCTGATCATCGACCAGCAGCCCCTGGGCCGCCAGCTGCTCGACCATGCCGGGGATCAGGGGATCGGCGTCGCTCTCCCCCTTCCAAAGGTCAAACTCAACACCTAAAGCGCCGAACTCGCGCTGCAAGGCGCCCCGGCTTACAGCGATGAAATGGCGCCACAAGGCCCGATAGCCAGGGCGTCCCGCCTGGAGTTCGGCGGTCGCTTTACGGGCGCGATCACGAAACTCAGGCTCCGCCTTGGCCCGCGCGGCGGCCTGGGGATACATCCGCTCCAGGTCCTCCAGCGTCACGGGACTTTCGCTTGGAAACGGCCCATCGCCCGACGCCAGGAACGGCGACGCCGGCTCCACGTCGCCGACAGCGACAATCAGGAGCCCCATCTGAAAACCCCAATCGCCAAAATGGGCGTCGCCAAGCACCTCGTCGCCCCGGAAGCGGAAGATGCGCTTCAGCGATTCGCCGATGATCGCCGCCCGAAGGTGGCCCACATGCATGGGCTTGGCGACGTTGGGGCCGCCATAGTCGATCAACACTCGGCGCGACGGCGTAGCCGCACTCGCGCCCGATAGCCGGTCTTGGGCGATCTCCTCGGCGCGCTCGGCCAAGAGGTTTGCGCCCACGCGCAGATTGATAAAGCCGGGGCCGGCCACCTCCACCTGCTCCAGCCGCGGATCATCGATCAGGCGCGCCGCGATGCGCCCCGCAATCTCTCGCGGGTTGGCCTTGGCCGCCTTGGCCGCCGCCAGCGCCCCGTTACTTTGAAAATCCGCCAGATCGGGTCGATCCGACACCGTGACACGCGCCAGGTCCTGCGCCAGCCCTTCGGCTACGAAGGCGGACGCGACGGCGGACGCCAGCCGCCCCTTCAGATCGCTCATTTTGTACCGGACGACCCGCCATTGGACGCCGTCTGGGTTTCAGGCGCGCCGGCATTGACCCGGAAACGCTTGCCGTCCCGGTTGAACGCGGCCATTTGCGGCGTGACGTCGAAGCCCAGCAGCACCTCGAAGTTCGCTCCATTCACGCTCGCCTTCCCCCGGGGGATGACGACATCGGCGATGTGGTCGATGTAGGTGACGCGATCCTGGCCCTTATCGAACACGGCCGGAACATCGAAATATTCTTTGTCGAGCACAGCGGCGTTGCGCACCGTCACGGCGACCCAATAGCGATAGTCCTTCTTGAATCCTTCGGCCGTCGGGCCGCGGCCGAACGAGAACTTGATCGCGAGAGAAACCTTGATCGGCTCATCGCCCTTGTAGGCGCAGGTCGATTCGACGCCCTCAATCTCGCCCGTATAGCCGACCGCCTCCGCCGCCTCTTTGCCGTCCTTGAGTTCAACATAGCGGCTGGCGTCATAAAGCGCCTTCACGAACGGGCATGGACCCGCGCTCTTGGAACTGGGCAGCGGCGCCTGGGTCAGGTTCCACTCCTTATCCTTTTGCTTCTTCTTGGCGTCTTCTTCGGCCTCGGCCTTACGCTTCTGATCGTCCTGGCTTTCGGACGATTGGGCGTAGGCGTGCGCCACGGGTCCGAACACGAACAGCGCCAAGCCGAGCGCAAGCAGGGGTAAACGACGCATGAAACCACTCGCGGAAAAGGTAAGGGCGCGCATCCGGCGCGCGCAGACATTAGGGACTCATACCGCCGGATAGGCCGGGCCGCAATGAAAGCCCCGCCAAAGGGTCACGAAAGCGGGTGCGACCCGCTGGCGTCCGCGAGCGCATCAGCTTAAGTTGTCGCCCATGAACGCTATGCCGCCGCCCCGCCGCCCCCTCACTGTCGCACTCGCCAACCCCCGTGGTTTCTGCGCCGGCGTTGATCGCGCCATTCAGATCGTCGAACGCGCGATCGAGAAATATGGCGCGCCCGTCTATGTGAAGCACGAGATCGTGCATAACAATCACGTGGTTGATCGGCTGAAGAAGCTCGGCGCCGTGTTCGTCGAAGAGCTGAGCGAGTGCCCTGACGACCGCCCCGTCGTCTTTTCGGCCCATGGCGTGCCTAAGGCGACGCCAGCCGAAGCGCGCAGCCGCAACATGTTCTATCTGGATGCGACCTGCCCTCTGGTGTCCAAAGTGCATCTGGATGCGGAACGGCATTTTGAGGCGGACCGGCATGTGATCCTGGTCGGCCACGCCGGCCATCCGGAGGTCGACGGCACCTTGGGTCAGTTACCGAAGGGC
>Ga0116226_10002609_pt1 | contig 15756 bp, 15 predicted proteins | sample S1TSphfallax_FD_89692 | JGI IMG/M metagenome (GOLD analysis project Ga0116226, IMG submission 89692) | Host-associated microbial communities from peat moss isolated from Minnesota, USA - S1T2_Fa - Sphagnum fallax MG | ecosystem: Host-associated > Plants > Peat moss > Unclassified | place: USA...
CAGCGCGGTGATGTAATTGGTCAGGGCGTCGAGCCAGACATACATGATATGGGCCGGATCGTTCGGCACTTTCACGCCCCAGGTGAAGGAGGTGCGCGAAATCGACAGGTCCTGCAGCCCGCCCTTGACGAAGCTGATCACCTCATTGCGGCGGCTGGCCGGCGCGATGAAATCGGGATTGGCCTCGTAGAAGGCCAGCAGCTTGTCGCCCCAGTCGGACAGTTTGAAGAAATAGCTGGGTTCCTTGACCCATTCGACGGGCGCGCCGGTTGGCGCGGTCTTGCTGCCATCGGCGGCGGTCAGCAACTCGTCCTCGCCCCAAAAGGCCTCGTCGCGCACCGAATACCAACCCTCATAGGCGCCTAAATAAATCGCGCCGCGCTCGACCAGGCGATCCCACAAAGCCTGCACCGATTTCTTGTGGCGCTGTTCGGTGGTGCGGATGAAATCGTCGTTGGAAAAGCCCATCAGCCCGGCCAGGTCGCGGAAATTCTGCGACACCTTGTCGGTGAAGCTCTGGGGGTCGATGCCGGCCGCCTGGGCCGATTTTTCGACCTTCTGGCCATGTTCGTCGGTACCGGTCAGGAACTTGACGTCGAAGCCGTCGAGGCGCTTGAAGCGGGCCAGAACGTCGCAAGCCAAGGTCGTGTAGGCATGCCCGATATGCGGGCTGTCATTCACGTAATAGATCGGCGTGGTGACGTAATAGGTGCGGGAATTCCCCGTCATTTAGGCACTCTCCAAAGACTCTCGGGCGGGACGGCAAAGTCGAGCGGGCTTTGTCCCATACGCACCGATCGCGATCAAGGTTTTCGGCTACAACTGGGGCTTGCAATCCCGGGGGCCAGCCCTATTTTCCTAGACAGGCAGAGCGTCCCGCAAGGAAGAACCGATGAATATCTGGACGGCATGGACCGACGGTCTGGCGAATATACTGATGCTGCTGTCCGGTCACTTCGGTTTCTCGCAAGCCACGGCGATCATCCTCCTGACCCTGGCGATCCGGCTGACAATGGTCCCTGTGTCGATCGGCGCGGCTCTTCGCGCTGACCGAAACCGCGGCCGCCTCGACGCGCTGAAGCCGGCGCTGGAAGGTCTGCGCAACCGCTTCAAGGACGACCCGCGAGCCCTGGCCCGGCAGACCATGGCTCTTTATCGGCAGGAGGGGATCCGTTTCCTGGATCGACTAACCGTGATCAACTTAGCGAGCCAGGCGGGCTTTGGCTTCGGCATGTTCCGCATGCTGCGGACGGTCAAGGTCAAATCCGATTTCCTGTGGATCTCCGACATTGCCAAGCCAGATCTGCTGCTCGCGCTGCTGACCGGGGCGATCATGGCGCTGACTTTGTCTCTGGCACCTGGGTCGCATACGCAGATGTCGCTCGCGATGCTCGTCATTCCGGTGGCGATTTCGATCATCTCAGTGGCCACCTTCCCTTCGGCGATCGGACTCTATTGGGCGTCGTCGAATTTAGTCTCGCTGATTCAAACGCTTGCCGTGCGTCAGATCGTGGCGCGGCGGCAACGTTAGTGGGCTCCGCCATCACTCTCCCTGGAGTTAGGGTTTGCGCGCCGCCTCGTCGATCGAGGCACAAACTATCCGCTCCTGAACCAAGCCTTTGATCTGATGACGAAATAGTCCTGCTAATGTACACTAGTTGACAATCGCCGAAAGTTGCGTACACTAGTGTACACATGACGGAAGATCCGAAGCTATCGCGCCAAGCCCTGTATAATCGCCGCAAACGTTTGGAAAGCGGCGGCTCGGTCTATGTCGTGCCGCGCGACAAGGCGGCCCTTGACGTCGCCGTCGAGGAAAGCGGCAAGAGCCAGGCGGAATGGCTGCGCGATGCCATCGATGAGAAGATCGATCGCGAGATTCCCGAGTTGAAGACGTGGAGAGCCGCTTCGAGCGGCAAAAGGAGATCCCCGATGTTTGAATTCTTCACCGCGTTCGGTCTGATCAAGACCAAGAAGATCGCCAAGGATTTGGCCGGTCTGCTGGCCCTGGCCGACAAGGACGCTGCCGGTCAGGCCGATCTGGCGGTCAAGGAAAGGACGCTCGATGCCGCCGGCAGGCTGCTGATGGAGCTGCGCCAATCCCATGCCCACGAGGTTGGCGAGTTCGAGAAGCTCGACAAGCTCTATAAGCAATATCTGAGTGCCGCCGAGAAGCTGCAGGCGCGCCTGCAGGATCCCGCCACGACCGAGTCCGACAGGGGGCCGATCGAGGCCGGGCTCAATGAGCTGGTCGACAAGCTGGAGAAGATGGCGCCCGAGTTGGAGCAGCATCGCCGCGATGTCGACGACTCGTCGAGCCTGCTGAAAGAGGCGACCGAGGCTTACGAGGAAAAGGCCGCCGATCTCAAGACCGCCAAGGCCCATCTCGACGAGGCGCAGCGCGCCCTGACCCGCGCCCAGATCGACAGCCAGCGCGCCCGCGAACAGGCCGAGAAAGCCGCCCGCGTCGCCGGCCTGCGCTCGGACGAGCAGACCAGCGGCGTCAATGTCGCCTTGTCGGCGATGAACGAACAGGCGGCCAAGCTGCGCGCCAATGCCGAGGCCAATCGCCTGAAGGCGCAGGTGCTGGCCAAGAGCCCGGCCGCCCCGGAAAATCACTTCGTCGCCGAGGCTCTCGCCCAGGCGTCCGACAGCAAACCGGCGACGTCTGTGCTCGACCGTCTGGCTGCCCTGAAGAAGTAACCATCATGATCCGCACCGGCCGCATGGCCGTCCTGGTGGCGGCGGTTTCCGCCGCCGCCCTCCTCTCCGGCTGCGATGACAAACAGCCACAGCGCCGCTCGCAAATCGGCACCCCGCAGGGTCAGCAGGAGCAGGTCGTCTACCGCACCCTCGATGCCTGTCTGGCCCAGGCCAAGGATATGGACGGGGTCCAGGCCTGCCGGGACGGCTATGCCCAGGCCATGGCGAAGATGGCCGAGGCGCCGAAATACGAGACCCAATCCACCTGCGAGGATGTCTACGGCCCCGGCAATTGCGTGCCGCGCGAGTCCGTGGTGCATGAGGGTGGCGGCGGCGGCTGGTTCGTCCCCTATATGATGGGCTATATGATCGGCGGCGGCTTCGGCCATTCGACCGCCTATTATCCGGTCTATGTCGATCGCGGCGGGACCACCTATGCCGGCGGCTATGGTAACGGCACCGCCAGTACGGTGGTCTCCAACCCCGGCTGGCATGGCGGCGCGCCGGCGGCGATCCGACCTTCCTCTTCCTCGGTGGTCCGCGGCGGCTTTGGCAGCACCGCGATGACCAGCGCCGTCCACACGACTGGAGGCTAACTCCCCATGCAGCGCCAACTGATTACCGCTCGCCCCGACTGGCAGGCGTCGGTCGAGGCGATCGGCTTCGATTTTCACACCTTCGACGCAGCCCCCTATTGGTCCGAGGAGAGTTTCTGGGCCTTCACCACCGCCGAGATCGACGGGCTGGAGAAGGTCGGCAATGAACTGCACGGCATGTGCATGCAGGCCGTCCAGCAGGTCATCGATGATCGCCGCCTGGCCCTGTTCGGCATTTCCGGCCTGGCCGAGGATCTGGTCAAGCATAGCTGGGAGCGCAAGGACCCGCATCTCTATGGCCGGGTCGATCTCGCCTATGACGGATCGGGGCCGCCTAAATTATTGGAGTATAATGCCGACACCCCGACGTCGCTGTTCGAGGCGGCCATCGTGCAATGGTATTGGAAACAGGCCTGTTTCCCGCAAGCGGACCAGTTCAACAGCCTGGAGGAAGGGCTGATCGAACGCTTCCGCCGCCTGATGCAGGGCATTCCCAGCCAGGATCCGCGCCGGCACCTGCATCTCTCCTGCGTCATGCCCAATGTCGAGGATGAGGGAAACCTCAAATATATCGAAGCCTGCGCCATCGATGCCGGCTTCACCACCACCCGCATCGACATCGCCGATATCGGCTGGGATCGCGGCCGGGAGAAATTCGTCGATCTCGACGAGCAGGTGATCGCCCGGCTGTTCAAGCTCTATCCGTGGGAGTGGATGGTCAAGGAGAGCTTCGGCTTCAATATCCCGATCGCCGGCACCCAGTTTCTCGAGCCGGCCTGGAAGATGGTGTTGTCCAACAAGGCGATCCTCGCCCAGCTGTGGGAGATGTTCCCCCAGCACGACTATCTGCTGCCCGCCTCCTTCGAGCGCGAGAAGATCATGGCGCAGTCGCCGCTCGGCGTGGTGCGCAAGGCGCTACTCGGCCGCGAGGGCGCCAATATCACCCTCTATGACGCTTCCGGCTCGGTGTTGGAAAGCCAGGATGGCGCTTATGGCGCCGAAGGCTATATCTGGCAAGCCCGGGCGCCATTGGCCCGCGCCGGCGCACGCGGCTCGGCGGTGCTTGGCGTGTGGCTCATCGGCGACGAGGCGCGCGGCATGGGCATCCGCGAGGCCGAAGGGCTGATCACCACCGATATGTGCCATTTCGTCCCCCATGTGTTTTCCTGAACGAGGATCGCAAAAATTATGATTTCGGCCTTGATCCCCTTGGATAATCTTATGTCATTTGCGGCTCATTTCGCGGTCGCCTCGGTGATGCTGCTGGTGTTCGCCGCGCTGTGGCTGTGGGCCACGCCGTTCGACGATATCGGCCTGATTCGCCAGGGCAACGCCGCGTCGGCGATCTCCTTCGCCGGGGCGCTGATCGGCTTCGCCATTCCGGTGGCCGGCGTGGTTAGGGCCTCCTCGACGCTCTGGGAGGTGCTGCCCTGGAGCGCCATCGCCCTGGTGACGCAATTGCTTGGCCTGTGGCTGGTGACCCGTATCATGCATGGGCTGGTCAAACCGATCGAACGGGGTGAAACCTCCGCCGGCATTTTCGTGGCCGGCGTCGCGGTCACCATCGGCATTCTCAACGCGGCCTGCATGGGCGGCTGAGGCGTGTCAGAGCTTCGCGCGGCAATCGTCTCTCGACCGGACGACGCCGCGCTTTATTTGAAAGCCTATCTGGCCGATCCGGGGCGCGACGAGTCCCTGCTCCGTCACGCGGTCACGGTCGAGCCCGACCTCGCCGGCGCCCATTTCGCCCTCTCCGCCCGTCATTTCGCAAGCAATGACCTGGAGAGGGCATCTGTTGACCTCAGACGGACCCTGGCTTTGGCGCCGCATGCCGCCGCGGCCCATAGCAACCTCGCCCATATCAGCGAAACGCAGAGCGACTTCGCGCAAGCGCTGGTCCCGGCCCGCCGCGCGGTGCTGATCGAGCCCACCGAGGCGATGTTCCAGGCCAATCTCGGCTCTTATTTGTCCAAGACCGACCAGGGGGCGCCGTCGACCGACCGCTATCATGCGGCGATCGCCCTCAGCCCGGCGCTTTACAAGGCCTGCCTCGATTTCGGCATCACCCTCGCCGAACTGGGTCGGCGCGATGAGGCGCGGCTTTTTTTTCGGCGGGCGAGCAGACTCGATCCGCTTGCGGTCAGGCCGGTGCGCCTGTGGGCGGAGCTTGAGCGGGTAACCCTGTCCAGTCCGTTGCTCGGCGTGCTGAGCGGTCTCGGCGCCGTGCAGCACCGCTTGACGGTCGCCGATCGCAGCGAATTGAGTTTCGCGCTCGGCAAGAGCTTTGCCGATCTGGGCGATACCGCCAATGCGTTCGCGGCCTGGCGGACTGCCAACGCTTTGCGGCGCAGCATCGTCCCCTATGACGAGGCGGCGATGCTGCAGCATCTCAAAAATATCGCCGCCCTCTTCTCGGCGCCGGTCGCCGAGGGCCCGGACGGTCGCCAGCCGGTCTTCATCGTCGGTATGCCCCGCTGCGGCAGCACCTTGATCGAGCAGATTCTGGCCAGCCATCCGGCTGTCGCCGCGACCGGCGAAAGCAAGGCATTGGCCAAATTGATGAAGCGGCATGGGCCGACCAATTTTCGCGCCGTCGGCAGCGCTTATCTGGCGCAGTTACGCGAAACCTACCCGGCCGCCAGCCGCGTGACCGACAAGATGCTGGGCAATTTCACGCGGCTCGGCTTCATCGCCGCCGCCCTGCCCGGCGCGCGGATCATTCATATGCGGCGCGATCCGATCGATTGTTGCCTGTCGATTCATACCCGCCATTTCCTCGAAGGCCATCCCTACGCAGCCGATCTGGGCGAATTGGGGCGCTATTATCGCGCCTATGACGCGCTGATGGACCATTGGCGCGCGGTTCTGCCCCAGGGCATGATGATCGAACTCGACTATGAGCACGTGGTCGAGGATTTGCCGACACAGCTCCGCGCGCTGCTCGATTTTCTCGAGCTTCCCTGGGATCAGCGCTGCCTCGACTTTCATAAGACCGAGCGCATCGTCCGCACCGCCAGCCAGAGCCAGGTCCGCGCGCCGCTGTTCCGCGATGGAATCGGGCGCTGGCATCCCTATCTTCCCTATATCGGCCCCTTGATCGAGGCGCTTGGGCCGCTGGCCGATCGGCCTTATAAGAACGGCGCGTGACCCTTCGCTGGAACTTTCGAGATGTCCCTGAACCGCACCCTGCCCCTGCTGACGGTCCTGTTGTTTCTGGCGGGCTGCGCCGCCGAAACCTGCCAGGACCATCCCTGCTCGCCCGATGACAAGCTGGTCGAAGCGGTCAAGGCCAATATCGGACGTCATTCGGCTCTGTTGGCCGATCATCTGCGGGTGCAGGGCGATCATGGCGTGATCTATCTCTATGGGCTGGTCTCGACCGATCTCGAGTTGGGCGAGGTTCAGGACGTGGCCAAGGCGACGCCCGGTGTGACCAGGGTGGTCAATATGTGCGCCGTCGACAATATTCCGCGTTGACCATCTTGGAGCATCGTTCCGAAGCCGGCCTGACGCCGGCGCTGACCCTGCTGTTCGCCTTTGGCTGCGGCGCCACTGTGGCCAATATCTATTATTCCCAGCCGCTGATCGGGCTGATCAGTCAGTCGCTCGGCATGGAGACGCGTCTGGCCGGGCTGATCGTGACGCTGACGCAGATTGGCTATGGCGCCGGCTTGTTCTTCATCGTCTCGCTGTCGGACCTGGTCGAGAATCGGCGGCTGATCCAGGTGATGACCCTGGTGCTGATCGTCGGTCTGATCGGGGTGGCGTCTGCGCAGACGGTGCTGATGTTCATGGCGGCCTCCTTCCTGGTCGGCATCGGCGCCGTCGGCACCCAGGTTCTGGTGCCGTTCGCGGTTCATCTGGCGCGTGAGCATGAACGGGGCCGCGTGGTCGGCAATGTGATGGCCGGGCTGCTGACCGGCATCATGCTGGCTCGGCCGATTTCCAGCGGCATGGCGGCCTATTTCGGCTGGCGCTCGGTGTTTATTGCCTCGGCCGTGGCGATGACCGGCCTGCTGGGGCTGCTGTCCTGGCGGCTGCCACGGCGCGTCCCCAAGACCGGCGAGCATTATGGTCAGATCCTGCTCAGCATGCTGCGTCTGATGAGAACCGAGCCGGCCTTGCAGCGGCGTGCCTTCTATCAGGGCAGTGTCTCGCTGGTGTTCAATCTGTTCTGGACCGGCGTGCCGCTGCTGCTGGCCGACCGCTTCGGCTTCGATCAGCGCGGCATCGCCCTGTTCGCCCTGGCCGGTGCCGGCGGCGCCTTGGCGGCACCGCTGGCCGGACGGCTCGGCGATCGCGGCTATGTGCGGGCCGGAACCGGGCTGGCGCTGGTCGGGATGCTGGTGGCGCTGCTGCTGTCGGGGTGGTTTCAGCAGATGCACTGGCTGATCGGGCTGGGCCTGGCCGCCATTCTGCTCGACGGTTTCGCCCAGACCAACCAGGTGATGTCGCAGCGCGTGATCTACAGCCTGTCCGCCGAGATGCGCGGCCGGCTCAACGCGGCCTATATGACCGTGATGTTCCTGATGGCGGCGCTCGGTTCGACCCTGGCCGCTCTCCTGTATGTCGGCGGCGGCTGGTGGCAGGCGGTATCGGCGCCGGCCGGCTTGCTGGTCGTGGTCCTGGCGGTGTTCGCCACTGAATTCAGGCGGCGTTAGCGGCAGGCTTTCTCGACGGCGAGAAACGCGTTCAGGATCACCTGCTTGCCATCGAGATTGACCGCGTCGGCACGGTCGAACAGGGTGGAGATCCGTTCCCACAGCACCGTCCAGCGTTCGAGCCCCACGCGCGTGACCAGGCGGCGCTGCAGGTTCGCTTCGCCCGCCACCACTTCCGAGCCCTGCCCGCCGGCCGCGCGTCGCGCGCCCTGCGCCAGCCAACCGGCGAACAGCTCGCCGAACAGGGCGACGCTATCCGCCTGACGGCCGACCTTCTCGGCGAAATCATGCAAGGCGCCGCCCGACAGCTTGGGCAGGCCGTTCAGCAGGCCGACCATCGAACCATAAAGATCCATCCCGCCCTGCGCGTGCAGCGCCAGCGCGCGGCCGATGCTGCCTTCGCCCAACGCGGCGAGGCCTTGCAATGTGTCGGCCGGCATGTCGGGGTGATGGCGGCGCAGAAGCTCGATGACGGTGTCGTGGCTCAAGGGCGGCACGGTCAGGCGCCGACAGCGCGAGCGTATGGTCGGCAGCAGCCGTCCCGGACTGTGAGCGAGCAGCAGCAGCAAGGCGCGCTTGGGCGGTTCTTCCAGCACTTTGAGGATGGCGTTGGCGCTGTTGCGGTTCATTTCGTCGGCGGCGTCGACCACCACCACGCGCCACCCCCCCTCGCCCGGAGTCAGCGACATGAAGGAACCGATATCGCGCACATCGTCGACGGTGATTTCGCTTTTGCGCTTGGTCTTTTTGTCGTCGGACCAGCCGCGCTCGATCAGCTTGAAATCGGCGTGGCCGCCCGAGGCGATGCGGCGGAACACCGGATGGTCGGGCGACATCTGCAGGCTGGCCGGCTGTGTTGAGCCAAACAGTCCGCCGCCGGAGGTTTCCCCGCCGCCCGACAGCACGAAGCGGGCGATGCGCATGGCCAAAGTCGCCTTGCCGATGCCCTTGGGACCGGTGATCAGCCAGGCATGCGCCAGGCGCCCGGACTCCCAGGCCTGAATGAAGGACTGCTCGGCGGCGTCCTGGCCGATCAGGTCGGGATTGTCGCGGGGAGAGAGGATCTCATCGCTCATGGGATGTCCTCTGGCGGATCGGCGGATTAATCGCCAAGACGCCAAGACGCCAAGATTTATGGAGTTTGATGCGCCTGCGGCACCTTACCCAGGCCGGATTGCCGCAGGCGCTTTGAAACAGGCAACCTCTTGGCGTCTTGGCGTCTTGGCGCTGAACAGGCGTCGATCTCACGATAGCCGCTCGTCGATCAAAGCCAATATCGCTGCCGTCACCTCATCCACCGGCCGATCCGCCGACACCACGGCGCAGCGGTCGGGCTCGGCGGCGGCGATGGCGAGGAAGCCGTCGCGCAGGCGCTGATGGAAGCCACCCTTCATCTTTTCATAGCGGTCCTCGTCCCCGCCGCGGCCGGCGGCGCGGGCCAGGCCGGTTTGGACCGGCAGATCGAGAATCAGGGTGAGATCGGGGGTGAAACTGCCAACCGTCACACGGTAGAGATCGCGAATATCCTGGTGTGGCAACCCATGGCCATAGCCCTGATAGGCCAGGGTCGAATCGGCGAAACGGTCGCACAGCACCCATTTCCCCGAGTTCAGCGCCGGCCAGACCGTGCTGCGCAGATGATCGCGGCGCGCGGCGAAATGCAGCAGCGCCTCGGTCATGCCGTCCCAGCGGTCAGGATCGCCCGAGACCAGCAGCGCGCGGATCTGCTCGGCGCCCGGCGAGCCGCCCGGCTCGCGTGTGGTAACCACATCAAGGCCGCGGCCGCGCAGAGTCTCGGCCAGGCGCTTGAGCTGCGTACTCTTGCCGGCCCCTTCCCCGCCCTCGAAGGTGATGAAGCGGCCGCGCGCCATGGCGGGACTCAGCCGCCGATCAGGTGGCTGAACTTGCGGTGCAGCTTGCCCATGAAGCCGAGCGGCTCGACATCGTTGGCGGCCACCAGGGTGACGATCTGGTCGGCGCGGCCGGGCACGCTGATGATGGCCTTGCCGATCTCCTGGCCCTTCTTGACCGGCGCCGTCACCGCGTCGAGATGGGTCACGCTGGTCTTCATGTCGTTATGGGCGATGCGCTGCAGGGTGAGATCGACCGGCTTGTCGGTCAGCATCGGCACGGTCAGGGCGACACCATCGGTCACCGGCACCTCGCCCAGCACTTCGCCGGCCTTGTAGACATGGTAATCGTCGAATTCGCGGAAGGCCCATTCGGCCAGCTTCTGCGATTCCTCGGCCCGCTGCTTGATCGAATTGAGGCCGTTCAGCACCAGAATGATGCGCCGCCCATTGCGCTCAACCGAGCCGACCTCGCCATAGCCGGCCTCTTCGGTATGGCCGGTCTTGAGGCCGTCGGCGCCGGGAATCTCGCCCCAGATCAGCGGATTGCGATTGTCCTGCTTGATGCCGTTATAGGTAAAGGTCTTTTCCGAGAAGATCGGGTAGTAATCGGGGAAATCAGTGATCAGACGGGTGGCCAGAACCGACAGGTCGCGCGCCGTCATCTTGTGATCGGGGGCCGGCACGCCGCTGGCATTGCGGAAGGTCGAGTGAAGCAGGCCGATTTCGCGGGCCTTCTTGGTCTCCTGTTCGGCGAAGGCCTCTTCGCTGCCGGCCAGCCCCTCGGCCAGCACCGAGCAGGCGTCGTTGCCCGACTGGATGATCACACCCTTCAGCAGTTCCTCGACCGTCGGGTTCGAATTGATCGGCAGGAACATCAGCGATTCGTCGGTCTTATAGTGCTTTTTCCAGGCCGTCTCGGTCACCGGCATGGTGTCGCTGAACTTGATGCGGCCCTGCTTCAGCGCGTCGAACACCAGATAGACGGTCATCAGCTTGCTCATCGAACTCGGCGTCATCAGCTCGTCGGCATTCTTCTCCAGCAGCGTCGAGCCGGTATTGTAATCGACGATGATAGCCTGTTTGGCGGCCGTCTCGATGGTTTCGGCCGAGGCACCGGCCGTGACGGCCAGCAAGGGAAGAATACGGAGGAACACAGAGATGCGCATGAACGAAAACCTTGAACGAGAGAACACTTAATCGACGACGACGCGCGCGTCGGGATAGCCCGAGGAGATCACCTTCTCCAGCAGGGAATCGGCATCGGAGACGCTGGCCAGCGGGCCCAGGCGGACGCGGAAGAACGGGCCGGCCTTGGTGTGGACCTGCGAGATGGTCGCCGGCCACACGCCGGACAAGGCGCTGCTGACCCGATTGGCATTGTCGTAACGGGTGAAGGCACCAGCCTGAATATAGATCTGGGTCGCCTTCGGCGCCACCTGCTGGGGCGTCTGGGCGGCCAGACGCTGATCCTCTTCGGCTGGTGTGGCGGCGACCGCGCTTTCGGCCGGCGCGCTCGGCGGCGGCGCTGCCGGCTTGCCCGACTTGGTCTTGCCCGGCGCTTCCTGCTTGACACCTTTGGGCGGCGCCAGGGTCTCGGCCTGCAAGGCGACGCTCGGCGCCGCGGCGATCGGCGGAGCGTCCCCGCTCTTCAACTGCAGCGCCAGGGCGCGGCTTTCATCGGCCATGATCTGGACACGCACCCGCGCGGTGCCCTGCATGTCCATGCCGAGCAATTCGGCGGCGCGTTTGGACAGATCGAGGATACGGCCGTGGGCGAACGGACCGCGGTCATTGATCTTGACCTCGATCGAGCGGCCATTCTCGAGATTGGTGACCTTGACGATCGACGGCATCGGCAGGGTGCGATGCGCGGCCGACACGGCGTTCTGGTCGAACACGTCGCCATTGGCGGTGTACTTGCCATGGAAATCCGGCCCATACCACGAGGCGATGCCGGTCTCGTCATAGGCAAAATCCTCATTGGGATAATACCAAACACCCTGGATCTGGTAGGGCTTGCCCACCTTGTAGCCGCTCGACGGGGCGGCGGTCTGGGGTTCCCTGACCTGATAACCGTCCGGGGGGGCCTGTCGGCCGCCGCCGCAGCCGGTCAAGAGAAGGCATCCGGCGACGATCCACAGCGGAACGGCGGCGGAACGCGATGCAAGCAACATCGGCGACCGCATCATCTGGGGCATACCCGAGAGAAAATTAGCATATCTGGTAGATTATCGGCTTGCGACACGATCGGCAAGTGTTCCTGCCGCGAGCGCGAAGAAGAATGAGCGATTCCAATGCAGCAGCGCGCGGAAATTATCACCGACCAGGAAGATCTGGGCGGTGCCGCCGCTGCCGTCCTTCGCGGCATCCGCATGCAGCAGGGCAAGCTTCATCTCGGGCGGGCCGGTCAGCTTGCTGCCGTCGGCCCGCCGCACGCCGAGCCGGCTCCAATCCTTGAGCGGCCGCGGATGATCGAGGCCGAACAGCACCGGGGCCAAGCCGCGCTTGGGCAGGCGAATGGCCATGCCCCACGGTTCGCCGCTCTTCCAGCCGAGGCCGGACAGATAGTTGGCGGTTGAGGCCCAGACATCCTCCTGCCGGCTCCAGATATCGGCCGGCGCCTGCCCCGAGGCCGATTGGGCATAATTGAGATAGGTCGAGGGCATGAACTGGCACTGCCCCATGGCGCCCGCCCAGGAGCCGCGCATGTTTTCGGGACGCACGCCGCGCTGGACCATGGTCAGCGCCTTGATCAGCTCGCCGCGGAAATATTGGCTGCGCCGGCCGTCATAGGCCAGGGTGGCCAGCGCCTGGACCACCGAGAACGAGCCCATATTATGGCCGAAATTGCTCTCGATGCCCCACATCGCCACCAGCTGCTGGGCCGGCACGCCATGGTCGCGGCCGATCTTGCGCAGCTGCTGGCGATTTTGCGCCAGCAGCTTCTTGCCGTCGGCGACGCGCTGGGGGCTGGCGGTATGGGCCAGATACTCGTCCCAGGTCATGGTGAATTCGGGTTGCTTGCGATCCAGCTCGAGCACCCGATCGATCGGTTGGATGTCGCCGAGCGCCTGGTCGGCCACGGATTGCTCGATGCCGGCCGCGACGGCCTCGGACTTGAAGGCGGCCAGCCAGTCGGCGAAGGAGAGGTCTGCGGCCGGTGCGGCGGAGGTCAGCCCCAGCAGCAGGGCGGTCAGGAAAATCGTGAAGCTACGCATGGCGCCCCTTGTGCCATGGCGGCGGCCCGCCTGGCAACCGGGATGTCCGTGACCAATTTAACGGTAATCGGGTCCCGGAAAAAGGCTGTCGGTCCAGCCGCGCACCCGGTAATAGGCCAGGCCGACCAGTTCATGGAGCGTGCGACTCAAGAAGTAGAGGCGCTCGATCGGCACGTCCTCATTGGCCCATTCGGCGTTGCCGCCGGTCAGATAGTTCACCGGCCATGGAATGACTGTCCAGCCAGCCTGGCGGAACACCCCGACCGAGCGGGGCATATGCAGGGCCGAGGTAACCAGGATCCAGTTGCCCTCGCCATGGTCGGGCAGCATCGCCCGGCTGAACACCGCATTTTCATAGGTATTCCGCGACTTGTCCTCGATCAGGAGGCGGCTTTCGTCGATGCCCATATCGATCAGCGCCTGGCTGGCGAAGTCGGATTCGCGCAAACGGGGCGCCCAGGGATTCGCGCTGCCTCCCGTGAACAGTACCTTGGCTTCGGGGTGCATATGGGCAAGATGGGCGCCCTCGATCAGCCTTTCCGCCGCATCGTTGACGGTGGGCCGCCCGCGCGCCTGGCTGATGGCGGGGCGGATCATGCCGCCCAGGATGATGATGCCGTCGATATGATCGGGCAGCGGCGGCGATTGCTGGAACCGATCCTCCAGCAAGCCGGTTAAGGCCGGTTGAATGGGCAGGACTACCAAGCTGGCAAGACCCAGGACAATCAGGGTCAGAAACAGCCGTCCCCGCTGCCAGCGCCGGCGCCACAGCAGCGCCGTTCCCAGCAGCAGGGACAGCATCAGGATGGATCCGCTGGTGGTCAGCAGTCCGAGCAGCTTCGAGGCCAGATAATCCATGATGATGGAAATACCGCGTACCGCCCCGCCCCGCAATAGACGGAAAATCGCCGGTCACATCAGGTTTATCATTGAAAAATCATAGCATAGCAGGCGCATCACCCTTGTTCCCCTCTCCCTGATCCGGTCGAAACTTGCTATGCTCGGCTTTGTTGCAGATAAATTTTGGCGGGATGCCAGCCTTATGATCCACCTGGCGAATATTCTGATCGTCACCGACGATGCGGCTTTCGGTGAGGATCTGCTCGGAAAGCTGCGCCGCCATCGCTATGAAGGCCAGGTCGTTGCCAGTCAGGATGAGGCGGTGGCCTCGGCCGGCCAGGAGCGTCCGGACATTGTTCTGCTGGGTCCGTCGGTCAAGGGCGGCGATCCGATGACCCTGAGCCGCACGCTCAAAGCGTCGGTCGAAAGCGCGGATATTCCGGTCTGTCTGCTCGCCGGCGAAGCCTCCGCCGAAGTGCAGAACCGCGCTTTGGCCGCCGGCATGGCCGATGTGCTGTTCCCGCCGATTTCCGAGACCAAGCTGATCGCGCGCTTGCGCCCGCTGGTGCGCCTGGCCTCGATGCAGACTGAGTTGCAGCAGCGTGGCCTGGTGGCCCAGAAATTCGGCATTTCGATCGAGAGCAGGCCCAATCGCCGCAAGGAGGCCCGGCAGGAGCGCATTCTGCTGATCGGCGGCCCGGCCCAGGATCTGGTCAAGCACCTGCCGCACGCCAAGATTTCGAGTGTCGCGGATCCTTATCAAGCCGAGAATGAGCTCGAAAATCACAATTACGATGCCGCCATCGCCCTCCCCGACGGCGACCCGGCCCGCTATCTCGATCTCTGCGTGCAGATCCGCAACAATCCGCGCCTGTTCAATCTGCCGGTGATCCTGGTCGCCAAGCCCGCCGTGATTGACGAGGACACCGCCTATCAGCACGGCGTATCGGGCTATTTCACAAACCCGGCCGATCCGTTCGAACTCAACAATGCCGCCATGTTCATGGTGCGCCGCCAGCAGCAGCGCTGGTCGATCCGCGAGGCGCTGAGCGACGCAGAGACGCCGCTGATCAAGGACCCGGCCACCGACGTGTTCAGCCGCGCCTTCTTCGATGCCTATATCGCGCAGCGCGTCTCCTATGCACTCAATCATGGGCGTCAGCTGTCCGTCGGTTTTTTCCGCGTGCCCGACGTCGAGAATATCCGCCAGCGCTTCGGCGAGGAGCAGGCCAACCATTTGCGCCTCCAAGTCTCGCAATGGATTTCCGGTCTGATGCGGGTCGAGGATCTGACGGCGCGCTACGAGGATAATGAGTTTTGCGTGCTGCTGCCGGACAGCCCGGAATCTGAGGCGTCGCTGGTGATCAACCGCATCGCCGGCGTCCTGGCCTATACGGATTTCGCCGTGCGCGATGTTTATGAGCCGGTCAAGGTCTGGGTTCGAGCCGGCTATGCCGAGTTGACCGACGATGATACGACCGAAAGCTTGATTGCAAGAGCCCGACAGGCCATGGTGGCTTGAGGGAGAGCAGAGCGTTAGAATAAGGAGGCCGCGATGCGCATCGACATCGTTTTCGATGCCGTCTGTCCCTGGTGCTTCATCGGCAAGCACCGCATCGAGCGTGCGCTGTCCATGCGCCCCGACGTCGCGCCCGAAATTCGCTGGCGGCCCTTCCTGCTCAATCCCGAACTGCCGCCGGGCGGAATTGACCGCCAGGCCTATCTCGAACGAAAGTTCGGCAGCAATTACCGCATTCAGCGCATCCATGCCGCCGCCTTGCAGGCCGGTCAGGGCGAAGGCATCGCGTTCAATTTCGACGCCATCCGCCGCATGCCCAACAGCATGAACGCGCATCGCCTGATCAATTTGGCCGCTACCGCGCCC
>Ga0116226_10002611_pt1 | contig 15756 bp, 14 predicted proteins | sample S1TSphfallax_FD_89692 | JGI IMG/M metagenome (GOLD analysis project Ga0116226, IMG submission 89692) | Host-associated microbial communities from peat moss isolated from Minnesota, USA - S1T2_Fa - Sphagnum fallax MG | ecosystem: Host-associated > Plants > Peat moss > Unclassified | place: USA...
CCGACACGGCCATCAGCACCCATTTCGGACCGGCCACGCTCAAGCAGTTTGATGTGATCACCGACGAGGTGGTGACGGCCTGAGAACCAAAGGAAGAAAGGTTTTCTCACCAAGGCCACGAAGCCCGCGAAGGATTCACAAAGAGGCCCGGAGCCGGACTGAGACATTTGATTCCATAAAAGATTTGGCGCCTTGCGCGTGCTGGCGCGAGATTGGGAGCTCGGCCGAGGGCCAATTAAGATTGGCGAGACGTCAAGCGTTGCCGAAGCGTCGCCAATCGCTTCGTGAATATTCGTGCTCTTCGTGGCCTTCGTGGTGACAGTCTTCGCGCGCCGCGGCCCATGAGTCCCAGGGCGCTGCTGGAGCCATAGACTCGGCGCTGATTGCCTCTTTTTCGAGCGTCGGCCATCCGCGTTTCAGTCCATGCCGCGATGGCCATCGCGCGCGGCGCCCCGGCGTCGCATGTAGGGGCGCGTCCGTCGGATGGCGCGCCAGGGGGGCTTTCCACGGATGAAACTCATCATCGCGATCGTCAAACCCTTCAAGCTCGACGATGTGCGCGAGGCCATGAGCCGGGCCGGGGTGGAGGGTGTGACCGTCACTGAGGTGATGGGCTATGGGCGTCAGAAGGGTCAGACGGAAATCTACCGCGGGGCGGAATATCAGGTGAATTTTGTGCCTAAGGTAAAGCTTGAGGCCGTGGTCGACGACGCCGCCGCGCCCGGCGCCGTCGCCGCCATCCAGGCCGCCGCGGTCACCGGCAAGATCGGCGACGGCAAGATCTTCGTCCTCAATGTGGAGGACGCCATCCGCATCCGCACCGGCGAAACCGGCGCGGCGGCGATTTAGCCCGATAAGCCTTCAATCAAAAGGACAACGACGGTTATGCACCTGAGGGGACTGCGTAGATTTTCCAGCTTGGGCCTGGCCGCGGTGGCTGTCGCAGCCCCCGTGGGCGCCTTTGCCGACGCGACCGCGCCCAAGATCGATTCCGGCGACACAGCCTGGATGCTCGTCTCCACGGTGCTGGTGCTGATGATGACCATTCCGGGCCTGGCCCTGTTCTATGCCGGGATGGTGCGGAAGAAGAATATCCTCGCCACCCTCGCCCAGAGCTTCGGCGCGACCTGCGTCATCACGGTCCTCTGGATGGTGATCGGCTATTCCATCGCCTTCACCGGCTCGGGCAAGTTCATCGGTGATTTCAAATACGCCTTCCTGGCGCCCATGGGTCTCAACGCCGTGAGCAGCCTCGCCCCGACCATCCCTGAGTCTGTCTATATGATGTTCCAGATGACCTTCGCGATCATTACGCCGGCCCTGATCGCCGGGGCCCTGGCTGATCGCATGAAGTTCTCCGCCTTCCTGCTCTTCATGGCGGCCTGGCTGCTGCTGGTTTATTGCCCCATCGCTCACTGGGTCTGGGGCGGCGGATGGCTGGGAACAGCCGGCGCCCTGGACTATGCCGGGGGAACGGTGGTGCACCTGAACGCCGGCACGGCGGGCCTGGTGGCGGCCCTTATGCTCGGCAAGCGCAAGGGCCTGGGAACGGAAAGCTTCGCGCCCCACAACCTCGCCTATAGCGTTATCGGCGCCTCGCTCCTGTGGGTGGGCTGGTTCGGCTTCAACGCCGGCTCCGCCCTGACCTCGGGATTCAATGCCGGCATGGCCATGGTGGCGACCCAGATCGCCACGGCCGGCGCGGCTCTGGCCTGGATGGCGGCGGAGTGGATCATCGCCAAGAAGCCCTCGGTGCTCGGCATGGTTTCCGGCGCGGTGGCGGGTCTGGTGGCGATCACCCCGGCCTCCGGCTTTGTGAACGCGGGGGGCGCCCTCATCATCGGCCTTATCGCGGGGGGCGTCTGCTATGTGTCGGCGGTGCATCTGAAGCACATCTTCGGCTATGACGACGCCCTGGACTGCTGGGGCGTGCACGGGGTGGGCGGCGCGGTGGGGGCGTTGCTGACCGGCGTCTTCGCCATGAAAGCGATCAATCCCTCCGGCGCGCCGAAGGGCGGCTGGCTGGAAGGCAATGGCCACCAGATGATCCTGCAACTGGAGGATATTGGCGCCACCTTTTTCTATTGCGCGATCGTCACGTTTCTCATCCTTCTGGTCCTGAAATACACCATTGGCATCCGCGTCAGCGAAGACGTGGAGCGCGAGGGCCTCGACATCAATCTGCACGGCGAAGTTGTGCACGGGTGAGGGGCTTTGCCGACAAATGACCAGAGGCGTTGGCGGCTCGAATGGCGCCGCTGAGCTCGCGGCTTTGTCCCCCTGGCCGGGCCCTGCGCCGGCCATCACGCCCGCGGAGCGACAGGCGCGCCTGGAGATGGCGCACAGGCTAATGGCCGAGCGGGGCGTCGATGCTCTGCTGATCGGGGCTGGACCCAGCCTGAATTACTTCGCGGGGATACCTTGGGGGGCCAGTGAGCGTCTGGTGGCCATGATCATCTTTCGCGGCGGCGACATGGCGCTGATCGCCCCGATGTTCGAACTGGGATCGCTCCAGGCGGATCTGGCGCTGGAGGCCCGGATCCTGACCTGGGAAGAGGACGAAGACCCCTTCGCCCTGGTGGCGGCGGCGCTTCGAGAAGGCCAAGCCGGGCGCCTTGCCATTGATCCCGCAATGTCATTCCATTTTGTCTGCCGTCTGAAGGCGGTCTCGCCCATGCTGGAGGTGAGGGACGCGAGCCCCATCATCGACGGGTGCCGACGGCGAAAGTCACCCGCGGAGCTGGCGATCATGAGCCAGGCCAAGGCCATGACCCTGGAGGTCCATCGGCGCGCCGCGCGCATCCTTACCCCGGGGATCACGACCACCGCCGTGCGCCGGTTCATCGAGGCCGCTCATCGCGCCCTGGGGGCGGAGGGCAGCAGTTTCTGTATCGTCCTGTTCGGCCGCGCCACCGCCTTTCCCCACGGCCTGCCTGGCGATCAGAGTCTTGAAGACGGCGATGTGGTGCTTATCGATACGGGCTGTTGGGTGAAGGGTTATAGCTCGGACATCACCCGCACCTATGTGTTCGGCGAAGCCTCCGCTGATCAACGCCGCATCTGGGAGATTGAGCGGGAGGCTCAACTGGCGGCGTTTGAGGCTGTCCGGCCGGGCGTTCCTTGCGAGGCTGTGGACTTCGCGGCGCGCGGGGTGTTGGAGCGCGCCGGGCTTGGGCCCGATTACCATCTTCCGGGTCTGCCGCACAGGACCGGCCATGGCATCGGCATGGCGATCCACGAGGCGCCCTATCTGGTCCGGGGGGACAAGACCCCACTCATGCCCGGCATGTGCTTTTCCAACGAACCCATGATCGTCGTGCCAGGCGCGTTCGGGGTGCGGCTGGAGGATCATTTCCACGTCACCGAAACCGGCGCGGCCTGGTTTACTGAGCCTTCGCCGTCGGTGTATGCGCCGTTTGGATGAATATTCGGCCAGGCCGTCTTGAACCACGAAGCCCACCAAGAGCCCGAAGGATTCACGAAGGGTGTTGCGAAAGGGCGTCCGCGTCGCGAGAAGGCTAAGGACCCTCTTTGAGCCTCCCCGCGGCTTGTGCCCCGTCGTGGTCTTTGTGAGCTTCGTGGTGAAAAGCTATGCCGCCGCCGCGACCCGCTTTAGGGCAAATCGCGCGGCAAGTGGTGAGGCCTGGAGCCAGGCGAGGACCGCCATCAGGGGCAGGAGCCAGGAGATGCGCATCTGATAGCGGGCATAGACGCCCGACAGGGCCCCGCAGATGACGGCGTTGGCGATCAGCAGCAAGAAAACCGCGCAGACCACGGCCATGAGGCGGGGTGGCAGGGGACTTAGCAGCAAGACCGCGCGGACTCTGGCCACGCTGCTGGCGAGGCGACCCGCGAGGTAGACCGCCGCGGTGATGAGAGTCCAGCGCAGCACATTCTCGGCGCCACGCTGAAAGGCCGTGGAGGTGCAATAGTTCGGCTTGCGCACGCAGATTTGGACGCCAGGAACGTGAACTGAAACCCGAGGCCCAGTGGCGATCAGAGCGTGGTCTGAATAGCCCAGGGTATCCAGCACGGAAACATCCACCAGCTCGAAATAGGAGTCACGGGCGAGTAGCCATGCGGTGCGCAGGGGCTCGGCGGCGATAACAGCGGCGACGAACCTTGGCTCTTCGTGGGTGAGAGCCAGGCGCGAGGCATAGTCCGAGGGCTCGAAGACGCCGCGCGTTTTGTCCACGGCCCAGAGGATCGTGTTGGCGTCCACCATCTTCTGGTCGCGAAACCGACATAAGGTGAAAGGCTGGCGAGTGATGGATGAATCCTTCCCACAGTGAGCGTGCAGATAGTCCCGCCCCGGACCATCGGCCAAAAGGCGCGCGCTCATGAAGGGCGGGCGGGAGAGCTCGTGGTGGGAAAGCGCCCTCACCGAGACAGGATAGACAAAGCCGCCGACAACGCCCGCCACAATGGCGAGGGTGACAAGAACCATCCCGCCCCACGCTGTCCGTCCCGCCAGCAGCTTGGCCCAGACCGCGACGGCGGCCGCCACGACCAGAACGAAGATCACCGGCGGATTGGTGGCGTGGGCGAGCAGGGTGAAGAGGAGGCCCGCGCTGAGCAGCCATCGCTCAAGGGCGCCAAGATGGTCAAAATGGAAGAGGAGCAGGATCGCCGTCAGGGCGCCAAGCCCCAGGAACAGGTCAGGCATGATGAAGCTGACGAAGTAGGGCAACGTGGAGGCCAGGGCCAGAACAGCCATCACCGCGGCGAAGGCGACAAGTCGAAACCGGCCCAGCGTGGCCCGCACCATCAGGGCCACAAGCGCGCTGGCGGCCAGGGCCTGCACGCCCGCCATGGCCCAAGCCGACCCCCGATCCGTGATCAGATAGAGGACCACGCCATAATAGGGCGAACGCGCGCCAGCCACGGTGAAGAACATGGACAGGTCCGCGAGGTGATGCAGATAGCCATATCCACCCTCCGTGGGGAAGCCGGCCTGCTCGAGGAACCACTGACCCACGAGTTCATAGGCCGAGGTGTCGGGAAAGACATTGGGGTGGCCGACGAGAACGGCGGGGGTCAGCAGACTGGCCGCGCCCAGGGTGACGGCCAGGATCACCGAAAGCCGGCGAAGGATCATGCGCGTTACGTGCGAGAGCGTTTTAGGTCGGCGCGGTTCAGGCCGCGTCCCGCAGGTCCTCGGGCGTTCCTGACGACGGGACGACGCGCAAACGCGCCTGGGCGGCGGGGGCCAGAAATCCGGCCTGATTTCCGCTCAGGATCGCCAGGAGGAAGCCGCCCAGAACCGACTGGGCGCCGAGCGTCATGAACAGTACGCCGAGCACCGCCGGCAACACCGTGGCGGCTCTCGTGAAATCCCGCGCCGACCAGGCATAGACCACGCCCAGAAGGTCGGCGAAGCCCAGCACCGTCAAGAGGCCCCCGACGATCAGCATGGACTCCAGATTGATGAAGGGTGCGAGCCGCGCCACCCAACTCGCGGGGCGCCGATAGCCCGCCTTCACCTGATGCAAGTGGGTCGCCATGCCCATGATCGCCGACAGATGTCCCAGGCCCACGAGGGCGCCGGCCAGGACCACCCAGTAGTCTCCGAAGAAGAACGGCGCGCCAGGACGCAGGAGCGCGAAAGCGCCCGCGGCGCCAAGAATAAGGACTCCTCCGCCCGCCAGGATCATGGCCGGCAGACTGAAGACCCACCAGGGGCTCAGCATGAACAGATAGCGCAGATGGCGCCATCCATCGCGCCAGGGACGCAGGTGCGGCGGCCGGTCGCGCAGATCAGGCGAGAGGGTGGCGGGACGCTCGGCGATGACCTCGCCCTTGAGCACCGCCTTGATGACCATCTCGCTGGCGAACTCCATGCCGTCCCCTTCCAGGGCGAGGCGGTCGAAACAATCGCGGGTCAGGGCGCGCAGGCCGCAATGAGCGTCGTCGATCTTCGATCCGAAGAGGATATTGAGAAGGCCGGTGAGCAGGGGGTTGCCGATGTAGCGGTTCTTCCAAGGCATGGCGCCCGGTTTAATCCCGCCCTTGAACCGCGAGCCCATGCAAAGGTCAGCGCCGTCGATGAGCGCGCCCACCATATCCACCGCTTCGCGGAAGTCATAGGAGCCGTCGGCGTCGCCCATGACCAGATAGCGGCCCCAGGCCCCTTGGAAGCCTCCGCGCAGGGCCGCGCCATAGCCCTTTTCGGGGACGGAGATCACCCGGGCGCCCAGGCTTTCCGCGAGGGCCTGGCTACCGTCCGTGCTGCCATTGTCAGCGACCACTACCTCGCCGGCGAGACCATAGCGCGCGGCGATAAGGCTGAGGGCGTCTTGGCAGGCCGCGATGCAGACGCTGAGGGACAGCACCTCATTGAGGCAGGGAATGACGAAGGTGACGCCTAAACTCGGATGACCGGATATGCCGTCCAATGTCACGCTCCTCGTGGTGGTGGAAGCCGCCCGCGCTTCCGAGGCCCTGTTCACGAACTCGTGAAGATTGACAAGCGAATCGCAGATTTCCGTTCACGCGTAAAGGCCGGCGGCCCCCTCATTCGCCAGGGAACCGCCGGGGGGTCATTTGTCAGGCGTGAAATCGTCACGCCCCCGGGATGGGCCTCAATAGCGGTGGCGATCCTCGCGCCAGTCATGGCCGTTCCAGCCATGATGGCGCCAGTACCACTCGCGATAGGGCACATAGGTGTAGCGCCCATCCACGAAGATCCAGGGATTATAGCCGGGGGGCGCATAGACCACCGGGCCGCGCCAATAGAAGGCTGGCGCGTCGGCGCGGATGACGTAGCCGGGGGGGCAACCGCCGCCCGGTCCGGAGTCGGACGCGATCGCTGCGCCTGTTGTCGCGCCCAGGGCGCCGCCGACAATCGTGCCGCCAGCGTGCCCATGGGAAAGGCCGGCGCCCAGGATCGCGCCAAGAGCTCCCCCGATCACCGCGCCCGCCGCGACGTTGTTGCGTTCGCGTTGAACGCAGTAGCGCGCGGACCAGGCCTCATAGCGCTGAGCGTAGGCCGCGTCCGCCTGGGCGGTGCGGTCATCATAGGCGGGCGCGCCGGGGGGCGGACCATATTCGCCGGGGGGCGGGCCGTAGCCGGGAGCCCCGGGAGGGGGACCATAGCCTGGCGGCGGGGGCGGCGGATAAGGCTGCGCCGAGGCCGCGGCAGCGTTGAAGATCAGAGCCGAGGCGGTCAGGGCCGCGGCGGCGAACTTCGCCTTTCGCGAGATCGTCATGGTGAGAAGTCTCCTTGTCGTCGAACCAACTGATCGCCGTTCTAGCGATCGGGCCTGAACCGCTCCTGAACGCGCGATGACGGCGGGCGTTCATACTCACGCATCGATAGGGGGTCGCGCGCGCGCGGCGCGAATCGCGAAACGGTCAGGCGCCACCAGGTCCGCAAGGGATCGTGGCAAGGGCGACGGCGCTCCCATGATCTGCGCCGCCACATGCTCGGCGAGGAGCGGGGCGAGGGTGAACCCGCGCGAGCCCAGGCCCGTCAGAACAAAGAGCCCCTCCGACCAAGCCCCGGCCAGGGGCAGGTAATCGGTGGTGGTCGCCCGTGTCGCCGCCCAGCCCTGCGTCTTCGCGGTCGAAAGCCGCGCCGCGAGACGCGGCAGGACGGCTGCGACGCCGGCAAGATTTCGGGCGGTGTCCGCGGCGCGGGCCTCCACGCCCATGTCTCCCCGATCATGCGTGGCGCCGAACAGGACGCCGCTTGGCGTGGGAAGGACATAAGCGCCGAAACTGATCGCGCCCACGAGATCTGGGGCCATGGCGCCGGGCGCCCAATTCGCCTGCCCCCGCACAGGAAGGATCGGCAATCCGGGGTAAAGCTCACCACACCCCGCCCCCGCCGCGATACAGATGACGTCCGCATCGCCCACCGCGACGCCGTGAGCGTCAAAAAGTCGCCAGACTCGATCCGTCCTTTCCAGGCGCCTAATTGGAGCCGCGCGTACCTCACCCAGCCAGGCGGCGAGCAGGGCCTTGGGGTCCAGGGTTACGGCGTCGGCAATGGCCAAGCCGGGACCGCAGGCCTCGCCGACCCGCGCGCGGGCTTTTGGCGCGTCCAGGAAAACCATTTGCCCGGGCGCGAAGAGGTCGGACCTGGCGATGGTGTGGAAGCGGGATTCATCCTTGGGGCCAGCAACGAGCTGGACCGCGCCCCCTCCAGTGACCGCGCCCGGAACCTGATTATAAAGGCTGGCGGCCCGCCGAGCGGCCTGGGCGAACAGCGCGGCGATGTCTCCGAGGCCCGCATCCAGCCGGGGCGCGGCCAGGGCGGCGGGACCGCCCGAGGCCCCGGCCCCTGGCCCAGCGGACTCGAAAATCACCGGATCGGCGCCCAAGGCGCGAAAGGCGCGGGCCAAGGCGGCGCCAGCGATTCCCGCGCCGATGATCGCCACTCGCGGAATCGCGGTTTCAGGCGTCGGAGCGCCCGGCAAAGAGGCTTCCAGGCGCTGGCGCTTGCGGCCATGACCGGCGCGGCGCTCCACGACGAACCCCGCCGCCGCGAGGCCCCGGCGAACAGCGCCCGCCACGGTGTAGGTCGCGGCCCGCGCGCCGGGCGTCGACCGCGCGGCGAGCAGCTTAAGAAGGTCGCCATCCCAGAGACCGGGGTCCAGGGCGGGGGAAAAGCCGTCGAGAAACCAGGCGTCGGCCCGGCCCCGCCAGGCCGGGAGCGCCTCGCGCCCATCCATGACAGCCACATCAAGCGTCGCGGAAACTTCAGGCAGATCCACGCGGTGAAAGCCCCGGGCGCGGGACGGCCAGCGAGAGGTCAGCAACGAGGCTACCCCGGCGATCTCTGGCCAGGGGGCGAGGGCGCGGGCGACTTCGCTGGGACCCAGGAGATCATTCTCGACGCTGAAGATCTGGAGATGGGCGCCCGCCGAGCGGGTCTCCGACCAGAGATGGAGCAGGGCGGCGATATTCAGCCCGGTTCCGAAACCAAGCTCGCCGACCGTGAATTGCCGACGCCCCGCCCACGCCGTCGGCAGGTCGCAGCCGACGAGAAAAACTGAGCGGGCTTCGCGCAGGCCATCGTCGGCGGAGAAATAGATATCGCCATGGCGCCGCGATCGGGGCGGCCCCGCTCCCTCCCAAGCCGCGATGTCGGCGTGGCTATCGGCAGGCGGGTGCGGCATGTGACCCTCGCGGAAAACAAAAGGGCCGCCCCTTGCGGAGCGGCCCCTGTTTCGAGGGCAATGACGCCCTCTAGCTCGGTGAGGAGCGGTCTATTTGGCGTCCGCTGAGGCTGTGGCCGCGGCGTCCATGGCCGAAGAGCTGTCCGACATGTCGGACATCGCTGGCGCGGACGACGAATCGGCCCCGCTCGCGGTGGGCTTGGAGCACGCGGCGGCCGAGAGAGCGGCAAAGGCCGCGCCGGCCACCAGAAGGTTGCGAAGGACTGAATTCATCTGTCTTTCCCTAAAGGTGGCTTAGGCCGCGATCACCCTTTCCCAGGCCCGAGAGCCCCGGACGACCGACAATGAGGCGAATGCCTTACATCGAGGCGGAAGCGGCGGCGTCCATGGCCGAAGAGGCCGAGTCAGCCGAAGCGGAAGAGGAATCGGCGGTGCTGGCGGCGGGCTTGGAGCACGCGGCGGCGGACAGAGCGGCAATGGCGGCGCCAGCCACCAGAAGGTTGCGAAGGACTGCGGTCATTTGGTCTTTCCCTTGGGTGTGGAGGACGCCCCCATGACCCCCTGACAAGCCAGAGTGTCCCGGACGAACGATAACGATTATGCCGCGTTTGTGATCCGACGCAAGACAAGAGTTCACGAATACGTGATCGCGAGGGTTTTCAGACGCGCCACCATGTCGGGCGAGAGGTAGCCGTCGGCGGGGAGACCCTGTGCTTTCTGCCAAGCCCGCAGCGCCGCGCGCGCCTTGGCGCCGATGATTCCGTCCAGTGACCCGGGATTATAGCCGAGATGAGCCAGGGCGGCCTGGGCGGCCAGGCGATCATCCAGGGACAGCGCCACCTCTTTTGGCCAAGGGGTGACAAGGTCTCCACCGCCCGAGAACCCGTCCGCGAGCCGTCCCACGGCCAGGGCATAGGCCATGGAGTTGTTGTATTTGCGGATGGCGAAATGGTTGGGAAGCGCCAGGAAGGCGGGTCCCTGCGCGCCGCTGGGCAGGAGAAGAATGCCGGGCGCCTGTGCATCCACAGCCGTCCATGGAAGACCGTCGGCTCGCTGGGCGCCCTGTCTCGCCCACCAGTCCGCCGGGGCGGCCGGGCCTTCGGCGAGGCTGTAATCAAAGCCGGGGCTTAATGTGACCTCCCTGGCCCAGCCTCCGCCCCGCAGCCAGCCGCCCTTCTTCAGACGATTGGCCGCGGAGGCCAGAGCGTCGGGCGCGGAGTTCCAGATGTCGCAGATCCCATCGCCGTCGCCGTCCACGCCGTCGGCCAGATAGGTGCTGGGGATCATCTGCACCTGACCCATGGCCCCCGCCCAGGAGCCCCTCAGGCGAGGGCCCGGCGCCATACCCCGCTCCAGAATACTGAAGGCGGCCAGGAGCTGATCCTCCGCCCAAGGGCGCCGACGGCCGAGGGCCGCCAGGGTCGCCAGGCATCGCACCACATCCATCTGCCCCTGGATCGCGCCAAAGTTGGACTCCATGGCCCACACACCGATCAGGATGTCGCGGGGCGCGCCATAGGTCTCCTCGATAGCCTCCAGCTGCGGGATCTGATCGCGTTTGGCCGCGCCAATGGCGATTCGGCCGGGCGTTACGGCGCCCCGCATATAGTCGCTGATCGGCCTGGCGAATTCCGGTTGGCTGGCGTCATGCACGCTGACTCGTGGGTCAGGGGAGAGCCCCGACAGGGCCTGGTCGAGGAGGACGCGGGGAACCCCTTGCTTAAGGGCCTTGGCGTAGAAATCATTGAGCCAGTCGGTGAAATAGCCTTCGCCCGTGGCGCCCAGGAGATCCGACGGCGTGGGCCCGCCAAGCGCGGGCGGCGGCGGCGCGATAGACGGGTCGCCCGCCAGGGCCGCCACGGGGGCAATCACGGCGGCGAGGCCCGCGCGAAGAAGGAATCGGCGCTGCATGGGGAGAGGTTTAAGCCGGCGGCCTCTCTCTCACCATTCAAATCGCCGTGCGCGGGCGCAATTGACTTGAGCGAGGCCCCTCTCTATACGACCGCGCTCCGTTGAACACCGCCCCCCGGCAAATCCCCTGAAGGCCCGCCATGAAGGTCAGAAGCTCGCTGAAGACGCTCAAGACGCGCCACCGCGACTGCAAACTCGTGCGCCGCAAGGGCCGACTCTATGTGATCAACAAAACCAACCCGCGCTATAAGGCCCGCCAGGGCTGAACCGCGGCCTAAGAGCGCAGGCGACTCGCCCACGCTTCGAAATCATCCCTACTTATTCATCGCCAGGCGAAGGAACTCCGTGCGCGTGCGCATGTCGTCGCGGATGACCCCGGTGAGGTGACTGGTCATCAGCCGCGCGCCGGGCGTGCTGACGCCGCGCAGGGTCATGCAGCTATGCTCGGCCTCAATGACGACGCCAACGCCCTTCGGCTCGAGAATGCGATCAATGGATGCGGCGATCTCGGCGGTCAGCTTTTCCTGAATCTGAAGACGGCGCGCGAAGCCCTGCACGACCCGCGCCAGCTTGGAAATTCCCACCACGCGATTGGTGGGCAGATAGCCCACGTGGGCGCGGCCCACGACGGGCAGCATGTGATGCTCGCAAAAGCTGATCACCGGAATGTCGCGCAGCAGGACCAGTTCGTCATAGCCCGCCACCTCGGAGAAGGTGCGCTCCAGATATTCGTGCGGATCAGTCTCATAGCCGGCAAAGAGTTCGCGATAGGAACGGGTCACCCGAGCGGGCGTATCGAGCAGGCCTTCGCGGTCGGGATCATCCCCCGCCCAGCGGATGAGGGTCCGGACGGCTTCCTCGGCCTGATGTTGAGTCACGGGCCCATTCGCGGCGGGACGGTCGGCGGCGGGCTTGATCTGCGGGAGGGACAGAGTGGAGTCTCCTGTGGACAACATGTGGGCCCGCAATGACTCGCGCCCCGGGCGCACTTAAGGTCGCGGCTTTAGCGTTTCAATTCGCGAGGGAGCGATTCATGGCCGATGGCGCCGCTGGGCTTGAGGGCCCTCAAACCGAGGCCCAGGGCAGACTGAAGAGCCTGATCGAGCGCATTGAGCGCCTCGAAGAGGATAAGGCCGCCGTTATGGGCGATCTCAAGGAGGTCTATGGCGAGGCCAAGGGCGAGGGTTTTGACGTCAAGATCCTTCGCAAGGTGGTCCGGCTGCGCAAGCAGGACGTGGCCAAGCGTCAGGAGGAGGAGGCTCTTCTCGACCTCTACATCTCGGCGATCGGCGGCCTCTAGGGCGGCGCCCCGCGGCGACCGCATCACGCTCGCGCCGTCAAAGAATTCATCACCGCGAGGGAACCGGACGGGCGGTTCAGAACCTGAACTATGGGCAGGTCCGCCTTATCGTTAAGGATATGACGGCCGGTCCGTCAGGAGCCTTCCATCACCGTGACCCCGCGCGCGCGACTTCACGCCCTGGCGACCGCCTCGCCGCCGCATGTTCTTGAACAGGGCGCGGTAGCCGAGGCCGCCCGTGGTGTCTTCGCCGGTCGCTTCCGCGAATTTGACCGCTTGGCGCCGGTTTTCTCTCACGCCGGGATCGCGCGGCGCCAGTCCGTCATGCCAATGAGTTGGCACCTGACCCCTCACGGCTGGCCGGAACGCACCGCCGCCTATCTGCAAGGCGCGGACGATCTCTTCGTCGCGGCGGCGAAGGCGGCTCTGACAAGGGCCGGAATGCTCCCGGGCGATGTGGACGCCATCGTCACCGTTTCGTCCACCGGCATCGCGACGCCGAGCCTTGAGGCCCGGGCCATGGGCCGCCTCAATTTCCGGCCCGACGTTTCGCGCCTGCCCGTTTTTGGTCTGGGATGCGCGGGGGGCGTCACGGGGCTCGCCGCAGCCGCGCGCTTCGCCGAGGCCCGGCCAGGGTGCGTCGTGCTCTTCGTCTGCGTGGAACTTTGCACACTCTCGGTCAGACTGGACCAACTCACCAGCGCCAATCTGGTGGCCACGGCTCTGTTCGGCGACGGGGCGGCCGCCTGCGTGCTTTCCACAAGGGATGGCGGCCTCTGCGAAGTTGAGGGCGCCGCCGAACACATATGGCCGGACACCTTGGGAATCATGGGCTGGAGCGTCGATCCGGAGGGCTTTGGGGTCATTTTTGACCGCTCCATTCCCGCGTTCGCCATGGCAAATCTGGGCGAGGCCATGACCGCCATGCTGGCGGGTATCGGTCTGGCGAAGGGGGACGTGGACCGTTTTGTATTTCATCCCGGCGGCGCCAAAGTCATCGCGGCCGTGGAGCGTGCCCTCGATCTCAACGGGGGCGCCCTGGACGTCGAGCGGGAGGTTCTTGAGGATCATGGAAATATGTCCGCGCCCACGGCCCTTTTCGTGCTGGAACGGGTCCTGGCGGCCAAGGCGCCGGGGCGGATGGTTGTGGCGGCTCTGGGGCCCGGCTTTACCGCCAGTTGCGTCTCCTTGAGATCATGATCCTCTCAATATTGGTTCTGGGCCTCGTCACCGTCCAGCGGCTCGGCGAACTGGTTCTCGCCCGGCGCAACACCCGCCGGCTTTTGGCGCGCGGCGCCTATGAGGTGGGGGCGTCTCACTATCCCCTGATCGTGCTCCTGCACGCGGCGTGGTTGGCGGGTCTGTGGGTTCTGGCCTGGGACCGCCCGGTCCAATGGGTCTGGCTGGCGGGCTTCCTCGGACTTCAAGCCCTGAGGGTATGGGTCATCACCACGCTGGGCGGTCGGTGGACCACGCGGGTCATCATCCTGCCGGGCGCGCCCCTGGTGGCCGGCGGACCCTACCGGTTTATCTCCCATCCCAACTATGTCGTGGTGGCCGGGGAAATGGCGGCCTTGCCGCTCGCCTTTGGGCTGCCGATTTACGGGCTGGTTTTCTTCCTCCTCAACGCCGCGGTTCTGACCGTGAGACTATCGGTGGAGGCCAAGGCCCTGGCGAGGGCGCGTGTCTGAGGCGTCCATCTCGTTCGAAACTTTCAGTGACGCCGCCGCCCGGGCACGTCTGGCGGATTGCCAAGCCTTCATGGCCGAGGTGGACGCACATTGGGGTCTCCAGAGCTTGGAATCCCTCGTCGTCCACGCCCAGTTCAGCCATAGGATGAACGATTTCGCCGCCGCCCTGGCCCTGTGCGAGGAGATCACCCAGCGCTATCCGCGCTACCCCAATCATCGCTACATCCTGGCCGACGTCTGCGCCCATTTGGGACACCTGGGGCCAGCGCGGGAGGCTCTCGACGCGCTCGCCGAGGATCGTGACCCCACGGAGGCCCTGCTTCAGAGGGTCGAGGTATTGCATGTTCTGGGCCTGGACGACGAGGTGATCGGCGAGGCCTTCGACTCGCCGCTGGCGCCCCTCGAGAGCCAGCTGACCCGGATGGTCCTCGGTCAATCGCTGATGCGCCGTGACGGGATCGCGCAGGGCCTCTCGATCTATGCCCAGGCCTGGACGACGCCAGAGGCCAAGGCGGCCATCTACAACGCTCCTGGCCTAGTCGCCGATCCCCTCCAGTGGCGCGCCGATCATGCCCTGCCGGAGGAGATCCGCGTGTTTCGCCGCGGCGGCGTGGGCGACACCCTGCAGTGGATGCGCTACCTGCCCCACCTTCGCGCCGCCGGGGTTCGCGCGTTCCTCGCGCAGAATGATGATCCCGCCCCGGGCCTAAGGCCGGTGGATATTGGCGATCCAGCCCAGGCCGAAGAGACCCGGAGGCGTCTTGCGGTGGGAACGCGCCCGCCGGCCCTCCAACCCATCCAGATCGCCGAGCCCTTCACGCTGTTCACCGGCCTCTTTCCCATTCTGGGCTATGCGGCCCGGGCCGAAGCCTATCTCAGCCCGAGCCCTGACGCCGAGGTCGACAACCTGCTGGTCCACATTGCCGCCCGCGCGGCGGGGCGCCCGCGCATCGCCGTCTTCTGGTCGGCTAATGAGAGCCACCACATGTTCGCCAATAGGAGCCTGACGGTCGCCCAGATCGCGCCTCTCCTGGCGCGGGAGGATATCCATTGGGTGGTCCTGCAACGCGGCGCGGAGCGCGCGGCGTGGCTGGGGACGCCAGAGGCGGCCCTGACCTCCAATCCGCCCGCCACCCTAAGCTTCAACCAGACCGCCTGTCTCCTGGCCGGGCTCGACGCCGTGGTCACCATCGACAGCGCCCTGGCCCACCTCGCCGGGGGCCTCGCTCGACCCACCTTCCTGCTGGCCAGCGCCGCGGCCGAATGGCGCTGGGGCCGGGATGGCGAGGCGACGCCTTGGTATCCGACGATGGTTATCGTCCGCCAACCCATCCTGGGCGACTGGGCGGGCGCGGTGTTGGCGCTGGGCGCGCGGCTGAATGCGTGGATGAACGGTTTCGGGAAGGTCTGATTATCGCTAGACCGTGGGGATCATGAACGCCCCCGTCACGCTGCCCGATCTGACCGAACTGCCCGTCTGGAATCTGGACGATCTTTATCTCAGCCGCGATGACCCCAGGATCGGCGCGGATCTGGAGGCCGCCAGGGCGCTCGCCGCCGGCTTGACCGCGCGGGCCGGGACGTTGAAGGCGAGCCGCGCTGAACCCGATGTCCTGGGCCAGCGCCTCAGCCAGATGATTGCAGACTATGAAAAGCTCACCGACCTGATTGGCGGACTTGGCGCCTATGCCAGTCTCGCGACATCCGTGGGCCGCGAAGATGCGGCGTGGCC
>Ga0116226_10002612_pt1 | contig 15750 bp, 6 predicted proteins | sample S1TSphfallax_FD_89692 | JGI IMG/M metagenome (GOLD analysis project Ga0116226, IMG submission 89692) | Host-associated microbial communities from peat moss isolated from Minnesota, USA - S1T2_Fa - Sphagnum fallax MG | ecosystem: Host-associated > Plants > Peat moss > Unclassified | place: USA...
GCGACATGGGTTCAAGCCACCTGCCCAGCGGCGCCGCGACTATTACGCGGCAAGCGAAAAAATGGCGGCATGATCGAGTTCATTAACTGCAACCGTGTGTCCAGAAAACCCTTGACCGGTACAGGTTTGACCTCTGCTGACTGCAGGCATTGAATCATCTCTTTTTATACCAGAAGCGAGTTGTCTTGATCTACCAATTCCCAATAGATCACCCTGCCAAGCGGGCGCCGTTCGGCTCGACAGCGCGAACGATTATTTGAACCGCCTATTCGCTGTTCCCACCGCAGACTTTTCTTGGCGTCATTACTTTCGGACACGATCGATTGCCCAAATCTGGCTCTCCGGCTCCGTTCTAAAACGTCCAAGCGACGCCGAGCGACAAGAGGTCTGGATTGCCACCGCTTATTCGCTCGTACTCGAGTCGAACCGCGAGCGATTTCAATTTCGCCTGAGCCCCTGCGCCATAAGCCAGCTTAGTAGTCCATTCGGAAGTGATGAACGGGGGCGGCGCAGTACAGATTCCAGGACCGACTGGACAGGCCGGACTCGCACCCTGTTCCGTTGCCGTCGTGTGAAGCCGCGCCACTCCTAACTTGCCGTATACATTGAGAAGCGGAATCGGAAGTGGCACGTAACCCAGCCCAAAAAGCGTGACGGCTTTCGCGCTCGCCTGGGTAAGACTTCCAGTAATCCCTGGATAGGATCCCCCACTCGCATCACCAAAGTCGACATAGCTCAATTCGGCTCCTAGCGGCGAAATCGGCCGAATACCCACGAGCGCCTTCCAGGCAGTGTGCTGTTGGTCGAACTCATAGTCGTAGTTGGTATCGCCAACAATATCTCGGGTAGTTCTTACATGCGCTTGCCCTACAGCGGCTCCGACATACACCCCGAGAAGATCATCGCCGAGCACCTGAGTCGACGCACAGATGGCACCGGCCGCTAGCAACAACATACTCATTACACAGTTTTTCATTTACTTACTCCTTAATTGTTCACATCGCTGACTCGGGCCTATCGCCGGAATCGTCGGTCAAATGTGAAAGTCCGAAAATTAATTTCATCCTGCCAGGCATAGGATCAGTCTGTCTTTTCTTGATACAGACTGATCCTCCGTAGAGACTCGAGACGGACGTCACCGCGGCGGCAGGCGCCGCATCGTGTCTTGCCTGCGTACGCTCGGGCCACCACAATCCACCGGCCTCTGGCTCTCTGTAGTCCTCGCTCCATCGGACGCCGTCCGCAGCTATTGATGGGTGACCTTAACGGCGGCGGTTCCACCTCCCGTAAAGCCAAAATCGTTAGACCAAGACCAAGTCGCCTGGCCACTCAAGTATTCATATGTCGAGGTTGCACCGGTCTTCGTCACCCCAAGCGCAGTTACCGATCCGAGCCAGCCTTGACCGGGGTCTTCAGACAATCCAGTCAGAATAAAAACGGATGATTCGACGCCTCCCGGTGCGTCAACGTCATAGATGCCTTGATACGTATATCCGTCGGCCATGGTGGTGGGACTAATCGATCCGTATGAACCGTTGAAGAACCCCGTGAAGGTCGTGAGTCCAGACCCTTCCTGATAATGGAGGTATTTCCCCTCTGTCACGGTCGACGAATCGGAGGTACCGACCCAGGTTTCGGTAAATTGAACCGCCGGTGTCGTACCACCGTTTGGCGTGCACGTTCCAGCGGTCAGATTGTTGGTCTCCCCAGTCGTGCCGTCGCCGCCACATGTTGGCGCTGTCGTTGATCCGTACTGTGCTGCCACATTCACCGTGATTGCCGAACCCGAGTTCAACACGGCTTCCGAGCCGCCGCCATCTCCAAAGATATTGAATTCCGACTGGTCCCACACTGTGGCTATATCCAATACGCTATCCGGCGCGCTTACGCTATACACGGTTGTGCCGCTTATGACACTCACCGAATCATTGCTGCCGGCTGCGGCCGTCCCTATGAGCTCTAGGGTTCCCAAATTGGCAATTGCAACATTCGGCACCGATACAAACGCACTATTCTTATAGCAGCTTTTAATTGGCGCCGAAGTGTACCCACTCGGACAAGTCGCTCCATAACCAATCAGCCAATATTCAATGTATGCGGCACCCGCACCGCTTGTGGTTCCGTATGTCGAATAGAGAAATTGCTGCCATACTGTGCAACCGGTACTTCCGCCAGAACATGCAGAAGTCTTGGATAGATTATTGGTGTTGATCTGCAGATCATAGCGGCCGCTTCCGAGGATACCCTCATCGCCAAATGCGGGCCGGCCCACACTACTCTCATAGGTCACGCCAGTGACGGCGGGGAAGGTCCCCGCCGTTGTACTGATCAGGCCAGGCGCCACCAGCACATAGTCGCTTCCATTTCCGACTGTCTCCGCGAAATCGTGGCTGGTCGCATCCGAAGACGGGGGTGGCACCGGAGAGTTCAGCAGGCCGTCTGTAGAACATGGTGTAGATTCCCATACTGTGTTGGGGTACGTGGCCTGAAAGCAGCCCGTCCCTGGTGTTGCCACGTTCGCCATCGTTTGCCCCCATTGAATCTGGGTGGCTTGGTCAGGACTTGTCGTCTGCTGAGAGTACGCCAACTGGCCACTCATGACTGTCAGCCCGATAATCATAAGAGCGTTGTTAAAACGAGGTCGCAACACGATTATGTTGAGCTGTTCTACTCGCACATCATTTTCAGATCTATCAACATTCATACTATTCTTCATCTTTACCATCCCTTCTCTTTGTAGACTGATAAACTGATATCCATGCTTGCGAAATCGACTCCAACACTGGCTCATTCACCTAGGGTCCCCGCAGCACATGTGGAAAAACACTGGCCTTGAACAGATTAGAAAAGTAGTCCTCAAGCTGCTGTACTGAGATGGCTTGTGCCTGTGCCGCGCTGTAATGGAATAAATCGCAGAGGCCCGTCGGGTCCGTATCCGTCGCGGGGTTTCCTCCGACATATGCATAGGTAAAGGCATCCAACGCGGGCACTTACGACGATTTTTGATCTATCTCAAAGAAACGGGTCTCTGATGAGTGGAGTGGGTGCACACGAATCACTACATCGCTTCTTGTAGCGCACTTATCCGCATATCGTTTTGCACACCAATATAAATAAAACGGTATCTCTTCCTGTTTCATATATGAATTGGACCCTGAGCCAATCTGATATTCGATAGTGACGAACGGGCAGCCACCGCTTGTACGGTTGACAGCAGAACAATCCAGCATTACTGCGGCCGCCCTATTCCATCGGAGGCTGCCTATAAGGCTAAAGAGTCTGATAATGCTCTTGTAAACGAAGACAGCCACGACATCCACATATAAGCCACCCATGATATGTCCCGCGTACTAATTGGTGAAAATTGGTGAAGGGCGCTAGTTGGACAACGCGCAATCAATGTGAACGACTATCTGCGTAAGCGTGGCAATGCCAACCGCAGGTAAAGCCGCCGTCCCAATAAGAGTTAGAGCTTCGGCCGCCGAAGCGGCCTCGATTGCAAGCGTCGCCTCGGCAGTAACAGTTGTTAATCCTTGCTCCACCGCATATTTCCCCAAAGACCCATAATCTTCTAGCAATGATTTAACCGGGTCAGGCCCAAGAAAAAAACTGGTAGCGCTAAAAACATTCGTCAAGTTCCCAGCCAGCGAATTGTTGAAATGCTCCAAGCAATCTTGCTGCGGATTTGACGCACATAGTCCATACGGATCGATATAGCTGATTGGATTCCCCCTGACATATGCATAAAGATCAAAAAGGGTTCAGAGAGAATCTTTCGAGATGAGTGTGAGAGACCATAAACTCACCATAAAAAGAAACGAAATATCTAGCAGAGCATAGACCCAAAGAGCCACCGTCCATTGTCCCTTGATTAACAATCGTAGGTGAATCAGCACGATGGACACGAACACGAAAAGAACAGGCAAAAGCGCCCAGGTATCACCGTACTTTGTGTGTGGAGAAATATATAACGTCCAAACGATTAAGAGCCCTATCAAAACTATCGGCCAGAAAATCATTCGAAGTCTGAGTGAGTGGAGCTGCATAGATCAATGGCACGACATAGGTATTGGATTGTTATAACCCGGTTGATTTCCTGGCAAAGAGGGGGGCATTGCACCGGCGCCTATGAGTAAGCCTGCGGCAAAGCTATTGCTATTGAAGGTGCCATCCTCCTCATTAGGCAATGGGCTATACGGTAGGTTATTTGGGTACGCGGCAAATTCTCCAAGGAGCGCCGTTATGAATTGCGTGTCGGTCATACCGGCAGGAGTCGGTACTAGCGTCAGATTATTTAGATTGCTAGGTGCATCCCCCGGATAATTAGCCTCGCTTACAAGCGTGCCGAAAGGAAAACTAAATAGACCGCCGTCATATCCGGACGGCTGTCCACCCAATGTAGCGAGTTGACCGTTTGTTGCTTGAAAGACTGTGAAAGAAGCAAACGCTGCGGGATTATCCGGCGCAAGCACTAACGCGGTATGTGTAAATGGATCGCTGGAAAAAAATGCTCCATGTTGGCCGATGTAAACAGCAAGTCCCGTCGGGTCCGAAGACGTGATCGGATTCCCCCCGACGTATGCGTAGACTGCGCGCAAAAGTCTCCAGCCTTATTTCAGACGCCACATTCCCGGAGGTCGGACACTCGACGAAGAAAACTTTCTACCCAATACCAATCGTTGGGATTCCAGCCTTCTTCGCCGTAGTCGTAACTGTTTCTAAAAAACGTAATATCGGCCTTGGGGTAGCAAATTTCTAAAGAGTGCGCATCCGTCCACCTTACCTTTACGCCTCTAGTGCGATGGGCCTCAAACATAAGCGTCGGGCGGCTGCTCTTACTATTTTGATACTGGATGAAGATCTCGAATCTGTCGGAATCCGTCGCCCCCGAAGAATCAACCCTAATAACCCTAGCTAAGGACTTCCCGTCCGGCGAGAGGGTGCGCTGCAGCTCGGTTTCGCGGTGACCTGCGGAATGGCACGATGCGCAAATGAACGACATGATGACGGAGGGCCACGCCGAATTGAGCATGCGCCAGACCATATTAAACTGCGAGCCCTTCATGGGTTATTGCATCCGTTGAGCACATATTCATAACCTTGCTCTATGAGGTTTGCCCCATAAGAATCATCGCCGAATGGCCACTTCAGGAAGAGAATTCCTTGACTTTTCCCACTTTCATCAATCCACCCGGCTGCATTCTGTGCGACGTAATATGGGATACCCATCGCTGCTGCCACAGCACCAAAATTAAAATTGCCGAATGCATCGTACTGCGGCCCTCTAGTGGTGTTGTAGTCCCATACGCCACCGTGGCCAGCTAATTTATTAAGTTCACTAAGCGCTGCCGAATTCAACCAACCAGTGCTGATCCAGAGAGTATTGTTCGCTGGTATGTCTTTCGCGATATTTATATTGTTGTTGACACTCGCACCGGGCGGCGCGGTCGGCACCTGCGGACAATTTTTAGCGGGACACAAGCCGCTTGGATCAGTCAGCGATGTTGGATTACCTGCTGCATATGCATAGAGATTAACGCCCCCCGCCTCGGCGATAGGATCTCTATTAAGCCACCTGGCATGGGTCGGGTCATAAGCCCGGTACATGGCGAAGTCGAGCCCACTCGCCGCATGCGTGAAGTACCCCGCATAGCCGATGTCGGGTTTGATGGTGCCGCTGACCGTGGTCTTGTTGCCATACGGGTCGTAGGTGAACTGCGAGGCGATGGTGCCGGTCGCGGTGACGAGCTCTGTCACGCTGCCGAGCTGATCCTGGACGTAGTAGTAGGCCGTGCCGGCGATGATCGCGCCTTGCGCAAAGTACTCGGTGCTCACGGGTGAGCCGCTCTGGGTGTTATCGTGCGCAAGGCAGCGCATCGAGCCACACCAGGTGTAGGAGTGATCGGCGGTCGTGGTGCCGGCCGTCGTATCGACCACCCGCACCAATCGGCTCAAGCCATCGTAGATGAAGCTGCTGCTCGTGTTGGTGGAGGTGTTCGTGAACCGCACGACTCGATTCGCCCCATCCCACTTGTAGTTGCTGGCGCCGAGCACCAAGGGACTGCCGTTGGCATCATAGGTGCCCGCCGTGATAGCGTTGGTCGAGGTGTACTGGAAGGACTCCGTGGCCCCATTGGGTTTGATCGAGGTCAGATTCGAGGCGCTGTCATAGCCGTACGCGTATTGCGGCGTCGATCCCGAGATGAGGCCCGAGGTCAGGCGATTCGCGGCATCGTAGCCGTACGCGGTGGTTTGCGCCGCGGGTGAGGAGACGGTCAGGCTCGTGACGTTATTGTCCGAGTTGTACGTGTAGCCGAACTTCGCGAGCGAGGTCGAGCCGCTGTGGGTGGTGAAGTTCAGCTGCTCCAAGAGCTCATCGCCCGTGGGACCAAAGTAGCTCAATGCCGCCGTGGGGCCGGCGTTCGAGCTGATCCCCGTGACGCGCGAGGTGCCATCCGAGTAGCTATAGGTAAAGGAGTCGAGCGCGTTAGTGGCCGAGATCGATCGGCCGATGGCATCGAAGCCCACCGATTGGGCAATTCCGTTGATGCTCTGCCCCGTCATGCGATTGAGCGCATCGTACGAGTAGACGACGACATCATATCCGGAGGTCCCCGCAATCGGACTCGTCACGGACTTTAAGAGATTGGCACCGAGCGCAGGGCTTGCCGTGACCGGATTGTAGCTATAGCTCGTCGTGCCCACCCCGTCGGTCATGCTGGTGACCCGGGGGTACGCGGGGTCGTAGGTGAACGAGACGCTCGGGGTCGACTGCGTGGCGTGATAGCTCACCGTCGCCGTCGTATTGTCCTCGTTATAGGTGTAGTCGCTCGTCTGCGACAAGGCATCGGTGACGGTCGCCGGACGGCTTAGGCTATTGTCATAGGCGATGCTCATCGAGGTGCCGTTGGCGAAGGTCTTGCCCGTGACCCGGCTCTCGGCGTCGAGCGTGAACGTGGTGGTGTGATTGTTGGCATCGGTGATGGAGTTCAACTTGCCCGCGGGGTTGTAACCCTGGTGCACGGTGTGCCCGAGCGGATCGGTCGTGACGGTCAGCTCCCGATCCGCATCGTAGGTGTAGCGGGTCGTCTGGTTCAGCCGATCAATGGACTTGGTCAGATCAAGCAGCGTGTACGAGAGCTGCGTCGTGGTGCCATCCGGATAGGTCGCCTTGGTCGGACGGTCTGCCGCATCGTAGGTAAAGTCCACGGTGGAGCCTGCTGGGTCGGTCACCGAGGCGATCCGGCTCACCTCATCATAGGTGTAGCTGTACTTCGCCGTGCTGATCGCGCCGGTCACCGATTTTAAGTGCCCCTCGCTGTCATAGGCGAGCGTCGTGGCATGACCCAAGGCATCGGTGAACTTCGTGAGCTGCCCATCGGCGTTGTAGGCTAAGTGCGAGGTCTTGCCATTGGTCCCGGTGATGGTGAGCGGCTCGTGCAGAGTGTTGTAGGTGCGGGTTTCGAGCAGCTGCGATGCGCCGTTGGTGGTATTCGTCGTGGTCAACCGATCGATGCCGTTGGTGGCATAGGTGTAGGTCATCTGCCGGCCGATCGGGTCGGTTGACTGCGTGACATTGCCGCTCGCGTTATAGGCAAAGGTCTGCAGTTGCGTCGAGCCATCATCGAGCACGCGGCCGATCACGGACGGATTGCTGCTGGCGCCGCTCGTCACGACACCGCCGCTGGTCACGGGGAAGGTGATCGCGCCGCAGCCGCCCGATTGTCCGTAATAGTTGTACCAGACCCGGTTCTCAAGCGGGTCTTTCTCGCTCTCCTTGACCCGTGAGGCATCGGTATAGTCCGAGGTGTGCAGCCAGTGAATGACCTTGCCCAGGCTGTAGTTTAGCCCCCCATTGGCGGTCGCCAGGGCATACTGGTTCGCATCAAAGACGAAGGTGTTGCGGTAAAACAGGTACGAATTGCAGGTGTTGATCGAGGCGGTGGTCCCGTTCGGATAGGTCGTCGAGGTCGGGATCAGGCTCGCGTTGATCATCCCGCCGCCGTTATTGGTATCCCCCGGCAGCGCATTGGAGCCCGCTCCGTACTGATCGAACTCCACATAGCTCGTGCGGCCCAACGGATCGACCGTGGTTAAAAATCGAGTGTCGCCGAGAGCGGCATTCGTGCTCACATCCCCATAGGTGAACGTCGTCGTGCCATACGGGGTGGTCAGCGTATTGATGAAGTCCGGATCGGAGCCCTGGCCATAGAGGTAGCTCGAGGTGATGCCAAGCACATCGGTAATGCTCGCCAAGAGACCACTCGCGTTGTAAGTGAAGCTCGCGGAGCGGCCGAAGGGATCGGTGATCTTCGTCACCACCAGGGGACTGCCCGAGAGGCCATACGTCAGCGTCGTCACCTGCCCGATCGCATCGGTGATCGCCGTGATGCGCATGCTGCTATCGTAGGTCAAGGTCACAATGTTGCCGGCCGCATCGCTCACGGCGGTCATGAAGAACTGACTGCCCACCGCCTGGGCGTACTCTTCATAAGAGCCATCGGGATGGGTGAGGATAAATCCGGTCGATGCGCCACTGCCGTTGACGGTGCGGGTCAGGATCGATTGGCTATAGGGGCCGGGATAGGCCGTGGTGGCGCTCGTCCCGCTGAAGGTATAGGGCTCGTTGCCGCCGCCGCGCTGGTAGAGGAGCGCCGAGGCACTGCTGTTGACGCTATCGGTGATGTAGCTTAACCAGGTAAAGGTCCATTTTTCGCCGAAGTTGGTATACGCGAACACGCCGTTCGTCGGTTGCTGCGTGTCGCGATGCGAGTAGTAGAAGTCGAACTTCACCGCCGGTCCCCGCGGCGGGGTGTAGCCCACCGGCTCATCCATGAGCTGCAGTCCCACCACGGAGAGCTCCGCGTTCGCCGTCGTGCAGCCCCCGCCGGGCTTGCACTGCGGACCGGTGGCTCCGGGATCGTGGTTGGTGCCGGTATTACCCCGTCCCCAGACGGTGTCCGACTCGGCTGCTGAGACTGGGCGCCAGCCGGCGGGCAAGGGCCCCTGGGGAATTAAGAAATACCCGCTCGCCTCCTCATCGAGGGTCGCTTCGCTGACGCGGATATCCTCACCAAAGGTCGTGTCCTCGACGACGTAGCGGCCGTTACCGCCCCGATCAACGATCGCCGCATAGTGCCCAACCTTCCAGTGCGCCACCGCCGGCAAAATCACCGGCGCCCCGGGTGCGCGAAACGCCATCTGGTAGCGCATGCCCGCGTCGGTGGCGATCTTCTGCACGCTCGTCAGGGACAGTCCCTTCGGGGTCGACTGGGCGTTATCGAGCACCCGCATCGCGAGCGCCGAGGGCGATGAGTTCCCGTACTTTAATATGCGCGTGAGCGCCAGCGGGCCGCAGCGGAAAGACTCCTCCGGGTGATACACCATGTCATAGAGACCCGTGTGCGAGTCAGTCAGCAGTTGCGAGGCCGTGCCCCCCACGGAGCGGCCGTGGATCGAGTCGAGGAGCGGTGCCAACAGTTCCTTGCGCCCGAGATAGGCTTCTAACTGCGAGAGTCGCGCCACCATCGCATTGGCCAACGCTCGACCGTGTGGATCACTCAAGGCTTGCGTATCGCTCCACCCGGCTTGCCAGATCTCAAGCGCCTTGGAGAAATGTCCGGTTTGCCGGTAGACGATGCCTACGTTTAACTGCAAGGCCGGGGTCCAGGCCGAGCCAGGGTGAGCTTTGAGAAACTCAAGCAACGGCTCCACCGCATCGGTCGCACCGGAGGCCTCGATGGCATCTCGATAGGCGAGCACCGCCTGCGCAAGATCGCGGTTTTCTTCGGGTGCTGTCGCAGCGACTGGTGCTAAAGGTTCGGCGAATAGACCAGTTCGCAGGAACTCCGCGTCTAAGGGCGGAGAGGAGAAGCTGAGGGTCGCCGGTGGGGTTACTTTCGGCACCGTACGATTGATATGCGTGGGTTCAGCGGTTGCGGCCTCGGCTCCTTGCAACACCGCACTACCCAGCAGCGCCAAGACGATCAGAGCCGAGCAAATGCCTCCATACACTCTTCGCCCACGTCCCACTCGACGACCGCCTACTTCGTTCCGCATCCCCACGCTCCCTTATCCCTGCTCTCTATCCCGCTATTCTAAAAACTCCCGCCCTTCGCTGTCCGTCAGCTATCCCGTGCCCGCGCAATGCGCGTCACCGCCGCAGGCTCGTGTTGCTCCTTGAACTGCGGGATCCGACGTATCGCATCCTTGACCGCATCGGCGGTGATGAGTCGTGTGCACTCGAGCTGCCGGGGTGTGTTCGCATGACGCGGGCACCACAAGAAGTCCTTGTGATCGAAGCGCACCCGCACATCGTTCCAGCAGCTGTTGCAGGCGTGGTAGTTGATCACCCGGTACGGTGTCTGAAACTCATTGATCGGGTGCGTGAAACCGCTGATGAGTACCACGGGCACCCCAACCGCCCAGGCGAGCCAGGAGAGCCCGCTCGAGAGGCCAATGAAGAACTCGGCATGCTTGAGCCAGCGCGCTCGCTCGCTGAGCGGCCGATCGCCTGTTTGATCTTCCACCCCGTGAGGGATGTGGTTCCAGACGAGTCCCGTGCCATGAACCGGTTTTTGGTCGATGCAGACAACTCGGTAGCCTGCGTTCTTCAGGAACGTAACGATCTCGTGCCAGCCACTCGGGTTGGTCCAGTGCTTACTGTGCGTGGAGCTTTGCACAGCAATACAGACATAGGGCTCGGCGATTGGCCGTCGATCGTTCTCGATCGCAATCTTCGGGGGTACTTCGGTCGGATCGACTCCCAAAATGTAGCCCGCAGTGCGGTGCAATCCCACGAGGCGAAAATCGCACGGCTGGTGGATGCAGGCCTCATCGTCGAAGAAGAGTCCCAAGCTATAGGTCGCGTAGTACGCTTCGGGAACGACCTCCTCGTGAGTGAGGAAGCGAATCTTCGGGTATGCGGCCTCGAAGAGCGGGATCAAGGGCTTCGCCATCGCACAGGTGAGCCGGCAACCGTGCCGCTCTTGAAACTTCACTGCATAGGGGAACCAGCCCATCGTGTCGCCCAGAGTGCCCACCGGAAACTGCACCAAGACGTCTTGGCCTTCGGCCGAATAGTCATGCCGGAACTCGGGCTCACCCGTCATCTCTCCCGCCCATACTTCGATCCGGCACCGTAAGTAATAGCGCTTCGAGCTATTGATGCGTCCTGCCGCAATCTTCGTCTGATAGAGGATGTTGCCGGTATCGAGATCCCGGAGTCGCACCTGCCACTCGCCCTCCGGGAGCGTCAACCGACACCCGTCATTGAAATCAAAGCGAATTCCTTGCACGCCGCTTTGTGTGGGCAGCGCAGCGGGCGCGGGATAGGCGCGCTTAGGTTTTCCTTCAGCCGACGCGGGGGTGGCCGGTGGCGCCTTGAGTGGAATATCGGGCAGCGTGTGGGATGCTTCGGCACTCATGAGCGGGCGACTCCGGTCGGTAACGGGTTATCCATGGGGGTGAAGTGCGCGATGGTTGTTGGCGAGGGTACCGCTCTCCTCATGAAAGCCCCCGGCACTCACCGACTCAAAAAGCGCCGCCTGAGTGCCCGCCCCGGGATTGAAGGTCGCCATCGCATGAATCAAATGTGCAACCGTCACATCGACCGCGGCTGGCGCGGGGGTTTCCGCGTTGCTCGCGAGCGCCGCGGCGTGCGGAATCGTGACCGCGGCGGTAAAGACTTGCCCCGACGAGAGTTGCAGCTCCGTGCCGCCGTTCAACGTCAGATTGCTCACAATGGCCCCGGAGTACACCACGATCTCGCCCCCGGAGAGCACCGTCGTGCTGTTGGCGGTCGCTCCGGACTCGACGATCTCGATCCCACCGCTCGATACGATCGTGCCATTAGTCCCCGCATAATCGTCCTGGTAGCCGCCGTTCGAGATGACCGAGGAGAGGGCCGTTCCGGAGTAAATATACTGCGCACCGCCGCTCAAGAGGATCGTACCCGTCGTTCCACCGCCCGCGAGGTCTTGCTCGCCCTGCGCGGTGACCGTGACCGAGACCGTGTAGGCCCCATAGACCACGGTTTGAATCAACCCGCTGGTGATCGTCTCGTTGCTGATCGTCGAGCCGTACGGCACTGCCTCATACACTTCGATAGCTCCTGGGGAAAGGGATCCACCGAAGCCGCCGCCATCGATCACCACCTCACCGCCACTCGAAATGACGGCGCTGGTGGTCCCGCCACCCGACTCGATGAAGAGAAGTCCGCCGCTCGAAACCTGGGTACCGCTGGCGGTTCCCGCCACGTCCAGTTCGCCGCCACTTAAGACGCTCGCGTTGAGTGCCGTGGCGCCGCTGAAGACTTCCTGCGTCCCGCCGCCTGAGATCACCGTCGTGCTCGCGGTCCCCGAGTACACCTCTTGGGTGGCGCCATTCGCGATGATCGTGCCAGTCGTCGTACCACCCGATACCTGCTGCTCACCGCCCACGGCAATACTGGTCGACACGGTCTTGCCACCCGTGAGCACCGTCTGCTCTAAGCCACTGGTAATGATCTCGTTGCTGATCGTGGCGCCAGATGAAACGATTTCATAAATGATCGAACCGCTCGACAGAGTCGCCGAAAAGGTCCCGCCATCGACAATGACGGAGCCGCCACTCGAGACGAGTACCCCGGTCGCGGAACCTCCGGACTCCACGAAAAGTAAGCCACCGCTTGATACGGTGGTTGCGCTCGCTGTGCCTGAAACATCCTGTTCCCCACCGCTCAATACCACGGTATTGATAGCCGTACCGCTGTCGTATTGCGTAGCGCCATTGGAGATCACGGTCGCACTGGCGGTACCCGAGTAGACATACTGGGCACCCCCGCTCGCAAGCGTCGTACTCGTGGTGGTGCCTCCCGACATATCCTGCTCACCACCTGAAGCGACGGCGACAGAAACCGTCTTGCCGCCCGCGAGCACGGTCTGATCGAGGCCATTGGTGATGGTCTCATTGCTGATGATGGCGCCAGAGGAAACGATTTCATAAATAATCGAACCGCTCGACAGACTCGCTGAAAACGTCCCGCCATCGACAATGACGGTGCTACCACTCGAGACGATCACCCCGCTGGCGAGTCCTCCGGACTCCACGAAGAGCAAACCACCGCTCGACACCGTGGTTGCGCTCGCCGTGCCCACGACATCTTGCTCACCGCCACTTAAGACGGTTGCGGCGATCGCAGTCGCGTCGTCGTATTGATAGCCACCCGCCGAAATCACCGTGGCACTGGCCGTCCCTGAGTACACGTACTGCGAGCCGCCACTGCCAATTGATGTCCCGGTCGTCGTCCCGCCTGATACGTCCTGTTCACCGCCCGAGACGATACTGATCGAGACCGTCTTGCCGCCCGCGAGCACCGTTTGATCGAGGCCATTCGTGATGGTCTCGCTCGTCGCCGTGATGCTGGAGGAGACCACTTCGTAAACAATCGAACCGCTCAAGAGACTCGCCGAGAAGGTCCCGCCATCGACAATGACGGTGCCGCCACTCGAGACGATGGCCCCGGTGGCTGCGCCCCCGGACTCGACCACGAGCAGACCGCCACTCGAGACAGTGGTGCCGATGGCACTGCCCGAGACGTCCTGTTCGCCGCCAGCGAGCACCACGGCGCTGACCGCGCTGCCGCTGTCGACCTCAACTCCACCGCTAGAGATAATTGTTTTACTGGCTGTTCCGCCCTCCACATCTTGAATCCCGCCGCCCAAGACAACGGCTGCTGTCGCCGTCCCACCATAGAGGATCTGCACCCCGCCGCTCGAGATCGTGGTGCCGCTGTCGACGCCTAAGTCAATCTCCTGATAGCCTTGGATGAGCGTGCCCGTGGTCGTCCCACCAGACACATTCTGCGTGCCGCCGCTCAAGATCACCGTGGCGCTCGCGCTGCCGCCGCTATCGACTGTCTGCGTCGCGCCACTGAGGAGGGTCGCCGATACGGTGATCCCGCCCGAGCCCACGGTCTGGCTCATCCCGGAGGACACTGTCTGCCCGGAGACCGTGCCAGAGACGGTCTGAAGGAGTTCGATCCCGCCGCTCGACACATTGAGCGTGCCGGAGATCACGCCGCCGTCGAGCACGATCTCGCCCCCCGAGAGCACCGTCGTGTTACTCGCGACGCCCCCGTCCACATAGAGCACCCCGCCGCTTGAGACCACCGTCCCGATGACGCTGCCGCTCGATACATAGAGCGCGCCGCCGCTTGATATGCTCGTCGCACTCGCGCTGCCGCCCGAGACAACCTCGCTCGCATTGTCCTCGATACGGCTCGATAGCGTGCTACCGCCTGCGAATACCGTCTGAGTCAATCCGCTCGTCAAGCTTTCGCTTGAGGCCGTCGCGCCGGAGGACACTATTTCGAGTACTTCGGATCCGCCGGGCGAGATCGTCACCGTTCCGCTGACCGTACCGCCGGAGAGAATGAGTTGCCCACCGTTAAGTACGATCGTGTTACTCGCCACACCGCCGGAGGCCACCGTCTCGAGTCCACCACTTGAGATCGTCGTGCCGATGCCAATGCCGCCGGAGAGAATCTCCTGCGTGGCGCCCTGGGCGAGCGTCGTCACACTCGCCGTGCCACCCGAGACGATCTCGGTGCCACCTTTCGAAATCGTCGTGCCGCTCGCGGATCCGCCCGCCAGAATCTCCTCACCCCCTGAGGAGATCGTGTTGCTGAGATCCACCGCTCCCGCGTAGACCGTCTCGTTACCGCCGTTGCGCAGCGCCCCATGGCTCGCCGTACCACCGGAGAGGTAGAGATCGCCGCCCGCCGAAATGACGGTGTTACTGGTCAGCCCACCCGAGTACACGATCTCCGTCCCGCCGGCCGATAGCGTGTCTTGAAACTCACTGCCCCCGGAGGATACGTACAGGGTGCCGCGCGATAAAATATCGTACTCGGCGCTGCCGCCCGAGAGCACGGCCTCAACGCCGCTCAAGGTAATCGTCGCGCTGATGCCAACGCCACCCGACTCGATATCCTCAGCACCGCCTGCGGACACATGCGTCGCACTCGCGTTGCCGCCAGCAGACACATAGAGCGAACCCCCGGTCGATACCGTCCCGCCGCGCTCAAAGCCGCCCGACAGCACCGCCTCCGCCCCGCTAAAAAATAATGTGGTTAGGCTTGCTGTGGCTCCCGAGGACACATATTGCTCTCCCCCACTCGAAATCTGTGTGCCCCGCGCGAGGGCGCCCGAGGAGACATACTCGTACCCGCTGTTGAGAAGCGTCACCTCCGTGGTAGCGCCACCCGACAGCACCGTCAGTGTCAAGCCGCTAACGATCGTCTTGCTGTTAAACGAGCTACCCGCTGAAACGACTTGATCGAAATCGAAGACTTCGTATCCACCACTCGATACGGTCACTCCACTCACCGTGCCGCCTGAGTAAATGAACAGCTCCCCACCGCTCGAGATGGTCGTACCGCTCGCCACTCCCCCCGAGGATAGGTAATCGAGGCCACCACTCGAAATCTTCGTGCCCAGATCCAGCCCACCCGACGACACGTATTCAACACCGCCACTGGAAATTGTCGTCGCTAGGGCGCTACCGCTAGACGTCACGTACATGAACGCGTCGCTGGTCACCGTCGTGCTGGTCACCGAGCCTCCGGAGTAAACCGCCAGAGCCGAATCATTCTCCAGGGTCGTGCTGATCGCTGTGCCACCGGAAACGATGACGTTGTTGGTGTCATTGTCAATATACAAGCCGCTGGCGACCGTGCCGCTCGCTGCCGCGCCGCCCGAAATGATGAGC
>Ga0116226_10002613_pt1 | contig 15748 bp, 18 predicted proteins | sample S1TSphfallax_FD_89692 | JGI IMG/M metagenome (GOLD analysis project Ga0116226, IMG submission 89692) | Host-associated microbial communities from peat moss isolated from Minnesota, USA - S1T2_Fa - Sphagnum fallax MG | ecosystem: Host-associated > Plants > Peat moss > Unclassified | place: USA...
AATCTAGCCAAATGTACCTTGGTTGGGCTTGATGCATTGCCTTTGAAGATGTCTTTATTTATTGACCAAAATTTTAGCTACCCATTTAACAAGGTGCAAGTCCAAGGCTTCCTGCACCTTGGCCCTAATCCTCATACCAACATTTGTCAGCATTGTTGGGATCAAGTTCTAAAGCCTTCACCTAGGGTGGTATTTCATGAAATCAATGAAGTTTGTTTGTTTCATCATTTGCTAGAGCTTCTTGCTTGTTTTTTTTTTCTGCCATTACTGACACTTGAAACAAGTGGGTGAACTCTAAAAATGCAACAATTGGTAGTCCATGTCCACACAAATCTATGAGACAAAAAATTCTAAACTTCTTGGAACTATTTGACAACTCAAACTCAATCTTAGCTTCTAGCTCCTGTTTACCAAAGCAAGCAAAAGAAAACAAAGAAACTAGAATGTTTCTTGAAGTTGTAACTGTTGCAACAAGGTGGTTACCTCGTTTTCCCACTAACTTTTTTGCCTTCTTGGTTTAACAGTTAAGAAATCACATAGATAGATAAAAATACCATAAACACAAGACTTATGTCTTGAGACAATCTATTTCAAGACAACCAAATGACCACATGCACCATTGGATGCATTTCATACCTAAACATCACTTTCTATAGCAATGACCATAGTAGTTGTCCCAAACAACAAACTGCCATCCCCTTGAACACCTAATGAGCCTTTTGCACTTTTGTGGTCTCAATCTAGTGAGATCACCATTTTTTAAAACTTTAACAAGAATGACTAGGTATGACTAGGTATAAATTTAGGCCATGTCACCTCATTCACAAGTGGATCACCCTCAAATTCTAGTGTCATAGGCACTATTTCATTCATAAAATTTTTTGTTAGGAACATAACATCTCACATTTCACATCACATGGTTGGACACAGGAAACATAGTCACAAACATGAAGAATTTACCACACAAAAGACTCTGATGACAACTTTGACTTGGTGATGATGTTGGCTAACACTTAAAGAACATTGTTAATAAAATAATCAATAATACCTTAATTCAAGGTTTGCAAGAAGCTTGTATATCTTAATGCTTCAAATATGTAAATAAGCATCAAGGGCATAGAAGGTCAGTCATCTCTCGTAAGGTGGCATCACACCAAGTATATTTGCACTTCATCCTTGGGTTCCTTGCCCCATATGGCAAAATCTTCCACAATATGATGACCTCCAATTTATCACAAACATAACATAGGTCAAAATCCCTACAATCTACAACATTTACAATACATGGTTGTGTTCAACAACCCTTTCTATGCTCTGCAACTGAAGTATTTGATAAATTACCAATAACAAGAGGCAAAAGACAAACAACAACCACATGGGGAAAATTATGCCAGAATGGATAGATACTTTGTAAATGAAAGAGGTAGCAAAACAATAAGGCAAACCTTGGTAAATACTTGGAGTAGAATTCAGTAAGTCTATAATTCAACAAGAGAGAAAAAAATTGCATGTAATCAAAACAAAAATCCATCACTTTTAGTATTACTTTCTTTCTTGATATATGTGATGGTTCCTTGAAAATATAATTTTATGAAGGAACGGATTGAAAATAAGTTGCAAAGAAGCTAATATTCTCACAACATTTTCATGGTGGATTTAGACATCTTAGGCTGGAATTTCAAATTTTCAAAAGAAAAGAAAAATTTTAATGGCAATTATTGCAAGAAAACAATCTCCGAATGTGCAACAATGACCTAATTATGGCTTTCGTTTGTATTGGATACTCAATACCAAGGTTGAAGTATTGAGTATCCAATACAAATGGTAGATGGTTATAAACCTATTCTTATTTTGAGGCTAGATCAATCTTAATTATCAATCACAACACCTTTGAACAAAGATAGAAAGACCATGCTAGGTACCGAGAGTGTGTTGGGGGGTAGTAATGCATGTGTATTATAACCTTTTCTTGGTCCACAACCGTGGCTAAACTAGGAGGTCCTATGGGTCCTTTTAGACTAGCCATGGACACTTTGGTGGGCTTGAACTGTATTTCCGCTCTTGCTGTTGTGTTTATTGTTGCCATGTGTGTAAACAGTAACAAGTTAACAAAATCTTTAACTTCTCAAAACCAACAAAAAAAACCACAATGACAAATTTGAAACCCCACACCAATGTGAATGTGCACCCACACAAATAAACAAACACCATTTAGAAAGAAAAGGCAAGAGCATGAAGAACACAATTTTGTTTCAACAAGTTCTTGATGAATAATTGCTCTGACATAGTGAATAAGGTGACAACATAGAGTTGTCAGATGTGTCAATACAAAGCCTTAAAAAAAAAAATGAAAAAATCTAAAGAAAGGGTAGGATGAGCAAGCCTAACTAGACTACAAATGTATGAAGACCAGGGGTGCAAGGAATTGAACCTTGCACCTCGAATTTATGGTCCCAATTTAGTGCTAATGGGGTAGTGATCATATTCGACAGGTTGTTTGGAGTGTTAAAAACCAAAGTAATGGGATTGTTGCCTATCTTCTCCAATATCTTAAATTGTTTAACAATTGATTAAAGGAAAAAAATAATTTTGAAATAAAAGTTTCCATTATGTTCACATGGTAATTTTGCAGTTTTTGGAAAATTTTCATTTCCCTATTACCATGGTACCTTGGGAGCTTTGAAATTTTCACAAATGTTGAAATTTTTGGAAATTATTTTTCTCAAAGAAAATATTTTTTGTAAAGGAAAATGTTGAATCTCCAAAAAATTCTATTTATTGAAATGAAAATGTCATAATTAATTAATTAATCAACAAACATATATGTGAACAATTTTTAAAAAGTTTTTTTCTTTCTTGCTCAATAGCCAATATGGTGGTGTTGTAATTCTGCCACCGATAACCAGCTAGAACACACCATAGCCCACAAAACTTTGGATGGAGCCCAAGCCCAAGAATCCCCAAGTGGTTAATTTTGTTGATTGTAAGTCCTGCCACAAGGCCAAAATAAGCTCCCAAATCCTTGGCAAATCCTAGGAAGTTCAATTGGGCTTGGTTGTAACCCAATATTTGCTTCTTTTTCAGTATCAAACACACACAAGGTGTAGAATTACATCTTGCACCTCACCATTTTATTGCTCAATAAAATGTATTTAAAGCCCTATGGTAAAGCAACCAAAAAATAATTCAAATTAACGAAAATAATGGACAATTGATTTTTAAACACCATTAAACCATAATGCACATTAGGCACATACCTTGTTCTTTGAATTCGTTCATCATCAAAATTTTCACATTCATCCCACATTAAATCTTCAATTTCATTTTGATTCAATGTCAATGCCCCTTTTGTTTCCCTTTCATCTTCATCCTCTAAGGCATCATCACTGACATCTTCCTCTTCTTATGCACATTCAAACCTTTCATTGGTTGGTGGGGATTGGGGGCTCAATCACTAGCAAAAAGGTTGACCACTTCACTGCCATCAATCCATGCCTTACGAGCTTTCAAAAAATTGTCAATGATTATATGGCATTTTGGATTATCTTTCAAAACAAAACTTCTTTTGGGGTTAAGTCTATCTTTTGTAAAAAAGACTTGTTCAACTTCATTTAGATATATGAAAGGCTAGTCATTCATATGGCCATCACCAAAAAAAATTGAGGTGTCGATTGAGCAAAACAAACAATCTTCTAGTCAAACAGTGTTGTGGAACCATTGCATTTAATAGTAAGGTCTTGAAACTTTTAAAATCCACCTCTAAAATCTCCTCAATTATTGCAACATAATCAACCTTTGAGCCATTAGGCTCTTCTTGAAACCAACAAGCAATGCAAGAATCAAATGTGGTTCATTGTTCGTCAACATGATACATTAAAAAATGCCGCCCATATGACCACATTACAGTGTAGCTCTATGCAACAAAGCTACATCCAACTACAATGTCAAAAGTCCACATATGAATGTAAGAAAATATAAAATTTAGATATTAATCTAATCAAAACCTCATACTTTGAGTTAAGATTAAAACAACCCATAAATGCTAGGTTTTTCAATAAATAATTTAGCAACAATTGCTCCCCTTGCATTGCTTCAATGTTGCCCCTATTGTTGTTTCCCTTGCTAACATAATTACTATTAGAATTGTTCCCCCTACCATTGTTGTTGCCCCTACCATTACTCTTGTCCTGCAATTGGATAAAATGAAATAGAGACCACTAGGTCATATCCTTGATTTTCTTTTTGGTCCAACATGTCTTACATATCAATAGCTATGTTAATGTAGTACTTGTAATGTCATATTCTTTTTTAGACACAGATCCCCCACTTTCCTTTCTTGCAACAACTTATTGATGAATCCATGTAACATGATCCCTCAACTTCTTAAGACGTTGTCCCTGGGATGATTTTTTAACCATGTTCCACAATTCAACAACACGTAGGTATAACTGATTTTGCCTTTCATATTCTTCAGTCCATTTTGTCATCAACATAATTTGTTGGATAACATAGTTGTTGACTTGTTTGTAGGTTATGTCTTCATAACCATCTTGAAATAGTTGCCTTCGCCCCTTGCCAACAATTGCCTCCACTGATTAAAACCAAGCATACACATGAACAACATATTTAACAAGGTGTTTCAAAATTAGAATGAAAGTTTTGTTATAGCCATTCACACGTAGAACACAAAATAGCTTTGATGATTCTTGAATGCAAATTTTAGCTAGCTATAATTTTAGTTGGTGTGTGTATGACCTTCATAGTATTCTTGAATTTGATTTTAGCCTTCAATTTTTGGCTAGGTCCATACACTTCTAATTCCTCAAAGTGAATTTTAAGTAATAGTTGCTACATAACTTGCTTGTGTGATCTAAACCTAAAATTTGATTCTAACTAGCTAATTTGTAGCTTGCCTTAAGTGATCCAATTCAATTCTAACTAGGTGGCAAATCAAGACATTTTAGTAGTAGGCAAAACATTTTGAACATTTCAACATTTCAAGCCACTATTTGGATTTTGTATTGACGGGTTTGTATCAATACCCCAAAGGTGTTTGCCTTTTGTAACTAACAAGATATGGGCTGGTTCATAGGTTTGTTTGAATGAAATTAGCAAAATTTGCATATGGTAAAACATCCTTATTGTAGTTTATGAAGTTTGAAAATTGTGGTACCTAGTGCCGAAACAAAAGTTTATACAAAGTCCAAACAATGGCTAGAAAAAAAATGAAATCTAGCTAGTATGTTGAAAGGTAGGATCTAGGATACAAAACACAACATTTGAAAGTCATCTAAGACATAAAAAATGATGCATTAGATCTAGGTAAAAAGAGGAAGAAGACACAAGATATGTAATGTCAAAAATCAATAGTCCAAACCTATTTTCCATTCATCTTATTCCTCTTTCCACACCAAAGGTGCATACTTGTCCATGTCGCCAATAATGTTGTGGCAAACTCCCATAGCCTCTTGCACAAGATAGCCTTCACCCATATTCCCCTTTGGTTGAGAGTTTTGTCTCACAAACCCCTTCAAGGTCTTTAAATATCGTTTTATGGGAAACATCCAACGATATGAGATGGGGCTTTTGATGGCCACCTCTTCAACTAAGTGAGAGATGAGATGGATTTGGCTATAAAAAAAGGACTTGGAAGTTACATTTCCAACATAATCATCATTATGGTAGACTTTGTCCTCATGAAATCCAAATCCCTAACATCCACATTCTTGGAACAAACCCAACAATTTTTTTTAGTTAATCTAAACATAGCTTAACAAACCCCTTTTGTTACAAATCCACATATGGCAATGGGAAGCATAAAAAAAATTAGATTATTGTAATCATGTGATTTGAGGTTTGAAAATTTGTTCTTCCAACTCAAGCTAATCTTTAAGGCTACCCCAAACCTAGTAGGAGTTCTTGGGGATTGCATTGTATGAAAAAATACATTCTGATCTACCTAAGCTATGACATAGGGAATAATTCCATGTTTTGTTGATTGCCACAACATATGCTTGGTGTTTGATACCTCCAAGTCATCCCTTCCAGAATCTATATTTTTGGCTCCTTACATATGGAGGAGAAGAGAATGGCACACATTCTTCATTATGTGCATTGGATCAAGCAAATGTTGGATGGGTAACTCTTTTTAATATTCAAGCTGTGAGTTCAAGGTTGACAACTTGTTCATTCTTGGAATATGCAAACTATTAGTGGTCGTGACCCACAAATTCATCCAATCATATGTTGTGCATCTCCAACAAGGTGGCCTTCTTTCCGTTGTGTTGTCAAAGTACATCCTCAAGGAGGTTCAAAATGGATGGTTAGATGGCAACTCACTTATAATGACCATAGATCATCTTTGCCAATGTTGTTGACCATCAAACATTGAATTGTTCCATGCACCATGGTCAAGCATGATGCCTTTTGGTTTTCAAACTTGAAGAAAACATCAACCCTAATTAATTTAAAACATTCAAACCTTGTAACAATCTATTCTAATGAAATTCTACTTATAATTTATAGGTAATGAGTTGGTAATGGGTTGGTATAGTGTATCCCTAGCAAAATACAACATCTTATTTTACTTTCTTGATCAATAACAATAGCTAAATAATCCTTGCAACACTGCAAAGGTAATGACAATAAAACTCTCCTTTGAAAAATTCAACACTAAGACTATTGCAAGCAATTCAAATTAAGACACCAACAAAAACAATAGCTAGTGTTCACAGACTTGACATCTTTTGGAGAAAAAAACTAATCCTTTTCCAGAACTTTATTTAGTATTAATAAGAGCGGCAACACTTAGTTTCTCAAAGCATTAGTTATTTTCTTATTTTACTTTTTGACTAGCAGCAACAAAATTCAATTATATCCATTCTCTTGCCCTTGCCTTCGCATTCAACATTTAACTATGTAATGACATTTTATTGACAATAAGACATTTTGAATTCTTAGCATTTGTAGCCACTTTGTATTGAAGGATTTGTTTCAATAACACTATCATAGGTTTTTTTACTTTTTTGTATTTAAAAAGATACAGTTTAAAAAAATGGGTTGGTATAGATGCATTTTGTATAAAAAACTCAAAAAGTGCATATGAAAAGATACTTGACATGACCCCAAGCCCAGGGTAGTCATGAAGTGTCCATAATAAAATAACATTCACAATCATTAATTGGTCAGTTAAAGGTTATGAAACATTCGTCATTAGAACTCCTTGCATCCATAAAAGTTGCAACTCATCGATAAGCAGTTGTAAATAAATATCCATATTATGAACTTGCCTTCCCCCAAGGATGATAAGTGCAAACCACATATATGCATTGTTCATTGTCAAATGACGTGGTAAGTTGTAATTTAACACCATAATTGCCCACACTAAATATGTTGATTGTTGTAAAAAGTATGGGTTGATCTGTTTTTTGTTAAACCTAGCTTCAAATGCGTAGGCTCCTTTTTAAATTGTGGCCATTGATCCTCCACAATTTGCCAAGTTTTTGAATTAGTAGGACTTCTCATTACTCCATCCTCACTCTTGTTTGCAATATGCCAATCCATCAACATGGCTTTGCTCTTTCCCACTTTTCCCATGTGTTATTGTTTTCCACACTTTCCCATGTTATTATTTTCCACACTATTTTTTTCACAGTTTTCCCATAATTTTCCCATGTTATTGTTTTCCACATATTTTCCACACTTTTCTCATAGTATTCTTTTCGACATTTTTTCCACACTATTCTTTTCACAAATTTTCCACACTTTTCCCATGTTATTGCTTTCCACATTTTTTCCATAGTTTCCCCACATAATTTTTTTCCACATTTTTTCCACCCTTTTCCCACACTTTTCCCACACTACCCATACCCACATAGCAAGTTCAACATTTTTTGTGGAATCATTTTATTTTTTAAAAGAAAAAAACTTCAACAACCAATTAATATTCATTCAAATTCTTCATTTTCCTTCATGTTTCTTTGCCTCATGACATCCCTAAGTAATATTCCATAAATAAACAACCTAGTAAAAAAATGCATAATTTGGTGCAATTGGTTTGTATATCTATGAACAAGTTCCATGATGTCATGGTAAGTTAAGGATACAATGGTTATGACCTGGGTGAGCCTGGAACAATACCAGTTCCAAGCATCTCGGGCTAACAATGGACAAGCTTGACAACCATAGAGGATTGACAACAGAGGAATTTGCAATAAATTAGGCAAGTTTAGGAAAATGTAAAATTTCAACATTTGCATTAGTTTAATTCTACAACATTCCTTTATCCAATGATAGTAAATATACTATGTCCAACATATAAGGTGCACCATAACATCATCATCACCTTTGAATCATAGACATATTAAAATAATGTTGTGGGAAAAACTAGCACATCCATAAAAGCCATGTGCTTCACAATTTTCAAAGCTTAGAATGTTTAACAACAATCCAAAGATCTAAGCTAAATCCAGCCAAATGTACCTTGGTTGGGCTTGATGCATTGCCTTTGAAGATGTCCTTAATTATTGACCATTCCAAAATTTTAGCTACCCATTTAACAAGGTGCAAGTCCAAGGCTTCCCGCACCTTGGCCCTGATCTTCATACCAACATTTGTCAACATTGTGGGAACATGTTCTAAAGCCTTCACCTAGGGTTAGATTTCATGAAATGGATGAGGTTTGTTCCCTTCATCGTTTCCTAGAGCTTCTTGATTATCTTTCTCCTTTGCATTTGGAAATTACATGGCAAGTTCCCTTTCTACCTTTGCTAGTAGTTGAAACAAGTGAGTAAATTTTTTAAATGCAACAATTGGTAGTCCATGTCCACACAAATTTGTGAGAAAAGAATTTTAGACTTCCTAGAATTGCTTAACACCTCGAACTCAATCTAAGCTTCTAGCTCATGTTTGCCAAAACAAGTAAAAGAAAACAAGGAAACTACAATGCTTCTTGAAGTTGTTACTACTACAACAAGATGGCTACTTCATTTCCCCACTAGCTATTTTGCCTTCTTGGTTTAACAATCAAAAAGTCATCTAGATAGATAAAAGTACCATAAACAAAAGACTTATTTTTTGAGACAATTTATCTCAAGACAACCAAATGACCACATGCACCATTGGATGCATTTCATACTTAAGCATCACTTTCTACAGCAACGACCATAGCAATTGTTTAAAACAACATATCCTTGTCCCCTCTAAGACACTTGATGAGCCTTTTGTGCTCCTTTGGTTTCGAAATAATGAGATTGTCACTTTTTTTTTTAACTTCAAGAAGAGTGACCAAGTATGATGGACAAGTTCAAACCATGTCACCTCATTCATAGGTAGATCACCCTCAAATTTTGGTGTCATAGGCATTGTTTCATTCACAAAGTTTTTTACCCTTTTATTTGAATCTTCACACTTGCCACCAGTTGGAGCACCCAAAACCATGTGTTGCATATCTACAAGTAGAAACTTTAGGAAAAGTATGTGTGCATCAGCCAAAGTGACAACATTGTCGTTCAATTCACTATGCAATGACATTATAGCTCCATCGCCTCTGCCCAATTCTTTCGCATGTATTTGTGTAGTTTCACCAACAATTGTTTTAGCCATTCACATTTGAGTTATTGGTTGCACACTCTCACTTCTTGTCATCACATTAGAACCATCTCCCCTCTTTCCCTCTATATCCTACTCCCTTAAACCAATTTCAATAGGCTCACCAATTTCTCCGCCCCCACAAGGGTTCAATGTGTCAAATTTCTCGAGCACAATGAACTACATGTTTGCCTACTCTTTGATTCCATTTTGGCTCAAATGTTCCCCAATTTGGTTGCACCAATTTTACCTTCATCCCCAATCTTTGATAACCCCTTTTTGTTTTGCACCTTGTCATCTTCTAATTTTGCCAAGAAATTGCAATTTCCATCGTCAACCTTTGGTAACCTATTGCTTGGAACCACCAGCCCCATATCATTAACTCATGCTTCCAAGTCTTTGAAGGTAGGAAGAAATTTTTGCCCAATAACTTAATAGAAACAATTCAAAAATTTCCAAGCTTATAACAATGGCAAAAAATATTTATCAAATACATGTCTTCAAAGCTAGGCATGCTCAACACCAATGTTTTGATCAGGCATGGACTTAGCTAAAGTTGACTTTCTTTGAAAATAATAAATGACAACAATACAACCAACTCTAAGGATACTATATAAAAGGATTAAGTAGCAATGTCTCATGTCAACAATAGTAAATATGTCGCAACCCCACTTTTGGAAGAGTGTGAGGATGACATTCACACTCCCGAAATGGGGACTTGGGAGTGCGTCAAAATCATTCTTTGAATGAGGCAAAAAGAATTGTTAAATTTGTGCACAAATAAAACTCAAAGAAATGCCACAATAGCTAACTTAAAAAATCTCACACTAATAAGTAGCCATTTACATAAGAAACATAATTGTCCTATGCTCTATTCCCTCAATAAATATAGCGAGCAATAGACCATATGTCTATGACATTGTAAAAAATACTTTGCAACAATACTTTGAAGGTAACCATTAGGCAATCCCAGCAAAACCAAAACTAACATAACAAAAAATGTGTGGTCATATTCTTAGAAGTGTCCTTAAAAAAATGTCAAACATAACCTTCATAATCAATACCAATAACAATCTGCCATGATACCCCATTGACTTCATCAACTTCCAATGGTGGGTGTAGATAAATATATAGTAGCCCACACATTATTTTAGGCATTTACATCCTGATTTTTTGTTGCATTTCTGGAAGCAACAAAAAGATTTTGGTGTAACACTCAACTAACATATCCAATCAAACAAGGCAGTCATGACAAGATAAAAAAACAAACCAAAATACTTTTTCCATACTTCACACTTGACATGGGATGGTTACAGTCGAGGCTTACAGTTGTTAGGACAATATGTTTTAAGTATCAAGAACTTCAACATACTTACCATTTAAGTCAACATGAATAGCATAGAAAAATGAACCTATAATAAGGATATAGAGAATAAGTATCTGAGAAAACATTAGCCACAAAAAAAAATAGGGCACCCAACCCTAAAACACAAAACAAAAGAAACTAAGGACAAGTTCAATGACCTTAAAAAACAACATGTATGGAAGTGACCAACTATTCTAACATCTTCATTATGTCAGAGCTTTTGGCTCCGTCTTGAACGCATAAGAAACACAATGTCTTGGATGCTCAAGAGCTTGAGAAGTACATGCTAGAAACGCAATGTCTTGGATGCTTGAGAAAAACACACAAGGTCTTGGATTCTGCTTGAGATGAACACACAAGAAACACAATGTCTTGGATGTTGTTCGAGAAATAAACACAAAGAAGCAACCAAGGTCTTGGATGTTGTTGTAGAAGGAAAAAATGTTCATGGCACGCACTTCATGTAGTCTTGGCCTTGTGGTCCAGAATGAAATGAAATAGTTTACATTCATCCAAGAACTCACTTAGGAAAACTTTGTGAACTATGGACCGCTCACCTTTGTTTTGATAGTGACCCATTCTCCCGATCACTGATCTTCTGCCTTATGTTTTTGTCCTTGTGTGTAGAGTGGTTATTTGTTGATGCAAAGCTGTAGAGTGTAAGTTTATTTGATTAAGCTAGAGAGCAAGAAGTCGTTGTACGTGTTCATGCACGCTATTGTAGTAATTACATGAATGTTTAAATATCACATATTCAGATCCTCGGCCAAGCGATCCAAAAGCGCACTCTCATCCTAATGAGGTGCCATGATACTTGTAGCAGCAGTAGTTGAGGCAGATGAGGAGGATGTCCCCACACGTGCAGGCAACAGCAGTGTCAATGAAGCCCTCGACATACTGTCACTCCTTTTCCTTTTTTCTTCTTCTCCTCCTCCTTCTCCTCTCACTTCTTCTTATGTGTTGTTCAAACCCGTGGAACACTAGACTATCGAAGCCCTCGACTAGCGATGGAGCGCTCGATGACTAGCGAAGCTCTGCACCGACGAAACCCTGAAACTGTTACACTCTCGCCCGACCCTTGACACCATTTCCCACCCATTTCAGAGGTCATAATATCCTGATCTTTGTGTTTTGATGTTCTTTATATTAGGCTCGATTATTTGGTCGTGCCAGTCAAGGTTCTTTAGTTACTGAAGGATACCAAGACATATTTGGAGGGTAAGTATGCATTTGTGAGATGACTCAATCTAAGTGCTGCATAATTCACCCACTCTATGATGAGGTAATTTCTAATCTCTCTTTATAGGTCTTAGTGGACCTTTTGTATTGTTTCTCAACTTGTTTCTCTATGCCTTAAGCTTGGATACTTGCTTATATATTTACAAGTTAACTCAAATGAATTGTTACCCTCACAAGCTTGTTGAATATATTATTGACTTTTTAAACTAGTTATGTCTTTTGATCACTAGCCAACATTGTGAATGGAAATTCAACACATCTTCACATTGCTCCTGGAAATTCAATAGAAACTCAGGACACCAGATGTCTGTTTGATGTAAGTTAGAAATTGTAGGGTTTAGATGTTGATCAAAATCATTCCTTTGTGACAAAAAGAATCACCTAGATACTAACTAAAGTTGCCTTTGTATCCTTTGTAAAAAATTGTAAGAATACTTGATATTTAAGCAAAAGAAAGGTTGAAGGCAATTTACACAAGAATACATGCGCTTGAGCTCTACCCTGTTGACTTCATTACTAAGGGGCAAGTGGTGAGAAGTAGTAACCACTTCCATTCTACATCAGATTTGAGTTTTCTATTAATGGTTGGGGGGATAAAATTTCCCACAACCTCTAGACATTGTAGATTACACCAAATATGCCATAGTTCTGGGGATCTAGAACCCTCCTATTGAAGAGTATATATGCCTAGAATCTTGATTATATTTTGATTTTTAAAGGTAGTTGTCGAAACTTCAAACTTCTAACAAAGTTTCTAAACATTTCTACCAATAGTCTAAAGTTGCCAATTTGCCATACAAGTATCTTATGTATCTTATATTATAGATACATAAAACCAACATAATCTAATATGCTACTTGGTGAAGTATACTCTTATATGCAATATCTTGTATTAGATTAATTAATTAATTGATATAATTAGCAATATATCTAATGTTGGTCTTATGTACCAGTAATATCTTTGTAGAAGGAAGTTGCTAAAGAGGTGCCCTAGTAAGAAGCCTTACATGATGTGGAGGTTGGAGGGTATAGAGGTGTTTCATAGTTCTATAAATTACTTGGCAATGCTAAGATATTATGTGCATTTACAAAGTATTTTGTAAAGATGAACCTTGATAAAGAGTTCATATGCATGTGGGTAGGTTTGGACTTGAGTAAAAATATACTTTTTTACAAAAATCTACATTAAATGGCCTCTTCATTGGCCTAAAGGAGGTTACCCTGGACCTCATGTGAAGCTCTTGTACAATTCTCCATGACCATGTCCTTGCTCTTGTAGAATGCCCATAAACATCTCTAATCTTGTCCTTTTGTCTTACTCAATGTATAATTATATTAATAATAATATATAATGCTGATTAATTAATCTAATATGTTAATTTGCTAATTTATAAAATTACATACAACATCAACAAAATGGATGTGTGGTCTTATGTATATTTATAATTGTTTTGTTGCGTTTTTACCAGGTTGTGGAGTATGTATGGGAGATTGTTAGATCACAAGTTGTAGGCAAGCTACATGATTAGACTATATTTCTTTAGATTGTATTTTTTTAAAATTGTTGACTAGGTATGTGATGTATTGTTACCTCAATTTTGTCTTCTAAATTTCTTGCTTGAATAAGGACTTGCAATCCTTCTAGTGTAAGATAGTTATAATTCAGGTTCTGTACAAAACTTGTAGGTGTTGTCTAGTAAAACTAGCAAGCTTCTTAGTTGATGGGGTGGGCATCAAACAATAGTGCTCTGGATGGAAAGGGGTGGAAGCTATGTATTCACACTTGTTGCAAATGGAGGCATTTGTGGCTGGCATGTAACATCTCTCAACCTCTTGATTCACTTCTCTAGACAAAATTGTCATCAAGGACTAACACATTTACTCAGTAGTGACTACTCAGGTATAGTAATCAATCATTGGAAATTATGTAGTATCCAAACTATTTTTAGTAGTTAGCTGGATTGAAAGGGTTTAACGTTTAGGGTTTAGGGTTCAAAGATTCAAGCCAAATCTTCTGAAGAGCCCATAAAATCATATAGTGGGCCAGATCTAAAAGGTTAGGGGTTTACGTTTTACAGTTCAAAGATGCAAAGCAAATCTCCTCAAGAGCCCATAAAATCATTTGCATTTTGCAAATTGATGATACAAAATGTTACAATCTGCACTCATTGAGTTTTAGGTGGAGCATTGCTCCCTTACCCTTGATCTTAGGGTGTTTGTTGGTACGTGGAATGTGGCCCAAGGGGAAATTTTATGTTGTTGATGACGATGTTCAGAAGGTGGAATGATGATTACCAACAAGCAAGGACATGCCCTCTAGCAAAATACTTGAGGTGCTTTTCAACAAACAACTATGTCGAGGTAGGAGTGTCATAGAAAATTCCTTTGGCATTTTGAAGAAAACATTTAAAAAATTGCTTTTGATAAGAAACTTGCCTATCCTTTTTCTACTTGATGTGGTAGTTTGTTGTTGCATTTTTTACAATACGATATTTGGAAAAGATTTTTACATTGACACATTGTTGATTCAGTTAAAGTTGGAAAATTTTGTTAGTAGATTACATGTTCATGGTTAGAGAAAAGGAGGGTAGGAAGAAACAACAGCTCAGATCCCTTCAACTAGAGTGAAAACCATCATTATAGTTTTTCAAACATTGCTTCTTTTGAAACACTTGTGTATTTGCTTTTTGGAGGGCCATCTTTTAGTGAAGGCCTTCGAGAAATTCCTCCCACAATGGGAATTCAAGCAACCACCATTGAGAATCAGGGAGGGTTTGATGGTATGGATTTGTTGATTGGTTCATTTGAGGGTCTGGGCCGAAGTTTCTCTACACCTTTGAATACCCTTGGGTCTTACCAAAACACAGATGTCTTTTCAAGACAACATTCTGTGGATGATGGTGGTTTTGAACCTTTCAATGTGGGACAATCGCATTCTGGTGCATCTTGGATTGAACACCCCTTCTCTACACCACCAAAGAGCTCCAAGCTAGTTGCGAAACTGGTAGGCTCACTCTTTGAAGAATTTCCAATTGCAAAAGCTTTCACTATTGTTTCTTTTTCCAATGCTGAAGGTGCAATCCTCATGCAAGCAGGGCAAGCGACATAAGAAAAGGCTGTTACTATCAATGCCTTTGAAAATACCACCAACTTTTGCAGAACTGGAGAGCGAGCTAGCCGTTGTGAGGCTGTGCTAGACAAAACTGTTGTTGGGACCACACTGTATCCATGAGCTATGATGGTGTCTGCCAAGCTTGCATTAACAATCACATTCTCAAAGAAAAAGCCTAGTGAGAGAACAAAAGCTTCTTGGATCACAAAGGGGCCGGGTGTTGTTGACCTAGAAAATTTACCTCCATCACACTACTAGAAATTTTGGGTTTTGCAATTGTCTTTTGCAACTAAAATTCAATTGCATGCGACACATGCAATTGCAAATTTGTGTAGTTGCATAAGACAAGTTGCACATGACATCCAGTTGCATGCGACATTACGTATGCAACATGTATATACGGTCTTAATATACATGTTCATACATACATACAAATCCAAATG
>Ga0116226_10002615_pt1 | contig 15740 bp, 10 predicted proteins | sample S1TSphfallax_FD_89692 | JGI IMG/M metagenome (GOLD analysis project Ga0116226, IMG submission 89692) | Host-associated microbial communities from peat moss isolated from Minnesota, USA - S1T2_Fa - Sphagnum fallax MG | ecosystem: Host-associated > Plants > Peat moss > Unclassified | place: USA...
AAAAAGAGGCATCCACCAATTGACCATCCACACAGCCAGCAACCATCTGTTTGGCTAGTTTTGGGCTGATAGATTCGGCGATGGCCTGGACAGTAACAGCCTGGGTAAACTGCCGTTTACTACCATCAAGCAAAGTGATAACTAACATAGTTTTATTTCATTTTGGATTATGCAAGGTGTGAATAAATAAAGCTTGGTAGGCACGAGTGGGATCGAACCACCGACCACCACCATGTCAAGGTGATGCTCTACCACTGAGCTACGTGCCTTTAATCAATCACTTTTATTTGGGCTGCTATAATATACTAATAACCCAATGAAAAAAAGACGAAAAATGGACTTAGCACTTTATCTTAACCGTGATCTTAGTTTTTTAAAATTTAATTTCAGGGTTTTAGCACTAGCTCTCGATGAGTCAATCCCTGCGTTGGAACGGCTAAAATTTATCCTAGTTTGTAGTTCTAATTTAGATGAATTTTTTGAAATTCGTGTAGCCGGGTTAAAACAACAACTTTCTTATGGCGGATTTACCGCTCATAACGATGATCTTTCACCAGCAGTAGCATTAAAACAAATTAGCCATCTGGCACATAATTTAGTCGAAGAACAATATCGAATTTTAAATGAAACTATCTTACCGCTTTTAGCCGCAGAGCATCTTTATTTCTTAGCTGAACATGAATGGAGTCGAACACAAAAAAACTGGCTTAAACGCTTTTTCCACAATGAAGTCGTTCCGATCGTTAGCCCAATCAGTCTTGATATTGCGCACCCTTTTCCCCGTTTGGTTAATAAAAGTCTGAACTTAATTGTCGAATTGGAAGGCAAAGATGCTTTCGGCAGGAAAAGCGGTCTGGCAATTATTCATGTGCCACACATTTTGCCACGTGCAATATCCTTACCAGAAAACCTCTGCGGCAAAGGCAATTATTTTGTAATGTTAAGCCATCTCATTAAAGCTTTTGCAAAAGAGCTTTTTCCTGGCATGAAGATTCATGGCTGTTACGCTTTTCGGTTAACACGTAACAGCGATTTAATGCTCGAAGAAGAAACCGATGATTTAGCCCATACCATTCAAAACTTGTTGCCTACAAGACGTTATGGTACGGCTGTCCGATTGGAGATATCCGCTGATTGTCCTTCGCCTATTGTGGAATTTTTATTGCAAAAGCATAGCCTTGATCAAGATGATCTATTTATGCTCAACGGGCCAGTAAATCTAGGTCGATTTACTACATGGGTCGATAGCTTAAATCGTCCAGAATTATTTTACCCTCCTCTTAACAAACCCCAGATTTATAGCGAAAACTTATTTGCCTCTATTCGTCAATCTGACATTCTGATTCATCATCCTTATCAATCCTTTACCACTACCATTGAACTCATAAAGCAAGCCACCAATGATCCTAACGTGCTTGCTATTAAACAAACGTTATATCGAACTGGTAATGATTCTCTGTTGGTGCGTACGTTAGCGGATGCGGCAAAAGCAGGCAAAGAAGTTACTGCTGTTATTGAAATTCGCGCTCGATTTGAAGAAGAGTCTAATATCGAAGTGGCAAATCAACTACAAGAGGCAGGAGCATTAGTTGTATATGGTGTAGTAAATTTTAAAACTCACGCTAAACTCATGTTAATCGTGCGCAAAGAAGGCGGGAAACTCAAAAATTATTCTCATCTTAGCACTGGCAATTATAACGCCAATACTGCAAAACAATATACCGACTATAGTCTGTTAACTTACAATCAAGTTATTGGCGAAGATGTGCAAAAAGTCTTTGCCCAATTAACTGGCAAAAGCAAATTAATTAAACTTAAAAAATTACTGCATGCGCCATTCACTTTATTTCCTAAACTAGTAGATCTTATTGAATATGAAATTCAATATGCGAAAGCTGGTAAAAAAGCACATATCATGATCAAGATCAACGCTTTAACTGAGCGAAAAATTATTGAGCTACTTTATAAAGCCTCAAAAGCAGGGGTAAAAATCGATTTAATTGTCCGCGGCGTATGTTGTTTGCGCCCAGGGGTCACAGGAATTTCCGATAATATCCAAGTTCGTTCAATAGTAGGAAGATTTTTAGAGCATGAACGTATTTATTATTTTTTACATGGCGGAAAGGAAAAAATTTTCTGTTCCAGCGCTGACTGGATGGAGCGAAACTTTTTTAAGCGAGTTGAAGTATGTTTCCCAATAGAAAATAAAAAATTGGCAAAGCACATTTATGAAGATCTTTGTCTTTATTTAGCTGATAACGCACAAAGCTGGCAGTTAAATCAAGATAGCAATTATCAACGAGTCATTGCTCTTAGCTCTGAAGCCAAAATTTCAGCCCAGGAAACTTTGTTGGATGCTTTTGCCAAAACATAGCATAAAGTAAAGCTTGTCATGCCAGCTTTCGCTGGCATGACAGGCTTTCTATAATGCTTTCTTAATTGTGTTCACGACCAGACTTTCTCGTGGGCTGCTCCTGATCTCCACCTTGAGCAAGACGCGGTGATGGTAACGGTGTTACTGTTTTTTTCCCTTGAACAAATGGTGGTGGAAAAACTTTGCTTTGATCTATTTCTACCTCCGCCACTTTAAAACCACTGGATGATCGTGATGAAATGCCAATACTTTCCTTGAACACATTGAGCACTTCCTGGCTACTAGCTACTTCAAAAGGTCTCTTTCCATACCGATTTGGAATATCAATATTAGCATTATGCTTTAACAGTAATTGAACCATCTCTACATGACCGGTGCGCGCCGCGATATGCAGTAAGGTTTCCCCTGCTTGATTATATCGATCAATATCAATCCTCTTTTCTGCTAATACACTACTAACCAATTTAGTATCCCCACACGACACGGCTAAATGTAATAATGTATTCCCTAACTTATCTTGAGTAACTGACTGAGCTTGGCGAGTGTTAGCATTTTTTTGCGCCTCATTCCATGTTTTCTCTAGTGCTGTATCACCCTCTGTCTTCTTTACTAGAAAAATTTGGTTGTGCTTTATATGCTGTTCCAGAGAATTTTTCATCAAAAAACATTGACGTCTTTGTTCATCTAAAGAGGAGATTAATGCCTCATTTTTTCCCTGTTTCTGTTTGGCAAGCTCTAACTCTTTAACTAATAAATTATGTTTAGCTTCGATAAGCTCACTGACTGTTTGTTTAAGGTTAGTCTGTGCATTTAGGTCAGCGCCATACTTTAACAACATGCGAAATAGCCTAAAATCCCCTTTTTGTACAGCTAAATGCAAAGGCGTTTCGCCAAAAGAATTTTTAATATCTAATTTTGCTCCAGCATTTAATAATGCAGCAACAACACTTTTACTACCATAATGTATGGCAACATGTAATGGTGTTTCTCCCGCATTATTTCGCACATTAATATCTTTCATTAATGGTAAAAACATCACTACCATCCAAAGTTTATTATCGTCTTGTGCCGCGATATGCAATGCTGTATCCCCAGCAGCATTTTGTTGATTGAAATCAACTCCATCCGGTTTAATAATTTCCGCATTTTCTGTTGATCCAAATGCTGCTCCAGAAACCACCGCAGTAATCTTTTCCACAGCAGTAGCAGCAGCTTTCCCAGCTGCTATGCCAGCAAGTGGAGCAAACGGCCCCAAAATAGGTAGCGTTACGATAGTAATTGCCGTACCTGCTACCAATCCAGTAGCCTTCTCGGCTATTCCCCCTAAGATGTTGCCGCCAATATCGCCAATCTTTTCTGCAATAAAATCATCTGCTTTTGCACCAACCTTACCCGCCATATCTTCCCAAAATCTACTAACTCGCTTTTGCCACCCATCCGGTATTAACCATGCTACTACCGCCTCCATATTATCTTGAACTGCTAAATGCAATAAGGTGTTGCCTTCTCCATCTTTAAAGTTGACATCCATACTGCGATTAGATTTACTCCATTTGTTCATTTTTAAAACTGCATCTTTTCCTTGTTGATTTTCACGGCTTTCCACATCTAAGCGGCTAAATTCTGAGCTCTTACTGAATATATCCTTACTTCTTTTATAAACTTCAATGATATTTGGCAGGGTGTCATACACTGGTTTTAGCGCTTCAAAGCTCTCTCCCAGCATTTTACTAAATTCTCTGAATGGCTTAGTCAATCCATCGCCCGTTGTCTGTTTTCTTTGTGCTGTTAACTCAGGGGACTCAAACAAATGACCATCTAACAAATCGTAAAAACCTAATCCTTGTGGCGGCAACATGCTTCTAGGAACATACTGAATTAAAAGACGCGCTATCTTGGCATAACTTTGTCTTTGTGCTGCTTGTTCTTCCGTTTCTTCTTCACCGCGCAATATCGCACGCTGTCTTTCCAACCCCCATCGTGCTAGCAGATCAAGCAATGTTTTATCTTGAGATTGGCCAATAGCACCCTCACCATCTTTTCCACTCGGTAAGCTAATCAGTTCAAAAATCCTGCGAGTTATTAATTGCTTTTTACTTACAGCTGATGCTGGCAAATCTGCCATTTGGCTATCCAATGTTTTAAACAAATTCTCTACATATTGAAGATTGCCCTTTTCTACCGCGATAAATAATTCTGTTTTTTGTTTATCTTTAATATCTAGATATTCTTCTGATAACTCTAGATTGGCGCCGCTTAAATAATTTTGAAACAAGAGAGGCAATTGTGAAAAAACTTGGCTGCTCTTCAGGCTAGCGGCAACTTCCATACTCTTTTTCACTAACACTTTAGCAATTTCAAAATTCCCTTGTTGGATAGCAAAATCCAGCGCAGTATTCCCAGCTTTATTTGCATACTCAAGTATTTGCTTTAATTTTTCTCTATTAGTCTGCTGTGCCAATGCTTTATTTACAAAGTGAACATCATTAGTTGCGACGGCTAGATGTAATAATGTTTCCCCTTGGCCATCGACAACAATTTTGTCAATATTATTAGCTGCTTCTTTATGCAACACTTTATAGCGCTGTTTTATTGCTTTGTTATCAGCTGCAGGAGCAGGTTCTAATTCATTCAATCTAATTAATGGTGTTTTATCTTCTTGATCTTTAATATTAGTTTTTGCTCCTTCACTAATTAAAAATTTCACCACTCCTAATCTGCCTTGTTCAGCAGCAACATGTAATGCCGTTTTTCTTCTGTCGTTTATAGTATTCATATCCATCTGTAGATCTTTCACCAAATACTGCACTAACGACAGATGACCTTTATCTGCGGCAACATGCAATAAAGTACCTACATCTTTTTTCTGCAGTTTTAGATCATTCTGCGTTACATATTCTTCAACCAACAGAAATTGAATCATATTCACATCACCACGTTCAGCGGCAAGGTGTAAGATATTTTTGCCTTCAGCATTTTTATTTTTTATATCTGCCATTAAATTTAATTTTTGTTGTGTATTTATCCTTCTAGTACGATTAAATGCCGATGCAAAATCTGAAGTTTCATAATAATCAACCAGTGAGCCTATCGACTCATTTGCTTTTTCTGCTACTGGCACTGCTGATTCCTTAGATGTAGATTTAGCAACTATTGTAGGCAAAATAACTTTTGCTGGAGGCTGAGCTTCAAATGGTTGCTGTTCTAACTCACGAATCGCTAGCGATCGATAAGCTTCTTGCATATTAGCGCCTAGCTGTGCGCCTCTCCCCATTAATAACCTCACTAATTTAATATTTCGGTTATCAATTGCTAATGCTAATGGCGTTTTACCTGCACGATTAGGCAAATCGACTTCTATATGCTCGATTGCTAATAATTGATTTACTACAGAGATAGAACCACTTTGAACGGAAAGATGAAGAGCGGTATTTCCTTCATGATTTTGTGCATTAATTGTCTGCTCTTTGTTAGAACTCAACCACCAACTATTTATTTCTTTCAATAAAAATGCCACCAGCTCATCATTGTCATTTTCTGCTGCCAGATGTAAAAGATGACTACCGGTTTCTTTATCTTGCACCTCGAATTGCGCTTCTTTATCTAACAAAACTTTCACTAATTCGCCATCTTTTGCTTTCGCAGCAAGATGTAAAAATTTATTTTTAACTTCTTGAGATTCTATTTCTATATCTGCTCCGTTAGACCATAATAATTTTGCCAAATCAAAACAGTGTTGCTGTATTGCAACATGCAACGGTGTGATCCCAGTTTTATTTTTTAAATTTACTAATTCTGGATTGCTTTTTGCTAAATCCCCTAAAAACCTTTTCTTTTGATCTGACGCTGTATCTAATAATGCCAACATTAACGGCGAAATATCTTCTTGCTCTCCTTTTAGCTTGTATTTTGCTAGTTGGTCTTGATAAGCTTTATCACGTATATCTTCAGCAAATTCTTGCTCAGATTCTCTTAATGCTTTGAGCTCTTCATTTAATTTGGCTAACTGATCTTTTAGTGTAGCTTGAGTTACATCAACAATTTCAGAACTTTTTACTACCTCTATTTCACGATAATTAGCTTGATGAGTTTGAATTGCTTGCACTTGCCGCGTCAGCTTACCCATACTTTCATTCCAACTACCCATTTCAACCGACCATTTCGCTGTTTCAGATCCAGCATCACTTAAAAACACTTCATCAAATAAATGACTACTTTCGGAAAAAATCTTTACACTACCAGTAATTACTTCAGTGCTTTTCTGTTCAAATGGATCTTTTAGCTTCACCATTTGATCAAGATTTTCTTGAATAGCTTTAGGTTGATTGATTTGATTTTTTAATTCATCCTGCTGTTGCTTGAAACTTTTCAGCCACTGCATCAGTTTCCAATCCTGCCGATCTGGGGAATCAAAAATGCCTAACACAATATCTACCAAACCCTCGGTGATAAAATTAGCACGCAATTTCTCCTGGGCTTCTTCAAGCTTACGAGTCAATGGCAACATTTGTTGCGCAACCTGCTGCATTTCAGAAAAATAACGAGGCAAATCATTTAGTGCAGTAAGCTTCGTTACCAACTGATCATGAATAGCCTGTTTTTGCTTAATTTGTTGCTCAACCTCAGACAATTTCTTTGCATCGGTGTTTTTTGCCACTTCTGGCTCAACTTTACCGCTTGATGACTTATCTTCTGCCATTACACTGCCTCTTTAAAAACTTAATAACATCAGCCTACCTTACCTTTTTAAATCTGCCGCCTGTTTATCATACCAACCAATCCTTAAGGTTTTATTAAAAGCCTTTATTTGAAATGACAAAACAAAACCGCTTTAAACTCTTTATTTAAAGCAAATTAAGCACAAAAGTAGATACCTACTCCTCTACTAAAGTATAGATGATTATCAAATTGGAGTTATATGAAGTGAAAGGCTAAAAACAAAGAAAAAGCTTGAAAAATTCTTTATTCTTTTAACAAGAAATCACCATCAACTGTATCCATTAAGCCAAGCGCACGACCACCGCCAAAAGCAACGCATGTTAAGGGATCTTCAGCAATAATCACTGGTAAACCAGTTTCTTCCATTAAGAGTCGGTCGAGATGCTTGAGCAAAGCGCCTCCACCAGTCAAAACCATACCACGCTCAGCAACGTCACCAGCTAATTCAGGTGGAATTTGTTCCAACGCCGCACGAACAGCGCCAACAATCCCAGCTAATGGCTCTTGCAACGCTTCCAAAATTTCATTGCTATTTAAAGTAAAGGTCCTGGGGACGCCTTCGGCTAAATTACGCCCTCGCACTTCAATTTCCCTAACTTCACTGCCCGGGAAAGCAGTACCAATAGTTTGTTTAATCCGTTCAGCCGTAGTCTCACCAATCAAGCTACCATAGTTACGACGTACATAATTAATAATTGCCTCATCAAATCTATCGCCACCAATGCGAACAGACTGCGCATAAACAATACCATTGAGCGAAATGATAGCTACCTCTGTAGTGCCTCCGCCAATATCAACCACCATAGAACCGCGCGCTTCTTCAATGGGTACACCACAACCCAATGCAGCAGCCATAGGTTCCTCAAGCAAATAAACCTCTCGAGCCCCTGCCTCCATAACAGCTTCACGAATTGCACGACGTTCAACTTGCGTTGCACCATAAGGGACACAAACCACTACTCGTGGACTTGGGGTTAACATTAAAAAGCGACGACGTTCATGCGCTTTATGAATAAAATGTTGGAGCATTTTTCCAGTAACCTGAAAGTCAGCAATAACACCATCTTTTAAAGGACGAATAGCATTAATATTGCCTGGTGTTCGACCTAGCATCAATTTAGCATCAACACCTACTGCAGCAACTCGTCTCGCACCAGTGCCTTCCTGGCGAATTGCTACCACTGAGGGTTCATTTAAAACAATTCCTTTATCTTTGACATAAATAAGCGTATTAGCTGTACCAAGGTCAATTGAAAGATCATTTGAAAAAAGTCCGCGAATTAACTTAAACATGATGTTGTGTTACCTTAAGTGAATTTTGATAAATTAAATAATAGCCATTGCGCAACATGATAGCATGTTATTATAATTTTTTTACACATCAACTATACAAAAACATCGATATGTCAACCCTTACTAACGCCGATATTAAAAAAATTGCCCGATTGGCAAAACTATCCATCAAAGACGAAGATTTTTCCATTTATCAAGAAAATCTGTCTAATATCTTAAACTTAGTGGAACAAATGAACCGGGTTGATACCACACACATTGCCCCGGTGGCCCACCCCTTCTCGTTAAAACAACGGCTGCGTGCTGATATCGTTACTGAAACGAATCAACGTGAGCTTTTTCAAAGTAATGCGCCAACGGTTGAAGTGGGTCTTTATCTTGTTCCCAAAGTCATTGAGAAGGAAAAAACTTAAATTATGCATAGCTATACCATTGCCGAGCTTATTGATGGCCTTAAGCAGAAAAAATTTACTAGTGTTGAACTCACCCAGGCCTATTTAGACCGTATCAAAACACTTGACCCCAAAATTAATAGCTTCATTACTACCTTAAACGAGCAAGCACTTGAACAAGCACGCGCATCAGATGAGCGCCGTCAAAAGCAACAGTTATTAAACCCATTAGATGGGATACCCATTGCACAAAAAGATAACTTTTGCACTCAAGGCATTAAAACGAGCTGTGGTTCTAAAATGCTCGACAATTTTATCGCTCCCTATGATGCAACTATTGTCACGCGATTTAAAAATGCTGGTGCGGTATTACTCGGCAAAACCAACATGGACGAATTTGCCATGGGGTCATCCAATGAAAATAGCTACTACGGAGCCGTCAAAAACCCTTGGGATCTTACTCGAGTTCCAGGGGGTTCTTCAGGTGGTTCAGCTGCTGCTGTTGCCGCTCGCTTAACACCAGCCAGTACAGGAACTGATACCGGCGGTTCTATCCGCCAACCAGCTGCATTATGCGGTATTTCCGGAATCAAACCGACATACGGGCGTGTTTCTCGTTATGGCATGGTTGCTTTTGCTTCCAGTCTTGATCAAGGCGGCCCCTTTGCAGTAAGCGCAGAAGATCTTGCGCTTTTATTAAATGTTATGTCTGGATTTGATGACAAAGATTCCACCAGCGCCCCACGAGAAGTTCCTGACCATACTCAAACACTTTCACAAAATTTACAGGGAGTTCGGATTGGCTTACCAAAAGAATATTTTGAAGGGCTAGACAAAAATATGGCTGCCGTTATTGAGGAAGCAATTAAAGTATATGAAAATCTTGGCGCTAAAATAGTTTCTATTAGTTTACCTAATAGCCATCTATCTGTCCCTGCTTATTATGTTGTCGCTCCTGCTGAATGTTCATCCAATTTAGCCCGCTATGATGGAGTACGCTATGGTTATCGCTGCGAAAAACCAATTGATCTAGAAGATCTTTACTGTCGCTCACGGGGTGAAGCTTTTGGTTCTGAAGTTAAACGCAGAATCATGATTGGAACTTATGTATTATCTTCTGGTTATTACGATGCTTATTACATTAAGGCGCAAAAAATACGTCATTTAATCAGTGAAGATTTCCGTCAAGCATTTACAAAAGCAGATATTATTCTGGGTCCAACTACCCCTACCCCTGCTTTTAAAATAGGCGAAAAAGCCAATGATCTCATCGCTATGTATCTATCAGATATTTACACCGTTGCCATAAATTTAGCTGGTCTACCGGGCTTATCCATTCCAATGGGATTTATTAACGAGCTGCCTGTTGGGCTGCAGCTAATCAGTAATTATTTTGCAGAAAGCCTTTTGTTAAATGTTGCTCATCAATATCAGCAGCATACCAACTGGCATCGTCAACAACCTAAACTCTAATATAAGAAACTACGCTATGACACATTGGGAAACAGTGATTGGTCTTGAAGTTCATGTTCAATTATCAACAAAATCTAAAATTTTTTCTGGTGCATCTACCGCATTCGGGGCAGCACCCAACACGCAAGCTTGCGCCATTGACCTTGGATTGCCAGGTGTCTTACCAGTGCTTAACGAAGATGCAGTTAAAATGGCGATACAATTCGGTTTAAGCATCGGCGCTAAAATTGCTAAAATCTCAGTATTTGATCGCAAAAATTATTTTTATCCTGACTTACCGAAAGGCTATCAAATCAGCCAATATCACCACCCTATCGTAGAAAAAGGGTTTTTAGATATCCTGTTAGAAAATTTGGAATTTAAGCGTATTGGTATCACTCGCGCTCATTTGGAAGAAGACGCAGGGAAATCATTGCATGAAGATTTTCGTGGCATGACCGGGATTGATTTAAACCGCGCAGGAACTCCTTTGCTTGAGATTGTCTCAGAACCTGATATGCGTTCTGCTAAAGAAGCAATTGCCTACCTAAAAACTCTGTATGCTTTAGTAGTTTACTTAGGAATTTGTGATGGCAATATGCAAGAGGGTTCATTCCGTTGTGACGCCAATGTATCGCTAAGGCGTGCTGGTGAAACCACTTTGGGGACACGTGCTGAAATTAAAAATCTCAATTCTTTTCGATTCGTAGAAAAAGCCATTAACTACGAAATTGCACGGCAGGCTGATATTTTAGAAAACAATGGGACAGTCATCCAAGAAACAAGACTTTATGATGCTGATAGCCATCAAACACGTTCACTACGTGCTAAAGAAGAAGCGCATGATTACCGCTACTTCCCTGATCCCGATCTACTGCCAGTTGAATTAGATGAAACTTTTATTGAAGCTTTACGTGCCCAATTGCCCGAATTACCGCAGCAAAGATTCAACCGCTTTAAAAAACAATATGGCCTCAATGATTATGATGCCAACGTTTTAGTTTCGTCGCGCGAATGGGCTGAATATTTTGAACAAACAGTCCAGCATGCAACTGACGTTCCCTGCAAATTAGTGGCTAACTGGATAACAGGAGAACTTGCTGCTTGTCTTAACAAAGCAAACCTCGATATCACGCAAAGCCCTATCCAACCTAATGACCTCGCATTATTAGTGACTCGTATTCACGATGAAACTATCTCAGGAAAAATGGCTAAAACTGTATTTGAATCCATGTGGGAAAAAGAAGGTTCCGCCGATGAAATTATTAAAAAGAAAGGGCTAAAACAAATTACAGATACTGCATTAGAAAAAATCATCAGCGAAGTGATGCAGGAACATCCAGAACAGTTAGCAGAATATCGAAAAGGCAAAGACAAATTATTTGCTTTCTTTATAGGGCAAGTTATGAAAGCAAGTAAAGGTCAAGCAAACCCACAACAATTAAATGAGTTATTAAAGAAAATGTTAGGATGAGTGAAAATAAGTTTATAAGCTCAGCCTTCTTTTCGTGAGACCGTCATTGCGAGGCTTGCGTTTTTTGCAAGCCGAAGCAATCCAGCAAAAAAGCTAAGTATTTTTACTGGATTGCCACGCGCTTCGCGCTCGCAATGACGGCGAAAACGAGAGCCTTTTATTAGCGTTGAATAGCTCGGCATCCTCCACTCCTCTCTCGGGTTCCTTCAGTGTGAAAATAACCATTAAACTAATTGCCGTCATCCCCATCAAATAATAGGCAGGCGCAAAATTACCCCACTGATAAGTTAATACACTTACCATCATAGGCACACTACCGCCAAACAATGCATTTCCCAAATTAAACGCAAAAGCAATTCCGCTATAGCGGACATTTAATGGGCAATTTTCAACAAAGGTAACCAACATGTTACCTTGCTCTAATGAGCTCAATAGGGTAGCAATTGCTAACGCAATAAAAATAGCCGCAACTATTTTTGTTTGTAGCAAATAAAAACAAGGCAAGGTAAAAATCAGGATTCCAAATGCAACAACCAGCAACATTTTTTTACGCCCATAAAAATCACCCAAAACCCCTGCTAATGGAATCAATACTATCATTAGTGCTAATAAAATAGCCTGCACACTAAAAGCGGTATGTAACGATACATTAAGTTGCTTAGATAAATAGCTTGGCATACAACCAAAAAAAATATAATAAAAGGTTGAACCCATGCAAGTTAACCCAAAAATTTTTAATAATTTTCCGGGGAAATTCTGTAAAGCAGTAAGCAATGGGTGTGTTTCAATTTGTTTTGAAGCTTTTAAAAAAAGATAAGGGCGCGTTTCTAATACCTGTAACCGATAATAAAAAATAAATAGTCCCACTACCCCGCCAAGAATAAACGGTATACGCCACACCCAATGATCTATAGCTAACAAAGGAAAAATAGACTCCAACCATAGAGCGCTTAAAGTAGCAAATAAAAATCCGACATTAGCTCCGATTGCGGCAAAACTAGTAAAAAATCCCCGCTGACCAATCGGCGCTGATTCTGCTAAATAAATCACCGCACCACTGTATTCTCCCCCGACTGATAGCCCATGTAGCAGCCGCAATACCGTAAATAACAATGGAGAAAAAATTCCAATTGTTTGGTAAGAAGGCAAAATGCTAATCAATAAAGTGGAAAAAGCAATGACAAAAATCGACCATCGCAGGCCTTGAACGCGACCATACCTGTCGCCCAAATAGCCAAATAAAATACCGCCCAAGGGACGACAAACAAATCCTGCAGCAAATACGCCAAAAACTGCCATGGTAGCAGTTTGTGAATCGTTAGTTGGAAAAAACTGTCGGCTGATAATTGGCGCTAAATAAATAAACAACCCAAAATCAAACCACTCTAAAATATTCCCAAAACTACTCGCGATGAGATCGCGCTTATTCATCATTCATAGCCTTAAAAATTCGCCATATTGCGCATGGTAGGTTATTTTTTTAATCTGTCAATCAGCTAGATTGTAAACACGCCCTAATAGCCTTCTTGTATGCTATAGTACACCTTTTGTGGAGAACCGCGTGGCAACCCCTAAAATCAAACATATTATCGCTGTAGCCTCCGGCAAAGGTGGTGTTGGCAAATCAACCGTTGCCGCTAATCTTGCGCTAGCTTTAGTAAAACAAGGCGCAAAGGTAGGCATATTGGATGCTGATATCTACGGTCCTAGCCAACCAGTTATGCTGGGCGCAAAAACATTACCGGAAGTGCTTGAAAACCAACAAATAAAACCGTTGATACTACATGGCCTACAATCCATGTCGATTGGCTATCTGGTAGATCAAAATGCAGCAATGATTTGGCGAGGCCCAATGGTGAGCACAGCGCTACAGCAACTATTTCATAACACTGCTTGGGAAAATTTAGATTACTTAATTATTGATTTGCCGCCTGGTACTGGCGATATTCAACTCACATTAGTCCAAAAAATTCCTATTACTTCTGCTGTTATTGTAACTACCCCTCAAGATCTAGCGTTGGCAGATGCTAAGCGTGCAATCATGATGTTTGAAAAAGTTCGTGTACCGGTATTAGGTGTAATTGAAAATATGAGCTTACATAGCTGCTCTCAATGTGGCCATCAAGAAGCTATTTTTGGCCAGGCCGGTGGAGAAAATTTAGCTAGCCAATTTAACATCCCGTTCCTTGGCGCACTTCCATTGAATCGCAGCATTAGAGAACATGCAGACCAAGGCTGCCCTACGGTAGTTGCAGAACCTGATGGTACAATTACTCAGCTTTATGTTGAAATAACCAAAAAAATGCTTGAACCACTAGCGCAAATCGCGAAAAATTCTCTCTCCAAATTTCCCAAAATCGTTGTTGAACAAAAATAAGAGGTTACACAATGGGTATCAGATCCGACAAATGGATACGGCGCATGGTTGAAGCACACAATATGATAGAGCCGTTTGAACCGGCTCAAGTCAGCATGACCGAAAAAGGCCGCGTCGTTTCTTATGGAACTTCCAGCTATGGCTATGATGTTCGTTGTGCCGACGAATTTAAAATTTTCACTAACGTTAATTCTGCTATTGTTGACCCAAAAGCTTTCTCTGACAAAAGCTTTGTTGATTTTAAAGGAGACGTTTGCGTTATTCCGCCGAATTCTTTTGCATTAGCGCGTACTGTCGAATATTTTCGTATTCCACGTGATGTTCTAACAATTTGCCTTGGTAAATCCACCTATGCTCGTTGCGGAATTATTGTTAATGTCACTCCACTTGAACCTGAATGGGAAGGTCAAGTTACTCTAGAATTTTCCAATACCACCCCTCTGCCAGCACGAATTTATGCCAATGAAGGTGTAGCGCAAGTATTGTTTTTTCAAGCAGATGAACTTTGTGAAACCTCTTATAAAGATAAAAAAGGGAAATATCATGGGCAAAAGGGCGTAACTTTACCGCAAACATAAGAGCAAAAATTCATGTCTATTACTTATCAACAAGCTGGTGTTGACATCGCAGCAGGCAATAACCTGGTAAATCGTATTAAAAAAATAGCGCCCGCCACACATTCTAGTCAGGTATTAGGTGGCATCGGTGGTTTTGGCGCGCTATTTGAACTACCTATTCAGCAGTATCAAAACCCTGTCTTGGTTTCCACCACCGATGGAGTGGGTACAAAATTAAAACTTGCACTAAAACTTGAACGCTACGATACGATAGGCATTGATTTAGTCGCTATGTGCGTTAATGATTTGATTGTGTGTGGCGCAAAACCACTATTTTTTCTCGATTACTATGCTACGGGCCACTTAGAAGTTGATATTGCCGAAAAAATTATTCAGGGTATTGCTAATGGTTGCTATGAAGCAGGCTGCGCTTTAATTGGCGGCGAAACAGCTGAGATGCCTGGCGTTTACCAAGCCAAAGATTTTGACCTAGCTGGTTTTAGTGTTGGCATTGTCGAAAAAAATCACATCATTGACGGTCATCTAGTTAAGCCAGGAGATGCTTTGATCGGTATGGCTTCCTCAGGCATTCATTCTAACGGCTACTCACTAGTGCGACATATTTTAGAAGTGAATCAAATTTCACTAAATACTCAACTAAATCAACAGGAATTAGCAGATATTCTCATCAAACCTACACGTATTTATGTCAACGCTCTTTTAACCTTGTTGGCAAAAATCAATATTCACGCAGCAGCACATATTACTGGCGGCGGATTGATTGAAAACTTACCTAGAGTCATGCCGGCTCATACTCAAGCCATTTTGCATCGAAGTTGCTGGGAAGTACCGGAAATTTTTCATTGGATTCAAAGTCATAGCAAAATCACCGATCAAGAATTATTCAAAACTTTTAATTGCGGTATTGGGTTTGTAGTTTGTGTCGCTGCACAAGATGCTGATGCCACATTAACGATTCTAAAAGAAGCTGGCGAAACAGCTTGGATCATTGGTGAAATTGAGCAAAGTGATCAGCCAGAACCTCGAGTTATTATTTAAATGTCAGATTTTTCTATTGCGGTGCTCATCTCTGGCAACGGTA